>Ga0208958_1003315_pt1 | contig 12658 bp, 15 predicted proteins | sample RifOxyB1_FD_184032 | JGI IMG/M metagenome (GOLD analysis project Ga0208958, IMG submission 184032) | Soil microbial communities from Rifle, Colorado - Rifle Oxygen_injection B1 (SPAdes) | ecosystem: Environmental > Terrestrial > Deep subsurface > Rock core/Sediment | place: Rifle, Colorado...
AAGTGAAGAAGAGACAGGGATTACAAAACTTAAATCTGTTAAATTGTATTCTGTTACTCAACACCCATATCCCCCAACAGATAGCGAATGGGTTAATCTTTACTTTATAGTAACAATTGAAAAACAAATAAAAGTTCCAAATTCAGAAGATGGAGAATTTTTTTGGATTGACCCAAAGAAACTCAAAAATTTACCAATGCCGGAAGATATAAAAGAATATCTTAAAATTCTTGTAAGTAATCCAGACGCTATGATTCTTGGCTACTTTGATCATGATTCAAATGGAAAAACAACTGAAGTAAAAATTAATTTAGTATAAAACAAATTAATCAAAGGTTTGTGGTTGTTGATTACAATCTATCCAGGGCTAAAACTAATGTTCCTAAATCTTGATTATCTAGACTTGAGAATGGTCTATTTAAAATATCACTATTCAACCCCGTTCTTTGAAGTAACACATCTCCACTATCAAATTGCTTGTTATTTCCAGATTCAACAACAAAGCCCCTTTTAGTCATTTGATTTAAATCTTGTCTTGTCTGTCTTCTTTCATATCTATTTCTTTCTCTCTTATCCCTTGTAACGCTATCATCAACAGTGCCATACGCTTCTTTTATAATTTTACCTACAGGTGAATGTTTACTTTCAGTTAAAAATAATTTTCTTAGAATTGCCATTTTTTTGTTTCTTGTAAACTCAGATTTATCTCTCGGTGTCAAAACCACAAGGGCCGAGTCAGTTCCTGGTTCAGGATAAAAAAATCTACTGGGAAGTTTCATAAGTTCGCTAGATTCAAAAAAAGTTTGGACAGTTAATCCGGTCCTTGAAAAACCAAAATCTAGAGGATTGTTTTTCCTAATTCTACTAGTCATTTGTTCTCCTAAAACTAATACAGCATCAGTTATTGGTAAGGTTATAAGTTGCTTCAAAAATGGCTCAGTTATATGAAACGGAAGATTTCCAAATACCTGACATTCTCGTCTAAACAATCCGCCCCTTACCGTGTTCTCTAGGTTTAATCTCAAAACATCTTTATAAACCACTTTTACGTTTGGATGCTCTGTCTGAAGTTCAGAAAGAATAGGTTCGAATTGGCGATCTATTTCTACTGCTACCACACTCTTTGCTTTCCGAGCAAGCCTTTCTGTTAAATTTCCGGGACCAGCTCCTACTTCTAATACAACTCCTCCACGATTTACATTGTCCGCAATTGCATCCAAGATGTTTCCGTTTGTAATAATGTGTTGTCCACGACTTTCTGCTGGGTAAATCCCTGCTTCTGCCATGCGTTTTCTAATGTCTTGTTCCATATACCAAAGGTTGCATTGTACCATTTACTATAAGCAAAATCCATTATTAAGAGATATACTTAGATATGGATAAAATAGCTTTTTTGATAAAGCAAATTATTAAAGATAAGGTTACTAATATTTCTAGATTAAATAGTGGAATAATATCCGAAAGTTATTCTTTTGATACTCTTACAAATAAATATGTTGTGAGATTTGATGACAAAAGAATAAATTTTGACAAGGACTTATATGCATTTAAGAATTTCAATAATTATAAATTGCCAATTCCAGAGATAAAAAAAATAGGTAAAATAAATAATCGCTTTTATGCTATTAGTGTAAGGGCAAAGGGAAAAATTTTAAGAGAATATGATTCAAAGATTAAGATTAAATTGCTCCCTCAAGTTTTAGAGATTCTTTATAATATTGCTATTACTAAAATACCAGCCGGTTTCGGGTACTGGAATTCAAGTGGGCAAGCTGATTACAAAAACTGGACAGACTTTATACTTGATGTCAGAAACTCTCTCTCCGATAAAATATTAGGAGAGAAACTAATTAAAAATATTAAATCAAATATTGATATCTGTCCAAATGACCGAAGCCTGATACACGGTGATTTTGGTTTTAATAATATATTATCAGATGGCGAGAAAATAACAGCGGTCATTGATTGGGGAGATTCTAAATATGGAGATTTTGTGTATGATATAGCATGGTTAGTGTTTTGGTCTTCGAACACTGATTATGTTAGTCTCTTCAAAAAATTTTATTCAAAAAAAGGAATAGATATTCCTTATTTTGATAAACGTATAAATTGTTACTTTAATCATATTGCCATGGAAGTATTAAGTTTCTATGATAAACAAAAAGACAAAGAAGGATATAAGTTGGCTTACAATAAGTTAGTAAAGTCTTTAGAGAAACTGTAATCCCCTTCTAGGTTACCTATTTGTACGTGCAAATTATCACCTGATTTATGTAGACTCATAAATTCCCCTGGTTCAAGGTGTTGTCTTCTATTCTCTGTAAACTTCGCAACTAAATAACCTGTCAATATACTATGAGAAACCATAACAATATGTTGTTTTGGTCTCAAGATATCGCTTGAAAAAATTCTTTGTAACAAATTATGCATTCTTTTTTGGGCATCTAATTGCGGTTCAATAGATTTAATTCTTTGAATAAATATGTCTGGAAATAATTTTAGAAGTTCTGATGGAATTCCTTCAATTTCTGACAATCCATAATTTTGAATATCTAACCCATGAGGATTGGTTAAGTTATTATCAACCTGGAATTTAATGCCGTTGAATTCTATTTCCCCACCCTCAACCAATATTTTAACAGCCCTATGACTATAATTTATTTGGTCTTGGAGCTTCTTAAATATTAGGATTCCTTCGTGGGTTGATTCATTTTTTTTACGTACATCTATACCATTTGATCCGAGTACGTCAGTAATTATTCTGGCGGTTTCTAGAGTTCTACCTGTTGGAGAAGAAGCAACAATTATCGGGTAATCTCTAAAGTTTGAAAAATGCTCTACTAGTAATTTTGCAGACAATTGAACCTGTCCAATTCCTTTTTCTGTTAAATCAGACGCTTCGCGCATAGGCACAAATTGCTGTAAATATTTAGCTTCGCCGTGTCTAAATAAATGTACTCCAAGCTCGGTAGACATGTGTGTAATTATACATCTTATAGTTTGAAATATTCAACTTAAAAGAGTAAAATATGAATATGAAAATAAGAAGGCTGGCTAAAATTCTTGGGGTTGATCTACAAAGCGGTTTGGTAGGAATAAAAGCATATATGCAGCTTCGTTCAAAATATATTTCTAAGTTTCATAAAATTGACAGACAAAAATTTCAATCCCCCTCTATAGATCCAAGCACACACACCCAAAGAAACGTTAATCAGAATGTAAAAGAATTTAGTGTGTACCAACGAGCTGATTTTACTCCTGTTTTACTGGAGACTTCGTTTAATAATATATTTAAAGAAATAGGCGGCGGAAAACCCCGCACCTTATTTTTTAATAGTGGTATGTCAGTTATTGCTACTCTAATGTTTTATCTTAAAAATACTAAGAAGACCAAAAGCCTTTTAATGGGTGAGAATGTTTATTTTGAGACCAAGTGGCTTGCCAAGAATTATCCAAACGTATATTTTTTTAATGAATATAATAATTTTACAATTCCAAAAAAAATTGAAACCTTTTGGATTGAATATCCAATTAATTGTACACAACCTTCAAAATATCCATTTGATCAAGATTTAGATATTAAGAAAGTTCTAAAAATGATTATTAAACACGCAACCTTAAATAAGAATAAAACAATTTCTTTAGTAATTGATTACACACTATATTATCTATCGAATGATTTAATTGGATCAATTACTAAATTACCTAATAACCTTAATATCTATTTAGTTACTAGTTTGCAAAAGCACAGAGGATATGGTTTAGACCTTACCAATGGTGGAGCCGTAACTATTTATGGAAATAATATTGATTATGATGAGCTAGAAAAATTAAGGACAATTACTGGAGCAAATATTACACAAGAAACGGTTTGGACTATGCCAATTATAAAGTCGGGGTTAATTAATAAAATAATATTAGACAGCAGCAATAACGCTAATAAAATATTTAACGAGATTTCAAAACATCGATTTAATGGCATTAATTTTTATTATTCAGACAATAAAAATTTTAAGACGTCATTTATTTTTATAAAAATTGATAAATCAATTTTAGAGTTATCAATAAAATTTCCATTTTTTAGCGACCTCCTAATAGGCAAGATTATTAAATCGGCCGAAAAAAATAATGCAATAATGTCTACAGCAACTTCTTTCGGATTACCATTTACAAGAATTTTTAAAAACTCTGAAAGATATGATAACACCAATTCTTTAAGAATTGCTGTAGGCTATGATGAAGATATGTGCAGAAACGTTTCCAAGGCAATAATTGAAGGTACTTATGAATTTTTACGTTCGATTTCTCCGCTGGTTAGCAAATAGTTCATAATTTCAATCGCAGAATCTAAAATTTCACCAGAATTATCAATTATGATGAGCTGATCTTTGGGAAAAGTTTTTGTCTGACGAATTAGTTCGTTTTGAAGCAATAAAAGTTTTTCGGGAGAATATCTATCAAGTAACCATTTCTCCTCACCAAACATCCTTTTTGCATTTTCGCTCAGACGTTTTTCTGTGGAAGTAATTAGGATAAGTCGACTGTTTTTGTTTAAATGTTCTTGAACTATATCCGGTATTAGTTGTACTCCCTCAAATACAACATCTCTAGCACCCTGTGTCTCAAGTTTGGGAAGAATAAAATCTAGTGATGTACATACAACTTCAGCATATTTTCTAAAGCCATAAATTAACGATTCTGGAGTATAAGATCCATCACCGATGGCTTTGTATGAATCACAAGATCCAAATTGTACAAAAGCATTTCGTTGATTTTTCGGTTTTTGTTCATCAACCATTTGTGTTGTTAGGCGCAAAATATCCATGTTTTGTAAGGTACAGTCAGATATGCTGCTAGCAATTAATGGGGCTAGAGTTGATTTTCCACTTAAAGGAACACCGCATATAAAAATTCGTGAATTAGGTTGGACAAATTTAAATTCAGCCAGTCTCAAATCTCCTCTAAATCTCTCCATACCAAATATCTTCCTTTCTAGAAATTGTTAATAATTTTTTTAACTCGTATTTTGATTTTTCTTGTATATCAATATTTTTTGGATTCTCCAAATTTGATAATATAATTTTTGCTACTATTTTTGCTTCTTGTTTTGAATATCCCCTGGCTGTGATCCAGGTAGTTCCTAACCTTAAACCGCTAGCAACATAGGGTTTCATAGTTTCGTGTGGCACGACCTGCCTATTGGAAAGTATACCTATGTTTTCGAGAAGTGTTTCTGCGTCTTTACCAGTTAACTTAAATGTTTTTAAGGTGTTTAAAACTAGCAGGTGGGTATCACTTCCGCCGGTAACCATAAGATCTGGATATTTGCTAAAAACAGATTCAAACTCTTTTGTGTTTTCTATAATTCTATTCATTAAATTGGAAAACCAAGGCTTTCCTGATTCAATTAAACAAGTTGCCATCTCAAAAATTCTTCTAAGTGGGATACTGGATTGGACTCCAGGATGAACAGCCTTGTCAACAATTTCTCTATATTTTTCTTTAGACAAAATTATTCCACCATGTGGCCCAAGCATTGTTTTGTCAAGTGTTAGTGTTACAACGTCACAGTAAGGAAAAGGTTTTGGAAATTTACCAGCAATGATAAGTCCAGCAGGATGGGAAAGATCAGCCATTAAATATGCACCATTTTTTCGTGCAATTTGTGCAAGTTTCTTGAAATTTATAATTCTAGGATATGAGGAAGCTCCGCAAACAATCATCTTGGGTTTAATTTTTTTTGTCATTTTTTCAATATCTTCATAATCTATAAAACCATCACTATCTACATCGTAAAAATCAAAATTAAAAAAGCGACCTGAAAAATTCTTCTTCATGCCATGAGTTAAATGACCTCCGGCGTCAAATTTCATTGCCAAGACTTTATCTTTATTATCTAAAAAAGCTTGATATACTGCCTGATTTGCCTGGCTTACAGAATGGGGTTGAACATTAGCATGTTTAGCGTCGAATAAATCACAGGCTACGTCACAGGCAATTTTTTCAATTTTATTAAACCATTCTGCTCCGGCATAAGGTCTATTACCCAGCAAACCCTCGGTTATATCCGCATGCCTGAGGGCGATATTTGTATATTTTGGATGTGTGGGGCTGGCGGGTGCAATTAGATTTGTAGTAGATAGATCATATTTGTCTTGCATCTTTGCTGCTTTAATTAGTTCCTTTTCCAGGCGATTATATTTTTTTATCTTTTTATCCATAAAATTACTTATTTATATGATAATTTCCTTCTGGGTTTTTATTTACATATTCTTTATAAATGCTAAATTGTTTTAATCTTTTAATTACCTTTATCATTTCAACGATATAAGGTTTGTAAATGATGTTAATAACGTCTTTATTTATTTCATAATTATTATGTCTGTCTCCTGTGATCATATAGTCATAATTTTTTAGATTCATTTTAAAACTGTGATAATGATAATAAATAAGTGGCCATTTGGTATTGATTAATATTTTCCCACCCTTTTTACTTATATCGTATTTTTGGACATTCCATGGTGCTACATTTGCTCCAGGGTTAGCAACTTCTCTAACTCTATCGAATCTGATTCTCCAATCATCAAGGTATTTTTGATCTCCAAACTTTCCATCTACAAATTTTGACGAACACCATTGCATACACTGTTTATGCCACCAATTAAGCACTTTTCTCCCATTCTTGTTATTTCTAAAAAATTCAAAAGAGCTACAGTAGTAACCTACAGGTATAAAATCATTAACAGATGGAAATGAAAAATTATTAGGCTGTATTAAGACGTCAGCGTTTCTGACTTCATCTAAAATTACTTTTGGAGAGTTGAAAAACATATAGTCACAATCACTAAAGGTTACACTTTTGGGTTTATGTTTATCCATCACATGCTTGGCAAGATATGCATTAATAGACCAGTAATATTCATACAATCTATCTTTTGATTTTTTTAATTTTTTAAGTCTTTGATTTTCAAATTCTGAAGGATGATATACCTTTACATTTTTATAATTTAATTTCTTAAAAACCTCAAAAGCTAAATCATCAAAACAGAAAACGTGCAAAATAAAGTCCTTATAATATTTATGCAATGATTCATAATAAATTATTGCTTTATGTAAATAATTTGCATCCGTTCCAATAGCAATATGTTCAAAGTTATTTCTCATAATTTTTAAAAAATTCCTTAATTTTAGAAATTACATAATCTTGCTGATCTTTTGTAATATCATTAAAAATTGGGATACATATATTTTTTGATGAGATATCATTAACATTAGGTAACGACTCATAATACCTTTTAAAATAATCAGTCTTATTTATAGGATAAAAATAATTTCTGGATTCAATTCCATTTTTAATTAAAAATGTAGAAAGTTTATCTCTTTTAGACGTCAAAATACAAAAGTCTTTAAAAGTAGAAATATTACCCTGTCTAACCTTTTGGAATTTAATATCACCAATTCCACTAAGTTTTTTTATATAATTTTTTGCAATTTTATTTCTTATCTTTAGACTGTTATTAACACCCTTGAGTGATAAATATCCTAAAGCTGCGTTAAATTCAGAAATCTTACTGTTTATACCCAAGACTTGGGTATTATAGTCGTGAGAAAAACCGTAGTTTCTCATCAATTTAAATAATCTTGTGAGATTGTTATCTTTGAATACAATCATTCCACCTTCAGCAGAGACAACAGTCTTTGTTCCACTAAAACTAAATACTTCAATATCACCTAGAATTCCAACCTTTCTTCCTTTATATGAGGACCCGTAAGCTTGTGCAGCGTCAAACATTAGGGTTAAATTGTGTTTATTTGCAATATTTCTTAATTCATCTATGTCGCAAGGATTACCAAATACATGCGTACCTAATATAACCCTAGTCTTTTTGGTAATTCTCCTTTTCACATCTTCAGGGTCAATACACCAGGTCTCTGCGTCTACGTCTGCAAAAATAGGTTTTAAATTATTCCAGAGAATAGAATTTGCGGTAGAATTAAATGTAAATGGAGATAAAATGACTTCATCTCCCCCTTTAAGATTTAGTGCTTTTAGTGAGATGATTAATCCTAAATCACAACTTGAAACAACGGATATATTTTTAGTCTTTAAAAATTTGGAAGCTTCACTTTCCATTTGTTGTGCATAATATCCAAAATTGGTTATCAATCGTGTTTTCCAAATACGATCAAGAAGTTTTTTATACTCCGATATTTTTGGTAGATGAGGCCTGCTCAACTGAATTAAAATTTTATTTTTCATATTTAATTGGGTCAACTATTTTGTTTTGCTCGAAAGCTTCTAACCTGGCTTTGCAATTACTACATTTTCCACAGGCAATGTTATTGTTGTTGTGGCATGACCATGTCAGATCAAAAGGAACTTTCAACTTCATACCAAGTTTTACAGCGCCAATTTTATCTGTAAATATGAGTGGAGCAATCATTTTAATGGGTGGTTTAAGCATTGTTCCCTGGTCAACTAGCTTTTGCATGGCAGCAATAAATTTAGAACTATTGTCAGGACATATATGATCTCCACCCGTTGAACCAATACATACAACTCCTGCTTTTAAAGATTCTGCGTAAGCTACGGCTTGAGTTTCAAAAATTGCGTTTCTGTTTGGAACATACTCATTGATTGCTGTGGTGTGTGTCTCGGCCCCAGTCAATGATATTCCCGGGAGATCTTTTAATAACTGGATTTTAACAATTTTAAGAGTTGCTTTGTAATGTTTTGCTAAAGCTGTTGCACATTTATATTCTTTATTTAAAGTTTTTTGACCCCAATCAAAAAAGATAAAATAAAGTTTAAATCCCGCTGTATACATTACAGCAGCCGAAACGGCGCTATCAAGACCACCACTAACAGTGCAAACAGCAATTCTTCTTTTGACGGTTTTTATGCTTTTAGATATTTTTTTATTTATCATTAATTTATGTTCTTCTTTTGGTTCCAAACCATTCTAATTGTTTTCTTTTAGCAACAATCCAACCCCTTTGCCCCACTTCCTGCTGAATAATCTGCAAATGTTTTGTTGTCTCGGCTAGAGTAAGCCCCTCGGGCATTATTAGTATTTTATTTTTTTGAAGATGACATTCTTGAATGATTGTTTCAACTTCATTCAAATCTTCTACGCTTGCTACTACAAATTTAAACCAGGAGTTTGGCATCTCGTTTATAGCAATTAGAACTTCCGGATTATATCTTCGCTCCAATGGATTTCCGCTGTTAGCGAGCTTTGGTGAGCAATTTATTTGACAGGGTTCAAGTTTTTTGTCAGGTTTAATGGTTCCATTTGTTTCAATTTCTACATTCCAGTTGGATAAAAATTCTAATAATTTAACTATCTTCTCTTGTTGTAAAAGCGGCTCACCTCCGGTGATTACTATTCTTTTTTGGCTATCGGGAGTATTATGTCCAAACTCTTTTGACCAGAGAAGTTTAACTCTATTTGCGGTTTCAAGATATGTCCAATCTTCTGCTTCCTGCCAAAATTCACTTCTATCTTTATCCCAAGTATATCCCGTGTCACATTGCCATCCTTCTTTTTTTCCACACGCCAAATTACAAAAATGCAATCTTAAAAAAATTGCCTTTTTTCCAGTAGTTGAACCTTCACCTTGTAGGGTTGCAAAGATTTTATCTCCGCTTATCTTTAGTTTGTCGGCTTGTAATTTTATCCTATTGCGATCATCATCTGTTATTTGATATTTTTCCATTTAAGTAAGTCCTTTCTGGTGCAGACCGCGATACTAGTAGGAGTTTCCCATAATTTTATTGAGTGTAATTTTAGTCCGGTTTTATATTTATCCTTAAACCTTTTATCAAGTGTTTGAAAAATCCAACACGCAATATTCTCAGATGTGGGAACAAAAGGAACAATAAGGTGTTTTTGGTCCTTATTTTTTTTAAAGAAATTAACTAATAATTTATCTTTCTCCCAGACCATAAATCCGTGATCTAATACATCATGAATATACTTTATAGCGGTTTCTTTTATGAGCCCAAAATCTATAACCATCCCTTCATTGGAATTTCCATCAATACTAATTAGATCCCCCGTCATCCATATTTCAGCTTTATATCTATGACCATGTAGATTTTTACATTTAGAGAAATGGTTTGTCACCCTGTGACCCATATCCCATTCGATTTGCTTTGATATTCTCATTCTAGTTTAGATTTTCTATGTCTTTATAAAATTGATTTAACAAAAACTTATTAGTTTTTAGTTTTCCGCTTTTTAAAACCGTTTTCGTGATAAAACCATTACTTTTGATACCCCTCATACTTACGCAGAGATGTTTGGCTTCAAGCAAGACAATAAGTCCCTTTGGAGATACCCTTTTCGAAATTAGTTCAAAAACCTGTTTTGTAAGATTTTCTTGTGTTTGTAGTCTTTTTGAATAGATTTCAACCAATCTTGCAAATTTTGAAAGTCCTAAAATTTTACCATTTGGTATGTAGCCTATGTGGGCTTTACCAAAAAAAGGAAGCATATGGTGTTCACAAAGGCTATAGAACTCAATGTTTGTTACTGTAACCAATTCGTGAAATCCATTATTCTTAAAAAGCTTTATTGTGGTGTTGGGATCAGTCTTGTATCCAGAAAGAAGCTCAGCATAAGCCTTGGACACACGTCTAGGGGTTTCTAATAAACCGTCTCTATTCGGATTCTCCCCCGCAGAAACTATTACCTCTTTTACAAGTTTCTCAAGAGCAGAAACCTCTTCTGTTTTTACAGTTTTCATTTACAGGTTTTTGTTTGTCACGGTCCGACTTTAAATTCGGGATACCTGATACCGTTGCTAGTATAATATACCTTAGGTTTTTACATGTCAAATCCTATGGAATTCAGATTTATAATCTATGACTTTTAATTCTTTTAATGCACTAGCTAAAACTTTATCAAAATCAAAGACGGTGGTGTTTTTACATGACACTAAATCAATATGTAATATGCTAAATTCTGGCCAAGTATGAATAGCTAAATGTGATTCTGATAGTATATAAACAAGAGTTCTTCCAACAGGTTCAAACTTGTGATCAATCCTTTTAACAACGGTAAGTTCAAGACCATTAATTACAGTTTTTCCTAAATTCTCGACGAAATCCAAACTATTAGATAAATTATCTAATTTAACAATAGCTGAAATATGATTAATTGTCGGTGTAGATTGGGTTGTCATAATCTCCTTTTATTATTGTTTTAACTTTAGGGGTAACGTCTAAAATAAACATTGAACTACTACTTCCTATAGATTCAGCCCCAAAGTATCTATTAAATTTATCAAAAATGTATCGAAGCATTAAACCACTATCAATGATCGATCTATAAATTGGCAGGAATCTTTCTTTTGCCCGATCACTATTTCCATAACACAAATAAATTCTAGCCGCCATATTGTTACGACTGAGTGACGAAATAGAACGAGAAAGAAAAAGTCTTATACCTTCTGGTGTGTATGGGGGATCAGTAAATACAATGTCAAATCTATTTAGAAATTCCTTAGGTAATGTTTTTTTTAAATCATGCTTAATAGTTTGTATGTTTAAAGATAATTTATTTGATATTGATTTAATTTTATCTAAGATACGATCATCTATATCTAACACAACTATTTCAGCAGGCTTCCCTCGTCTTGCAACTGAAATTGAAGTAAAATCGTCGTCGCCCAGAAACAGTATTTTTTTATTTTCAATATCTCTAAAATGTTTGAGCAAACTTGCCCTTTTTAAGACAGTTTCTGGAGTTGCTGTAAATTGATCATATTGTCGAAGTGGTGTAACTCTTTCCGAGAAAATATCTTGAAGGTCCGAATTGATAGAAAGATTTAATAGACTTTCGTCTGGTAGATAATCCTCTTTAAAAATATTATCTAATTGAGAGGCTACCCCTTGGTCTACTTGGGTTGTCGCTAAAACAGATCCAAATACACCTTTAAAATATTCTTTAACTGAGTTAATCGTATTTTTAGCAATTCCTGTTTTTCTAATCAACTCAAAATTATCAACTTTTGAACCATCGCGAAGATAATAAAAGATATCATATATTTTTTTAATAGGTAATCCAAGTTTTTGACTTATTTCATTAATTTTGTCTTGCATGTTCATATTTTAAACCTTTATCTGTTAAATTTCAGGAGATTGTGTTGCAATTTAGAAAAGCTGGGGGTACTTGTTGGTATTGGAATTGTTAAAAAGACTTCTACATCCTGTACATTTTGTGAATTACAATAGTAACATTAAACACCATAGTAAATATAGAATTGAATAATTTTTTAAATTTCTTTTAAATGTATCTTATGGCTCCTGAAATAATATCTCGTAATGGAGAGAAACTTCCATCTTCTTGTTCATTTTGTATAGCAAGAATAAGAGGATCAGAAGGTCAGTATTGTGATCCTTCTAGACTTAGCGAGTCTCAACCGCTATTTTGTTTTAGAAGGGTTAGGAAAGGGACGGGAAACACTAGTGCATTGACACTTTTGAGGAAGAAACTTTTAAAATAAGAAATCTATTTTACTTTACAGCAATCAGAATCCCAATTAGGGCAATTGCTGCTAATATTCCTAGGATTATGTATTTTTTAATTTCGTTAAAAGAAAACATATCTTTAATTCTAGTTGTTACTCTCAGGAATTGGAAGTCTCTCTT
>Ga0208958_1003320_pt1 | contig 12639 bp, 12 predicted proteins | sample RifOxyB1_FD_184032 | JGI IMG/M metagenome (GOLD analysis project Ga0208958, IMG submission 184032) | Soil microbial communities from Rifle, Colorado - Rifle Oxygen_injection B1 (SPAdes) | ecosystem: Environmental > Terrestrial > Deep subsurface > Rock core/Sediment | place: Rifle, Colorado...
GACAGAGTAAATATAGAAATTGTAATCCGACTGATTTACCTATATTTAGATTTAATTCATCTAATTTGCGAGAATTTAAAATTTTCCCTTTTCGTTCAAGATTTTTTATTTCAATTTCCCAGTAATTTATAATTTCATTCAAAATCTTTTTTGAATTTTCAAATTTTTCTTTATTTAATTTAGATAAAACTTTTCCTAATTCAAAAATTTCTTTTTCGCCAGTTTTATCCAAATTCATCTTTTTTTCTTCAAATCCCCTTAATAATAATTCTTTTGCTCTTTCGAGTGATTTTTTATTTCCATTATTATCTATTTTATCGTCGATAATTGCAGGCACATGATTAATCAATTCAAAAGCTAATTTCTTATCTTCTCTCAAAAATTCGGAAATTTGTTTGTAAGTTTTTGTTCTTCCGTACTTTTCCATTTCTAATTTTCTTTCCTCTGAAATTTGTTCTTCTATTTCCATCTTAACTTCTAAGCGCCTCCACTGGTTCTTGATGTGCTGCTTTAAGTGCTGGTGTGATTCCGGCAACTGAGCCGATTAAAAAACTTGCAAGAAGAGTTAAGAAAATTAAAGGAAGATTTATCGACGGAGAAGTCGATGCACCGAGCCAGGAATTTAATCCAAGTGTTCCGGCATATCCAATTATTATTCCTAAAGCTACTCCAATTCCACCGCCAATTAATCCCATTAAACCTGATTCGACGAAAAACATTCCGAAGATGTCTACGTTTCTTGCACCGATGGCTTTCATAATTCCGATTTCTTTTTTTCTTTCAAGAACTGAAGTAGTCATTGTATTGACAATTCCGATTGCACCGACGACGATCGATATACTCGCAATTAAAAAAATAAAAATTTGGATTCCTGTTAAAAGACTATTTACCGTCGCCATGCTTTGTGCTGGTGTTGAAACTTCAAAATCTTCTTCTCCTTCTTTCACATTTCTGCTTTTTCTAAGTGCTTTTTCTATATCTGATTTTGTTTGTTCAATCTGGTCTTTGTTTTTTACTTTTACTGAAATCAAATCAACTTCATCTCTGTATTTCATTAAATTTTCTAAGGGCTTTTCATTCATTAAAACTATATTGTCATAAACGAAACTACCTTTCTTCTTCAAAATTCCAACGACTTCAACTTTTTGGTCCTGCAAAATAACTTTATTTCCCGACTCTACTTTTTTGTCAAGTCCGACGCCGTCAATATAAAAATTGTATCCTAAAACTACCTTGTTTGTGTCTCCATCTTGAAGCATTCTTCCTTGGATTGGGTCTAAATTGATTTCGTCATAGACAAATTTTCTGTTTTCTCCGTCGGGAATGCTTAATGCAATTCCGAATATGACTTTATTGTTATATTCCAATTTTCCTGATGGTAGATTTCTTCTTACTGCTCTTTCTACATTGTTTACTCTTTCAATTGTTTCCAAATCTTTTATTGTTAGGGGATTACTTGCCCCACTTCCTGGCGGACCGTAAGAGTTTAGTCCACCTGCCTGAACTGAAATAACTTCTGTTGAACCGACGCCGAATTGAGAATTCACCGCAAGTTTTAGTCCGTTTCCGAGAGAGATTAGAGCGACGACAGACATTATACCAATGAGAATTCCGAGAATAGTAAGCCAGGAACGAAGTCCTTTATGACGGACATTTTTTATAGCGAGCGTAAAATAATCACCTATCATTTTTATCTAAATAGAAATGATTTTTGAGATTATAAGGTTTATTGGAAGTTAAATTTATTAAGTTTGTTTTTTTGTTTATTCCATGAAAAAAGAGTTGATTATTGTGGCAACCGTGATTTTGTTATTAATCCTTTTGATATTCGATTTTTATGGAAATATTTTTTATAATCTAACCGGGAAAGTTTCTAATGGACCGCCCGAATCTGGTGAAAATTTTGAACATAGCATCGGTCCGACTCAAGAAGAGCAGCAATGCATGAGAAAATGCGTAACTGATGCTGGATGTGTTGTGGGAGATGTGACTTGTTCTGAGAAGAATAATTGTCTGACAAAATGTAACATTCAAAAACCAGAAACAACAGAAGAAACTTCTTGTATGGAAAGTTGCGTTGCAAAAGGTTGCGGAGAATTTGATTTTTCGTGCCAGGGAAGAAACCAAGCTGTGTGTGAAAAAGAATGTGATATGATAAAAGAGCCGGAGGCTAAATCAGAAGAAGAGCAGTGTATTCGAGATTGTGTAAACAAAGAGCAGAAAGGATTAATCTGTCAAGCTGGAGAAGGTGGGGAAAAAGGTAACGCAATATGTCAAAGCTGTGCTAAATCATGTGAACATTTGTACGCCGGACCATGTTTAACTGAAATGAAACTCGAAGAAGCAAAAAGTGTTTGTAATACTTGCGAGCATTGTTACGGGAAGCCAGTAATGGGTGACTCTGGTGAGGGTTATGAATGTATAATCAGTATTGAATGTGCTGATGCAAGTTCTGAATTTGGGGATGATCCTGGAACTGGGGCGGGAATAGGACAAGAAGGATTTGTTGCGAATGTAGTTGAATCGGTTGGAGATTTTTTTAGAAATATTTTTGGTGGTGAAGAAAAAAATTCTGATGAGCCCGCAACTAATTCAGAATCAAACGGAATTTCTCAATAATTTTTTTGAACATAAATTTTTATTAACTGATTTTTTATTTCCATTTTATGACTAATATAATCCTTAATCCGAACACAGCTGTTTGGGAATATACTTTGAAATGTAATTCGTTGTGTTTGCATTGCGGTTCTGACGCGAAGTTTCCGAGAGAGAATGAACTTACAACAGATGAATCTTTGGATTTGGTTAAACAAATTTCTGATATCGGTTTCAAACTCGTTGTTCTTTCGGGCGGGGAACCGACGCTGAGAGATGACTGGGTTATCACTGCTGAAAAAATTCAATCAGAGAAAATGAAATTCGGAATAATAAGCAATGCACTTGCGTGGAATTCAAAAACGATTGATTCTCTTGTCGGGCTAAATCCTTTTTCCGTCGGTTTCAGCGTCGATGGGGAAGAAAAGTTACACGACTATCTTCGCGGGGTTAATGGTTCACACAAAAAAGTTTTTTCTCATATTAAAGAATTGAAAAGAAACGGACTGACGATTTGTGCAATTACCTCGGTGAATAATAAAAATCTTGGGGAACTTAAAATGATAAGAAATCGACTTTTGGTTTATGGCGTCGATGCATGGCAGTTGCAGGTTGCTTCTCCGATGGGAAGAATGGTGGAAAATTCGGATTTAGTTTTGAATGATGAAGAATATTATAAATTTGGAGAATTCATTGTTGAAACGCGTGAAAGATTAAATCATATGAATGTTCAGGCGGGAGATTGTGTCGGCTATTTTGGAAGTTTGGAAGGAAGAATCCGCGACGGAGAATGGAATGGTTGTGGTGCGGGAATTTATGGAATTGGAATAGATTCGGATGGAACAATCAGGGGATGTTTATCTTTGAGAGATTCAAAATCTGTTGAGGGAAATATTCGTGAATCTTCTTTGAAAAGTATATGGTTGAACCCAGAAAAGTTTAAATATACTCGGCAGTTTGACTCTTCAGAACTTAAGGGCGAATGTTCAGTTTGTGCTTACGGCGAGAAATGCGGTGGCGGATGTCAAAGTCAATCCACAGCTTTTTTCGGAGAGTTTCATAACGCACCATATTGCTTATTTCGCTATGAGAATAAAAATGGAAAATTTTAAACTACCTTTTATAGAGAGGAATTTACTTCCTACAATTCGTGAATGTTTAAGTGAACATGCCGTAGATTTGTCCGTCGGAGAAAAGCGTTTTCCAATGTATTTAATTGAAGCAGAGGTTTCAAGTCCGTTGGATAAAGATTTTTTTGACACTTACGCTATCGGTGACGAATTTAAGAAAAAGATTGCGAGAAATGTTTTAAGGGGAAGAGGGCAAACGTATGGGGTTTTGGTTGATTCTGATTTGAAATATCGTTTTGCTTTTAACAGAAGATTTGCTGACTTTAATTTTGATGATGGAAAAGTTGTCTTTAAACCTGCGGAAGAATTTTTAATTGAGTCTCTTGATGTTACTGACTTGAGTCAAATTTCTAATGATTCGAGTAATATTTTTAATTGTGATTCTCTTTCTGATTTAGACGCAATGACTATGAGATATGCTCTCGTTGGTGGAAGAAATGATGTTCCTACTAAACCACTTATTCCAGAACATACTGGAATTGATGGGGGTTTTTCTTTGTTAGATAGAATTAGAGATAGTTATAAACAAAAAGAAGTTATGATTACTATTGGAGAAACAACTATGCCTTTTTATTTAGTTAATACGTCTTATCAAACCTCTTTACTTAATGATTTTTTGATAACTTACGGAGATGAACTGGATGGATTTGAACGCCGAATTGCTCAAAATTCTTTTGGTTTTGAACCGAAGGATAATGAATATGGAATTTTATTCTCTCAAGATTTGCGAATGCAATTTGCTTTTAATAACAAGTTTGGGTTTTATAATAATCGGGACAAAACTATTGGCTTTCTTCCGCCAAAAGATATTCTTGTTCGTGCGACGGCATCTGCTCCAACAAAACCGACTAAACCCGCTGAGCCTTCTCAGGGTAGCGGTAAGATGGTTTTTAGATATGCTTTGCAAGGTAAGAAAGAATAATTATTTTTTATTCTCTGTCTTTTTTTCTTCATCTTTTTCTTCTTCGTTTTTTTCGTAAAGTTTCAAGACAAGTCCAATAATTAAAAGCAAAAGACCGATGGCAAATATTATGTTAAAAACTTTATATGAACTAAAAAGAAAGATATTTACAATTGAACCGACGCCACTTTTTTGAGCTGAAATAACTGCAAACTTTTTCAAGAGTAGAAAAACAACGGAAACAATCAGAACAACTGTTCCGGATAAAAATCCAAAATTATGCTTTTTCTCGACGAGGAAAAAAATCGTAACTAATGAAATTAAAACAAAGAAAAAAGCTAAAGCAAATTCTTTATAACAATAAGCTTGAAATTGCGCGGAAACTAAATAAGAAGGAAAATTATTTTTTTCTTGAGAAACTTTAATACAATTCAAAAGTCCAGAGCAATCGTATTTCTCGTCATAAATGCTGTTAATTAAAGATTTGGAAACAAAAGATAAAACCTGCTCATTTCCTTTGAAAACTTCTGAACATGGAAGTTTAATACTTTCGATACTTAGAAAATCCATCGGCAAAGAAATATTTGAAATTCCAGCACCACATCTTAAGATGAGCCCAGCAGTTATATTCTGAATTTCAGGACTATCACCACCTGAAGTTGAAAGATAATCAAAAAAATGAACCGCATTTGATTGAATGTTTGATTTGTTCAAAGAGAATGAAAGCGTCAGAAAAATTCCAGCAAAAATTAAAGCTACCACAAGAATAATAATTGCAAGTGTCAACCCCGATTTTTTCAAAAAACTCATAACTAACTAAATTAAAATAATATTATAAAGGTTTCCGAAAACGGCTCTGTTTGGAATAGATTTTTTAAGACGAGTTTGTTTTTAACCATTCCCCATTTTCATTTGAATTGCTCACTCTACTCGAACCCTCGATTTGATTTTATCTTCTTTTTTCGTTGCTCACTATTCCCCCCAATTTCTTACACTGAATTTTTTTTTGCCCCTACTCGAACTTTCTCTCGGATTTTTACTTTTGCTTTCAGAATTTTCTTCTCGTGAAAATTCTCGCTCCCATTGCCCCTTAGGTTGTGAGTAACTCAAAATATTTCCAAATCGAAAATTCTCGCCCTCTTCGAAATTTTGTTTATATCTCTAATTCATTGCAAAATTTCTTGACCTTTTTGTTGTTAAAAACAAAACTCCAGACCGAGTCCCAAAATAAATAAAATTATAAACTACAAATCTTTTTTCTTATTATGCCCGAGAAAAAATCGAAAAATGTTTTGATACATTTAAAAGATGTGCACAAAATTTATGATATGGGCGAGACGCAAGTAAAAGCACTTGATGGTTTGACAATTGAAGTAAAACAGGGCGACTTCGTCGCTGTTATGGGTCCGTCGGGTTCGGGAAAATCAACAGCAATGAATTTAATCGGAAGCCTGGACATTCCAACTTTCGGAACAGTTATGCTTAATGAACATGATATTTCCCATTTCACTGAATCAGAACTTGCACAAATTCGAGGGAAAAAAATCGGTTTTATTTTTCAAAGTTTTAATTTAGTTCCAACTCTAACTGCAAAAGAAAATATTATGTTGCCAATGATTTTTCAGGGAACAGCTAAAGAAGACAGAGAAAGAAAAGCGGAGGAACTTTTGAAATTAGTTGAACTTGAAGACAGAGAAAATCATTATCCAAATCAGCTTTCGGGAGGGCAAATGCAAAGAGTTGCAATTGCGCGAAGTTTAGCAAACGATCCTGAAGTTATTCTTGCCGACGAGCCAACAGGAAACCTCGACACAAAAACAGGAGAGATGGTTATGAAATTTTTAAACAAATTGAACGAAGAAGGAAAGACAATAATTATGGTTACTCACGACCCAGAAAAAGCACAAAAACACGCAAAAATAGTTTACTGGATAAAAGACGGAAAATTGGAGAAAGTTACGAGGAAGAAAAAGAATATAACAATTCTTAAAAAGTCTCAATTAGAATTAATTTAATGGTAAGTAATCTTATAAAAATAAAATCTAAAAAGGAACTTTTGAATATGAATGAAATAGATATGCATCCAGAAGAAGAAATTGAAGAAATGCTGTGGAATAATAAAATCTTATCTGATATTTATCTATTAAACAGACAGGTTCCAAGTTATGATGGGTCAAAAAAGATTGACATTTTAGGATTAGATAATGATAATAATATTGTTATTATAGAAGTTAAAGACGAAGAAGCGGATGAAGATGTTATTCTACAAGTTATGAGATACGCCTTTTGGGTTGAAACTAATCCAGATTCAGTTAAATCTTTATACCTCGAAAAAAAAGATAAGGAAGAAGGATTTGGTTTTGAATGGAATCAAAAATCAAATATTAGAATACTTATTGTTGCTCCATCATTTACTGAAGATGTTAGAAAACTTATTAGTCGAGTTAAATATAACATTGAACTTATAGAGCTTAAAAAATTTAATGATGGAGAATCAGATTTAATTTTTATAAATCAAATTGAAACTGAGGAAAATCCATCCTACAAACCATCTGTTTTAAGATATACTGGAGAATATGGTGAAGAATTTTATAAAACTCAACGAAATGAAATTGCTGTGCCACAGTTTATGAAAGTAGTAGAGATGATGGAATCTTATTTAAAACAGAAAGGTTGGAATCTTAAAAGAAAACAGAATCAAAGTTATATTGCATTTAAATCGGGTTTTCCAATTGTTTGTGGAGTTGAATGGATTGGTTCAAAAAGTTTTGCGTTATTTTTTAAAGTTCCAAAAGAAATATCAGATAGAATAAATATTAATAACTCAAGTATAGAAAAATATGACTATTCTGAAAGATGGAATCAAATAGATTATAAAATAATTTCTTTGGATTTTTTAAACATGAAAGAGTTTGACGCTCTCTTTGAAGCATCATATAAAAATATAACTGGAAAATAATTCCCCCTTCTCAAAACTCCAACACAGGACTTTTTTCCCGAATATGCGGAATTAAGATATTTGTTGTTTCTTCGTTTTTGCCGTCAGAGATACAGAATTTAATCGCATCCATATTTCTAAAATTAACAATATTCATTTTTATGTTCGTTATTTTAGATGCTTCAATCATTTTAGAAAGAATTCTGGAAAAAACTTCAGACACATTAATAATTTGCATAGCAACTAAATCCCCTTTTTTATCAAAATCCAAAACAAAATTTCCAAGTTCAACTGCTCCAGCTGACTTTTTCCCTTCTAAATATATAAATAAATCGTCGCCTTCTTTGTCGTAATCAAAATTAAATTTTTCCATTTTATCCTATTGCTTTTTGCCAATCCCTATTTATTTTAATAATTGTAACTATAAGAACTTTTCCGTTTAAAACCAGAGCATATCGATGATAAAGATGTTTTGAATAAGCAAAATAACAATCATATTTTTCTTTGTTCCTTTCTTTCGCTTCTTGTTTCCTTGCAAAAACTAATTTCGTCGGAAAAATTATATTTTCTTTAACCTCTTCCAAATCAATTTCTCTGACTATTGCCTGCAACTCTGCATGATCTGTAATAATTATCTCTTCTTTTTTGTATCCTTTAAGTTTTTCTCTTAATTCCTCTAAATCCATTTTCTAATAAAGAAATATTTATTTTTAATTCTTCCCATATCCAACAAATTTTAATTTCTCTTCATGGAAAATTAGAATAATTTTCTATAGCGTAGCGAGAGAAACTTCAGTTTCTCTTCATGAAATCATCCATGAATTTCTTGACTTGTTCGTTTGGCTGATTGCTTTTTACTGAATAAGAATCATTTGATGTCTTTTCTGTTTTTATTGTATTTTTAAATTTATTTCGTGCGTTCTCTCCAATCATTACTTCGCTTTCTGATTGAGAAGTTAATTTCTTCAAATTAATTATGAAATTCTTTATCCCAATAAAGTTTAGAATTCCATCCTGTTTTTTTGCAACGATTTCTCCATTCTCGACGGATATTCCGAATTTAACCTTGCTTTTGAAAACTTTATTATGGTAAATTAAAATGTCTCTTATTTTTTCGGCTAAACTTACTGCAGATTTTTCATTTTGCATAGTTTTGGTTTTTGATGGAAGGAATAAAAATATTAAATGGTCATAACCTTCGTAGGTATAAGCTTTTTGAATTTCTGCAGAGTCGACGATTTTTTGAAGTGTTTCTTTTATTTCTTCTTTTGAAATTTCCATAATATTTTTTATTTTCACACAAACTCCTGTAACGGGGATTTGTTCTCCTTTAATCGAAACTGAAATGTCTGCCTTGTTTGTTATTTCCAAACTGTCTTTCTTTTTTACCATCGGAACAAGTGGTGCTCCAGAATATTTATAATTTGAGGCTTTGTATGCATCGATTTTAGTCTTCAAACTTTTTCTTGCTATTAACCAAAGTCCAATTCCTAAAAGTAGTATTATAAAAATCCAGATGAAAACATTTCCAACTACTGACTGAAAAACACCTAAAATTTTTCCTTGCATTTTCTCGACGGCAATTGCTTTTCCTGTTAAACTTAATTTTTCAGAAACTCCGTTTGATTCAACATTGTATTCTCCTTCAGGTGCTTTGAGAACGTACGTTCCAGATTCTCCCACACCGAGAGAAAGTGGAATTTCAAATGATTGGTCGGCAATTTTAATTGTGTTTGTTTTTTCATATTTTACATTTCCAGTATTGGTGAATATTACTGTGTTATTTATTATTTCTGTTTTCAATTCCTCTTTTGCATTTATAGTGAATGAAACTTCTTTATTTATTCCGCCGGCTTCAACTAAAACTTTCCAGGTTGAGGGTGGTTCGCTTTGAAGAATTTCATATGAAAAAGCTTCGTTGGAATCTTTTTGTGCTTCGTTCAATAATTTATCTTTTGAATTTTTTAATTGATATTTTACCGGCAAAGACATTTTTTCTCCAGCTTGGTCGTAGAGATTTGATTTTATAATTTGAGTTGATAAAGGATTTATATTCGGTGATTCAACCATTACTTCAAGGCTGGTTGGAATTTGATTTATTACAACATTTTTTGAGAGCATTCCAAAATTTGTTTTTTCTTCGCTTAAACCGGTTTCGTAAACTTCAATGTTAAGATTGTATGTTCTGGATTTTACATCTTTGGGAAATAAAAATTCTAAAGTGAACTGACCATTTTTTACTGGTGCAGATAACTTTATTGGGTTTGCCAAATCTTGATGGTTTGAGGTTACTTCGATGAAACCATCTACCGACTGGTTTGTTCCCTTTTTTGCGGTACCGGTGATTTCGACTTTCTCTCCAGGATTGTAATTATCTTTTAGACTGCTTGTGGTTATTGCTATTGTTCGGGATATTGTGAAGCTGTCGGTGTAAGTTGATTCTCCACTTCCGATAGAAAATTTTATTCGGCAACTTCCTTGTGCGTTTTGAACGAAATTATCTGATAGTGGAATTGAATATGTTTTTTGCTCTTCTTCCCCGGCTTTTAGAAAAACGACGTCTTTGGCGATTTCAAAAGAATTTTCGTTACAGGTTAATTCAGTGATGAGAAAATTGTTTATGTTTTCTGATGCGGTTATTTTTACTGGGACTTTGATGACTTGGCTATAAGTATAAGTGCTTTCGGGCTGTTGGTTGACGATGATTGTTGCTGAAACCAGAGTTAACAAAAGCAACGGCAAAATTCCTAAAATTATTCCTCTTTTCATATAGGAATCAGTGATTTATTATTTATAAAGATTTATTCGGAAAGGTTTTAATATCTAATTACCTTGTTTTTGGAATGAATGATTTTTTATCTAATTGGAAACAGGTAAACGAACTGACTTTGGATTTTCTTAAAAAAATTCCGGAAAAAGAATTTTCTAAAAAACCCTTTGACCCAAGGTTCAAAAGTCTGGCATGGGAATTTGCATGCATTTTATCGACGAGGGCAGGATACATAAAAGGATTCGCTTTAGGTAGTTTGGACGGAAGTTGTTTTTCTGCAGATACAGAACTTTCCAAAAAAGAATTTTTGAAAAAACTGGAAGAAACGAGCAAAAAGATTTTAGATGTTTTGAATAATCAAAGTGTTGATGAGATAATTTACTTTGGGGAGAAAACTTCTAAAGAAAATGTTATTTCATGGCTTATGCAACACGAACAATTTCATTTTGGAAAACTTCTTTTGTATTTTTCGAAGGCAGAAATTGAACTTCCCTCTTCGCTGTTGAAAATGTGGGGAGAAAATAGTTTTAGAAAAAAGTGAGTTGCCCTAAAATATTTAAACCCTGTTTCTTGAGTATTCTTATGACAATCAAACATCAAAATTCAGAGGCTCTGGCCTTGGCTAGAGATTACCTTTGGGAAACACAAAGAAGATAATTCTAGCTGTTGCTCTTTTATTTCTGAAAGGGAAAAATTAATTCTTTTTGAACTTGTTCATTTTAATGGTTCAACTCAATATTCTGCAATAAAATATATTTCTAAAAAAAGAAATTTAGCACCAAGCAGTTTAAAGTATGTTTTGAAAAAACTTTGTTATAAAAATATTATTTCTTACGACGGAAAAATAGAAATTACTGAAGAAGGAATTTTTTTAATTAAATCATTCGGGGTCCATAGTTCAATGGTAGAATTGACGGCTCCAGTCAAGAAGAACCAAAGGTTCTTCCTTGGACCATCTCCTTTGAGGGTGGCTCATGGCTGATATGAAGAAACCGTTAGATGAGGGTTCAATTCCCTCTGGACCCATTGGAAACATGAAATTTGTAAAAATCGAAAATCCAAAGAATTTTTTTGATAAAGAAAAAGAAATTTTGAATCAGACTATTGAGGTTGTCAGAGATGCGTTTGCAAGTCCGATGGGATTCGAAGATGTTTATCAGCATTTAACTATTCCTGAAAAAGTTTATTTACTTTTTAACGAAGAAAAAGTTATTGGAATGGGAAGTTACAGCCAGAAAGTTTTTTCTGGAATTCCGGTTTTAACTACCGATGGAATTGCAATAAAGGAAGATTTTCAGGGCAAGGGAGTTTTTAACGAACTTACTAACTTAGTTTTGAATGGAGAAAGAGTTATTTGTTTAAGGACGCAAAATCCACACATGTATCTGGCTCTTGAAAAAAAGTGCAAAATTGTTTATCCAAATGAAAACATAGAAATTCCAGAAGCCTTAAAATTAGTAAGAAACGAATACGGAAATTTTCTTAATTGTGAACTCGATGAATTCGGAATCGCCCGAAAGTTTTATGGAAAATCGCTTTATGGAAAAATTAAATTTCATCCAAGAATCTCCAAACTTTTTGAACAGATGAAAATGAATATCTCTGCTGGAGATGCTCTGATTGTTACGGGGGTAAGATGATGGAAAAATTAGTGATTATTTGCTGTTTGCATGGAAATGAAATTTATGGTTTGGAAGTTTGTAAAGACCAATCTCTCTTTCCGTTTATTTTAGCAAATGAAAAAGCATTGAAAGAGAATAAAAGATTTATTGATTCTGATTTAAATCGAAGTTTTCCAGGAAAAGCCGACGGAAATTATGAAGAGCGAAGAGCTTTTGAATTAACTAAAAAATTGAAAGATTACGAATTTATAATTGATTTGCATTCGTCTTCGAATAAATGTCCTTTGTTTGGAATTATCACAAAACCAAACTTGGAAAAAATTGAATTTGCAAAAAAACTTGGCTTGAAAAAATTGGTAATTATGTCGGATAATTATGCAAGCGGAAAAGCACTGATTGATTTTTGTCGTTGCGGAATCAGTTTAGAAATTGGCCCGCATGAAGATAAAGACATAATCAAAGAAGTTTCGGAAAAAATAGAAAATTTTATTTCTGGAAAATCAAAAGATGAAATAGAAATTTTTGAAGTTTTTGAAGTGATAAAACAAGAGCATAAAAATATTAAAATAAATAATTTTGAGTTTGTAAATAAAGGACAAATTCTTTCGGAAGACGATTCGGGGATTCAAACTTCAAAGGAAGATTTTATTCCGGTTTTGGTTGGGGAAAAAGCATACAATCAA
>Ga0208958_1003323_pt1 | contig 12628 bp, 15 predicted proteins | sample RifOxyB1_FD_184032 | JGI IMG/M metagenome (GOLD analysis project Ga0208958, IMG submission 184032) | Soil microbial communities from Rifle, Colorado - Rifle Oxygen_injection B1 (SPAdes) | ecosystem: Environmental > Terrestrial > Deep subsurface > Rock core/Sediment | place: Rifle, Colorado...
TTAGAAACAAAACACTAACTTTTTTCAGAAACCTGTCTAAATATAAACCAGAACTAGACACACTTTTAACTGATAATTTTCAACTGTTGCCAACATAAAAGTTGCAAACTGGAGTTAGGTGGGTATAGCTGTGGGCAACCAAATAAAACCGGGAAACACCCCCTGTCCTTATCAAAATAGTGTTTTGAACCATGGTGAAGGATGCAGCCAACATGGTGTTTATCGTGAATGCCTAATTTTCCATTGTCCTGCTTACAATCCAAACACAAATTTGGAATTAATTGCTATAGCGCTTTCAAAAGGTTTGGTCACCTCAAGGGAAACAGAAAAGGCCATACGACAATTTGCTCGTACAATATCTCAGGAAAATATGGTTTATATTGCTCTTCGTTTTACACTCAAAAGGTCGGGTGAGTTTAAGGCAACAGTAGGTCAACCTCGTTTCAAATAAACACAGAAAGTTGTCATCACCGCCATCCAGTCAGAGGGTAATCGGAAGGTGATTGGCGACGTGGTCGATTCCAAACTCAAATCAATTAAGAAAGATTTGGCCAAAATCAAAAATTAATCTTGGTTAGGGGGCACTTTCTCTTATCCTTGATATCAATTGGCCCAACGGCAAAGAGACCTGAATTTCTTAAGGTGAGTTTCACTTCTCCTAAGGAGACCACTGGAGAGCTGGCGGTACATAATCCACATCTTTGGCAATACTTCTCCACCCGACCACTAATATCTCCTGCCTGATCCCCGTCGGTAATAACAATTAAATGGCCACCCCGAATCTCATAATACCGCTTTACGCTTTGCTCAACCTCTACCGTTAACCTTCCCATGGCCGGAAGTGTACTTTATGGCCCGCATATATGTCCAGTTCCTATATAAAAACCAGCTTTAAAAGGGGTCCCCTTTTAAAGCTAAAAAATGTTGATTGCAAAGGCGAGGCCTTGAAAACTTGGAGGTCATTTCCATCTTGAAAATTTGGGGTAAAAGAAATATATTGGATACATGCTCACTCAAAACGATCTTCAACAAATACGAGGTGTTGTACAAGAAGAACTCAAACCAGTAAAAACCAGCGTTTCTGGCCTCCAAAAAGACATGATCGAGGTAAAAGGGAGTGTGGCTGGATTACAAAAAGACATGATCGAGGTAAAAAAAGATATCCGCAAAGTCAAAAATAGTCAGGATACTATTGTCAGCTTTTTTGACCACTCCTATCTGGAATTAGAAAAGCGGGTTACCAGAGTCGAACACCACTGCCAGCTCCCGGCCATGGTCTAAACCCCCCATTCCTAAATCCACCAAAATCAAGTAAAATACAAAGATAGGCCCAGCTATGCTGGGTAAAAAAGGAGGCGATTTTTAATTTATTATGACCATTGTTGTCACTAAAAAACCGGGTGAATCCGAGGATCGGCTGATTGCCCGCTTCAAAAAGCGGACTTTTGACGCCGGCATCGTTGACGAGGCCCGGAAACGTAAGGAATACGTCCCAAAGTCCCAGCTCCGTAAGGAAAAAAAGTACCGCTTGGCTTTCCTGCACAAGCTGGCTCGGAGACGGGCCAAACAGATGTAGTTCTTGCCAAAAGTCAATCTCATGAGTAAAATACGACAGTTCCTTTCAGAAGTCAGGGGTGAATTGGCCAAAATTGTTTGGCCAAAACGGGAGACGGTTATCAGACTGACCCTAATTGTCATTACCTTTTCAGCCATAGTTGGAGGGTTTTTGGGAGGTTTGGATCTGGTTTTCACTAATTTAATTAAAATTGTTTTGACTAAATAAATGGATAACGATAACATCATGCCGGCGGCCAATCACTTAATTATCAACAGTGAAGCCAATCCCTTGGCCAAATGGTTTGTTTGCCACACGGCCAGCGGCCATGAGGTTAGAATTGCCGCCACCCTCAAACAAAGGGTCGAGGCCATGGGCTTTGTGAAAAATGTCTTTGAAATTATGGTCCCCACCCAGGATCGGGTGGTAATTCGCGGGGGCAAAAAAGCCACCATCAAAGAAAAGATTTTCCCGGGGTACTTGTTGGTTAAAATGGTGATGGACGATGCCACCTGGCTAACGGTCCGCACTACTCCCGGCATTACCGGTTTTGTCGGTGTGGCCAATAAACCCACCCCCCTTTCGGAAACCGAAGTGGCCAATATTGTGAAGTTTATCAGTAATCCCGCCAAGCGTTTCAAAACCAAGTTTTCGGTTGGCGAAGCCATCAAAATCACCGACGGCATTTTTGCCGGTTCCCTGGGGGCCATTAACAAACTGGACGAGGAAAAAGGCAAGGTTGAAGTTTATGTTTCCATCTTTGGCCGGGAAACCCCGGTTGAGTTGGACTTATTGCAAGTTCAGAAAATATAACTATGGCACCTAAAAAAATCAAAATTGTCGTCAAGGTTAACATCAAGGCCGGTGAAGCCACCCCCGCTCCACCCCTGGGACCAATTTTGGGCCAGCACGGCGTGGCCATTATGGATTTTGTCAAACAGTACAATGACAAAACAGCCAGCTTGAAAGGTAACGTTGTTCCGGCTGTCATTACCATCTACGAGGATCGATCCTTCACTTTTGAAATCAAAAAGGCCCCAGTCTCAGACATGATTAAAAAAGAGTTGGGGTTAGCTAAAGGCTCGGGCAATATGCCCAGAGAAATGGTGGGGGCCTTGACCGATGCCCAAATTGAAAAAATCGCCAAGGACAAACTGGATGATTTAAATACTACCGATTTGGTAGCCGCCAAAAAGATTGTCGCCGGCACCGCTCGGAGTATGGGAGTAACAGTAAAATAAATACCAATGAACACCAATAAACAAATAAACCAATACCCAATATCTGAAAATTTGTATTTATTTGTAATTTGTAATTTGTAATTTTTCCATGGGCAAAACTAAAACCATTATCGTCGAAGGCCAAACCGAAAAGGGCTTGTCCGGCGAGGAAAAATATAAAAAAAAGCAAGCGGCTAAGGCTATCAAAAAGACTGAATCTCCTGAGGCCGAAAAGACAAATGATAAAAAAGAAAATGCTAAAGTAACCCAAAAAACGCGTGGCAAACAGATTTTAGAAATGCGCGCGAAAGTGGACAGAAGCAAAATTTACACAATCGCGGAAGCCGTAGCTTTGTGCAAAACCACTTCCTACTCTAAATTCGTCGGCACTTTGGAGTTGCACCTGACTACCAAAAAGCACCCCCTGACGGCTAATGTCAACCTACCCTTCTCGACCGGCAAACAGAAACGAATTGAAATTGCTGATGAAAAAACCCTGGCCAAATTGGCCAAGGGTGTGGTTGATTTTGACGTTTTGTTAGCCACTGCCGAGATGATGCCCAAGTTGGTACCTTTTGCCAAACTCCTAGGACCCAAAGGCTTGATGCCCAATCCCAAAACCGGGACTTTAATCAAAAGTGACAATAAGGCCAACCTGCTTGCGCAGGCAAGAAAGTTTGAAGGCAATTCAATGACTTTGAAAACCGAAAAAGAAGCCCCCCTCATTCACACCATTGCCGGTAAACTGTCGGCTGACGACAAAGAGTTGGTGGCCAATATTGAAGCCATTTTGACAGCTATTGACGCAAAACTGATTATTAAAGCCTTCCTCAAACCTACCATGGGGCCGAGTGTGAGAGTGATTTAACATCAACGTTATATTATGGAAAGACCACTTTGGACAGAGAAGGTACCATCAATACAATGGAACACGGTCAATATGTTAAATTGCCAAATTATTAGGGCTGCCAACGAGGCTCATATTGATCCGCACGATGTCATTATTGTTGGCGGAATAGCTGTTTTTCACCATGCTCTGTCGGTCCTGGGACAGAAAGCCGCAACTTATTGGCGGGGCACACACGACATTGATTTAGTTATCACCCAAAGAGGAGCCGCACAACAAATAATGACTGTACTATCCAACCAGAGTGGTAAAAAGACAATCGAAAATATTGAGGCAAATTCTTCACATTTTTCCGATAAGGATACTTGGACCGTTGAGGTTGTGGGAAATGGATCCTTAGGTAAATCACAGCGTCGAATTGACATTGATATTTATAGACCCAAAAATGATGAGCAACAGACAACAAAATTTAACCAAAGAACACTTGGTCGATATCCCGGTAACTTTATTACCAGACCGGTAAAAATGGTCACTATTGGAAAAAGCTGTCAATCGCCTAAAGCGGCTTTGCCCTGCCTCACAGACTGCCTCATTTTAAAACTTGATGTTGCAGCACTAAGTTCAAAACTGAGAGATAAAGACATCCTTGATGTCTTGCTTTTAACCGCCATCTCCGAGAGGAAAGGTATTAACCCAAGAGATGTTTTTCATCCAGCAGTTGACAATTTTTTTAGATTTTCCTCTCAAGCCACTTCCCACACAGTAGCTCAAGCAATCAGATCACTCCCAAAAAATGGACAGAGAAATGATCGTGGTGCTGGCTTTTCTCCTAGTTGCTCTTATCTTGATAGCTGCATAAGAGCTATAGGAAAGTATTAGATTGTCCATGATGTTGTAAAATTGCCCCTTTTTTTGTATACACCTACCCCGTAACATATATGGAAATGGAGGGACAACCAGGATTTGGGTTCATCGGTCAACTTTTCAAAAAGTGGCGGGATTTTCTGACAAATCCAGTTGATCCTGGTCGAAAGGCATTTCTGGAAAAAAGTGTCCAGGTTGCCGGAGCAGTTGCTCTTTCTTCAGTCATTTCCCATATTGAGCAGAGACAAGACGGTGGCAACATCCCCACCATTGAAACAAACCCCAACGAGGTTAAGGATTTTGAAACATATGCCAGCCTCTGTGAGGCGTACCGAGAACTAGGCGTAGAAAACGTACCGGTTGACAGCATCCCCAAGGAAAATACTGACCTACCCGAAACTTTTTTGGTCGGTGCAGCCTTCACCGGGCTTGACAAAATAATTGATCACATGCGAGAAGTAAATTGGAAGGAAGAATGTGGCGAAAATCCTAACATTACCAAAGGTGTTCATGGTCAAGATGCCATCAAGGCCCTATTAAATTTTTCTCAAAATAAAGTCAAAATCCTTGGAGTCGTTCAGCGGATCCTCGATGACGGAACCTTAATATCTAATTTGTTCTATATCTTGGACGGAGACAGTCAAGCGGTCGTCATTGTTAATAATCCCCAAACTACCAGTGGTCCGGGCGGGACAACTTTTTTAACCAACCGTCCAAATGCCCTTAACAAGCCAAAATATACACCAGTTTCAAGCGAAAACCTGAACCAAGTAACTAATCAAACCCGAGAATGGTTGGGGCAGGCCGTTCCTAATAATGGAAGTTGTGACAGTGAAAAGGAAAAAATACCTGTAACAATTCCTGAAAAAGTCCCAGAGAGAAACAGTGACCAGCAACCAGTCAAGATTTCCACTCGGGAATTGTCTTTCCGTCCAGGTTGGATTACAGCCCTTGCAACCTTGTTGACCACCTTAGGTGTTATGGCAAAAATCAGATCAAGAGCCAAACCTCGCGAGGAATCTTTTGCAAATTAGTTTTTGGGGGTGTTAGAATTGACCTCGATTACCAAGACGTTATCACGTATCGGCATACCACTTTTAAAAAGGTCGCCCCGCAACTGTTGTCTCTGAAGCCCTTCAAGGGTTCTCACCCGAACCCCTCTGGTCCGCAGATGGTGGGCAAAACGGCAAACCCTCAATTTGTCTTTGACATTACCCAGAAGATTTTTGACTGTTCCTTTTCTCTCTTTGCTCTCTCCCATAGCCACGAGTATAACACAAGCCGGTTGACTTACCTACTTACCTGCCTTATAATACCCCTATCCTTAAGACAGTGTGCACGATTTTTCGCAGAACAGAATAAGTCACACCGAAGGAAAATATGTTAAAAGCAGATAAACCGGAATTTGTGCGTGACCTGGCCAAGACCTTATCTTCAGCCAAAACCCTTGTTCTTGTTGACTACAGAGGCCTAGGCGTGAAGCCCCAACAGGAGCTCAAGAGGAGATTAAAAGCCGTTGAGGCCACCATGATGGTAACCAAAAACACCCTTTTCAAGTTAGCCGCGGCTGAGGCCAAATTGCCGGCCGAAGTAGGTTCAGACAAAGTTCTAACCGGCCAAACCGCCTACATTATGACCACCGGCGATCCGATTGCCCCAATTGCTGTTTTAGCCAAGTTTGCCAAAGAGTTCGAGGTTCCCAATTTCAAAGTCGCGGTCGTCGAGGGTGTCTTTCAAGACACCAATGCTCTCATAACTTTGTCCAAGCTTCCTCCCAAAGAGGTTTTATTTGGTCAGGTCGTGGGTTCCATTGCCGCTCCTTTGTATGGGATTGTCTCTGTAACTAGCGGAAATATCCAAAAACTGTTATACGTTTTGAAATCGAAAGGTGGTGACAACTAATGACTGAAGAGAAAAAATTAAACGAAAAGGTGCAAAAATTGGTTGACGCCATCGCGGAATTATCTGTAATGGAGTTGTCCGATTTGGTCAATGCCTTGCAGGACAAGCTCGGTGTTTCAGCGGCTCCTATGGCTGCGCTTCCTTCGGCAAGCTCAGGACAAGTGCCCGCCGGTGACGCTCCCGTAGCCGATACCGCTGCTGGTGGAAACCAAACCTTGACCATGACCGCGGGCGGTACCAACAAAATCGCCGTGATCAAAGCTTTGCGTGAAATCAATCAAAACTGGGGCTTAAAAGAAGCCAAAGATATGACCGAGGCTTGCCCTGTGGAGATTTTGAAAGATACTAAAGCCGAAGACGTGAAGTCAGCCGCCGACAAATTGAAGGCTGCTGGTGCCACCGTTGAGGTCAAGTAACAGAAGGCCCATCGCGACAGGGGTTCCCCTTTCCGGTGGGTTTTTTGTTGGCCTAAAACTCTCTATTTTTGGGTTAATAGGCAAAATGCGTTGGTGATTTAGGTCTTTTTCCTCAAAAAGTAAAACGTCCAGAGAAGTGCATTGGCCACTTTTCTTCTGGATAGACCTCGGTGTCTCACGAGGGCTGGTTTCCTCTGACCAAACAGGCCTTCCAAGTGGTTGGTGTGGTGGACTGCGTTTGGGTATTCTAAAAAGACAAACATGTTGTCACCGGCATTGGCCACATGTTTCCAGGCTTGTCTCAAGTTTCGGTGGGTGTACCACCAGGACTTACCCAGGTGGCTTCTTTCATTGAGAGTTAGTTGATGATGAGCTTGCCAACGGCAAAAGATGAGCCACCAGAGGTGCGCTTCTTTCGTGGTTTTGATCTGAGTGAGTTTGGAAGACAGGGCCAAGAGTTCCTGACCAGCCAAGAGTTTTGGTCTCTTGGTCAAAAGGGTCTGGACCCTCATTTGAATGTGGACCAAACATCGTTGGTGTTGGGCTTCTGGAAACAGATGTTGATAGCCTAAAACCAAGCCTCTCCGGCCATCAGTGGTGTAACCTGTAACTGACAATCTCCTCAAGGGCTCCAGATGTTTGACTGTGTTTTCAAAGGACTCCCTGTCGTGGAAAGAAACAGCCAGTGGTTGGCTGACCCCAGTGGCCTTAGTCACAAACAAACAACCCCACCTTTTGAAATGGGTGGCATCAGTCATTAACCAACAAGGTTCAGAAATGGCCAAATTACCTTTTAAAGGTGGTGTATGCTCAAAGACACGTGATACCTTTCGTCTGATTGTATCCGGATGAACACCACGAGTTTTAGCCAGTTGGGAACATGTATCACCATCAATCAAATATCGTCTGACCAGCTCATACGGCAACCTTGGCTTTTCTCGGGTTCTGGTTACACCACAAACACGGCACCTCCACCTGGGAGTCCCGTTTCTGTGTTTGCCCCACCGCACCAATTTACACCGTTTGCAGGTCATCCATCCCTTTTACCAGATTGCAGGAGTTTGAAGGAGAAAACTCAAAGAGTCAATTTGGCCGAAAGGAGGAAATAAACAACTGATTTTACCAACGCAAAATACTAATTAAGCCCTATTTTTCGAGGCTCCAAGGCGTCGCCTTGGAGGCTCCTTACCCCTTGACAGCCTATAGTTTTATGTTACCATATCCCCATGCCTAAACAAGAGTTTGATTCTCACAGTCGTTTCCGTACAACCAGTGAAGTCTCCGCTGGGACGGCTTGTGTTGTTCGGCTACTGGCTATGGGGGGTGGCGCTGTGGCCGTTATCTATTTCCTGCCTAAAATCATAGACTTCCTAAACAGTAACATCAATTCTATAATCAAGACCCTTAATCCTTAAGGGTTGGTTTAACTAGTTAGAAAATCCACTACTTCTTTAGCCACGTTAATACCAGTGGCTTTTTCAAAACCCTTAAACTGACAGGCGCGGTTAACCTCCAGGACAATCCATTCACCCAACGCGTTCTTCATCAAGTCCACGCCACAATAATCCAAGTGAAAATGGTCTGCCACTTTTAAGGCGATGGCCGAAGCAGAAGCGTCTTGAGTAACATTATAAGTTTCCACGCTCCCCCCCTGAGAAAAGTTGGTTAAAAACTGATCCTTTTGGGCCACCCGTTTCATAGCCCCAATAACCTTACCCCCAATGACAATCACCCGCAAATCACTAGCTTCCGGCAGTAAGGTCTGAAACAATAAAGACTTAATCGTCCGAGTACTATAACCTTTGGCAATTAATTTAATCCAGTCGGTCACGTCATTGATTTTGTAAACTTCCTCACCACAACTGCCTACTGAAGCCTTGACAATAAAGGGTATTTTGGCGCTCCTGACCCAGTTATCGGCCTCGACTAAGGAACCAAAAACCCAACTGTCACAAACCGGAATCCCCGCCTTTAAAAATTCAATATGTTGACTGATCTTGTCCAGTGAGGACCATTCATTAAACGAACGGGCATTTAACACCTTTGCCCCGTAAGATTCAAACCAGGAAACCAGCAAGTGCTTGGTGGGATTATAAGCGGTATCCTCACCCAAACCCCGGACAAAAATCCCCCGAGCCTTAGGCATGGGGGCACCATTATACAAAACCAGCAGTTGATTATTTTTAGCCTGAAAGGAAATCTCTCTATACTTGATGGTGGTAGCTGACAAGCCCAACTTGAGAGCCTCCTCTGCCACCCTTCTGGGGGCATAAGCCAAGGGTCCACTGGTAAAAACAATCAGGTCAAAATTATTTTGCATGGCCGTATTATACCTCACTTACCAGACAATCGACCAACTCTTTAATAAACTGGTTTTTGCCCTGCGCTTCTGGCTTCGGAAACCCCATCTGATCGTTAATCTCAAAAACCCAAGGCATGTTATTGATGTCTACCCCCATGTCAATCGAGTAGACCTGATTACCATACGCGCAGGCAATCACCCCAATAACCCTTTCGGCCAATTGGGTTACCGATAGTGGCAATTTATCCAAATTAACCTCCACCAAAGTTCCCCCACCAGCCACATTGGCTACCAAACTGTCAGCCGGAGGGGTTCTCACATGGGCCCAAACAACTTTGCCGTTAATAACCACCAACCGCAAATCGTGGGTGCCATCCACTATCCCAGCAATACCACCCCCGGTATCCACAAAAGTTTGCACCAAAAAACCACGACTAAAATCGGTTTTAAAATCAAGTGCTTCTGATTTACTCCCCACAAAAAGTCCGCGTCCTTTCAGTCCGCCGACCGGCTTAATCACCACCATCCGAGTGGCAATTTTGTCCAAATTTATCAATACTTCTTCTTGGGTTTTGGCCAAGTAACTAACCGGCATACAAAAACCCAAGTGTTGGTAAGCCAGCCACTTATCCCAAGCCAAACGTTTAAAGGGTAAACTGTCAACTACCCTCAAAGAGTCTTTGGGCCAAGGAAACTTTATTCCCCCCGAACGGTCATAGACAACATCGGTGTGAACTGACCCAAAAGAGCCATTGCCGGTATAGTCTTTAGTGGAAACTACTGCCGTTTGATAGCCTCTTTTGGTAATTTCTGCCAAAAGATCTTCATACACCGGCCACTTCTCCCCCACCATCTGCAGTGGGTGATCGGGGTCAACCGATCGGCCAAACGCTATCGCAATCACTTTAGCCATGCTGGTTTGGTTACCTCCTTTTTGAAAAAACAGGCAAGCGCTTCAAATTCCGGCGACTCATTGATATAGGTCATCCCGGGACCCCGGTTGACTTCAATCACAAAAATCTCACCGGAAGTAGTCCGCATTACATCCACTCCGGCCACTTGAACGTTCAACACTACGGCTGACTTGATAGCTACACTTGCAATACTTTGGGGAATTTTTTTCACCTCCAAAAAAACTTCTTTGGCTCCCAAAGCAACGTTATTTCTAAATTCACCCGGAGTTTGGGCAATTTTTTCCTCCCACACTCCCACACTTTTCCCCAAAACCAATACCCGATATTCGTGATCTATCGGTAAAAATTCTTGATACAAATAGAAATTCCCGCCTTCATGAGTATCCAGTTGGGGCAGCGCCTGATAATCCACCAAACGTTTAATTAAATGTACCCCCTTCCCTCTCTGCAAAGACAGCTCTTTGGCCACAAACGGCAAACCGAACTTATCGGCAATCGTTTTAAATCTGGTCTCACCTTTGTCAAACTTGGGATAAAACAAAAAATGGGGAATGGGTACGCCAGATAGAGCCAAGGTTACCAGTGAAGCAAACTTGTTTTTGATAATACCGCCATTTTCATAGATGGTGTCAAAATACTTTATTCTTTGGCGTTTGAAAATAATCGCCAGAGCCGAAACAAAAATCATGCTATTTAGAGTAATCCCCCGAAAATAGATGAGGTCAAAAGCCTGTATCGGCTCGCCCTTAACCAAGACTACTGGTGTTTGACTGGCCACCTCAATAGCTACTTCCGACAACAAGACAATTTCCAAAGTAACATTTTTGGGCAAAAACGGTCGCACTTTTTGACCCAATAAAGTCACTCTGTCACTTTCTCGGCTGGTTAACACCAGTATCTTTTTCATTCCCACTTTCCTTTCTTACCCGGTAATTGCACCGGTTCAATGGCCTTAACCGCAAACCCAGTTAAATCCCGCCGGCCAATAATGATCGGCACCCGCATATGCGCCCGGTTGGTCACCGAGGCGTAGGTTTTAATCAATTTACTTCCTAAACCTTCCTGCGCAGGCAGGTAAAATCGCAGGTAAATCACCGCCCGTTCCTCCAGCCCACGAGTCGTTCTAACCTTGCGGGTCCAAAGAACATTGTTGGGTGTCAAAAGGCCCAAGTTGGTGGCCAACGTCTGATCAATCGACGTCCGCCAGGCCCCGGTATCAACTTTTCCATCCACCACCAACCGTTTTCCAACTCCCAAAAGTTTCACTTTCTCCCAAACGCCAATGACAATCTCGCCCTCCTTGAATTTCACCCCCGACAAGTGGGTTTCACCAAACAGGGCCTTCCCTATTTTCACCCCCTGCTCCACACTACCCACGTTTAAGTCATCCACCCGCAAAAGGCGTTTTTTCAAGCCCGCTACGTTGGCCAGCTGAAGTTGCAAACCAGGCTGGGCATTTAATTCCAAAACCATGGGGCCCCGGGTGGGATGCAAAATTATATCCACCCCGCAGTAACCCAAACCGGATGCCACTTGGGTATTAACCGCCATTTCCAAAATGGTTGTCCAGTTGGGGATTTTCACTCCATGCAGTTTGCGTTTGGTTACCACCTCAGTAGAGGTCGGCTTATATTTAATATATTTTCCGTGCCAAAAAGCCCGGGTGGTAATGCCGGTGGCGATATCCACACCGACAGCCACAGCCCCCTGATGCAAATTGGCTCGCCCGCCGGATTCACGGGTCGGAAGCCGTAACATAGCCATCACCGGAATTTTTTGAAAAACGATAATCCGAATGTCCGGCGTACCACGGAAAGACAACTTTGAAAGGGCCAAATGTCGGCCGACATATTCCTGCAAAATGGCCGTATCCGGCACGTTACCCATGGAATAGGCTCCTTCAATAATGTCGTTAATGTGGAGTTTAATATCCGAAACGTTCAATTTCTTCCGATCGGCGGTCAGGTATACCCCCTGGCTCAGCGTTTTTTTGACAACAATAATCCCCTCACCTCCCAAACCCCGGGAAGGTTTAACAACAAAACTGCCGGGTAGTTTAGTAAAGTCCATATCGTCAACCTGGGAATAATCTTTGATTTTTTTGAAAATCTCGGGGTGGGGTATACCGGCGACTTTCAAAACTCTGGCCGTTTGCACTTTAGAATTGGCAATCTTTTTCCCTTCCTTGGTATTGTACTTATAAGTAAAATCCAAAGTACGAGCGTTGATACCTAATATGGAGGACAGCTTCATATTATTTTTTCCACAGATCCCGGAAGCGCCAAATTTCTAAAAGTCTCAAACCCCCAAAACGGCCCAAGAGGATGTTGGCCACCAGAATTACCAAAAGATAAATGTCGGGGTAGCTGTAAGCCACTCCCCCCAAAGGCACGACAACCATCAAGGTGTAGGATATCAAAGCCAGAAACAAAGTTTCGGCCGTCAGGGTTAAGGCGGTTTTGAGAGATTTACCCAAAGATACGCGGATAAAATCTTCCACGAGGAGTGCCGAGATAAGAATGGCAAAAACGGAGATATTGGGGTTTTCGATCTTAAAGGTGGATGACAAATACAAGACCCCCAAAACGGCCAAGCAAACAAACCACAG
>Ga0208958_1003324_pt1 | contig 12622 bp, 7 predicted proteins | sample RifOxyB1_FD_184032 | JGI IMG/M metagenome (GOLD analysis project Ga0208958, IMG submission 184032) | Soil microbial communities from Rifle, Colorado - Rifle Oxygen_injection B1 (SPAdes) | ecosystem: Environmental > Terrestrial > Deep subsurface > Rock core/Sediment | place: Rifle, Colorado...
CTATGCATCTCACCTCTTCAATTTTAGTTTTGTTTCTAAACATAGATATATTGAGGGCTGACGATGAAAGACCTTCTGAACTTTTTCGACAAACCAAAGGATCCCTTGAGCTTTACCGGAATCCGGATTTCACTGGCATCACCAGAGAAAATTCGGGAATGGTCGTTTGGCGAAGTCAAAAAGCCCGAAACCATTAACTATCGTACTTTTAAACCGGAACGCGATGGCTTGTTCTGCGCGAAAATTTTCGGTCCAGTCAAAGATTACGAGTGTAACTGCGGTAAATACAAACGCATGAAGCACCGTGGCGTCGTTTGCGAAAAGTGCGGTGTAGAAGTAATTCAATCCAAGGTTCGTCGTGAACGCTTGGGCCACATTGAATTGGCGACTCCAGTTGCGCACATTTGGTTCCTTCGTTCGCTCCCGTCGCGTATCGGTGCTTTGCTGGATATTACTTTGAAAGACCTCGAAAAAGTTCTTTACTGCGAAGCTTATGTTCTGGTGGATCCAGGAAATAGCGGGCTGGAAGAGAACTCGGTTCTTTCAGAAGACAAGTATACTCAACTGGTTAAAGATGGTTCTACTTTTTCCGCGGCCATGGGTGGTGAGGCTGTTCGTGAGCTTCTGAAGAAAGTAGATACTGAAATTCTTTCGCGTCAACTTCGTCGTGAGTTGAAGCAGACCAACTCAGAAGCGCAGAGGACGAAGCTCTCGAAGCGTTTAAAGGTCGTTGAGGCATTCAAAACTAGCGGCACAAATAAACCTGAGTGGATGATGCTCGAAGTGATTCCGGTGATTCCGCCAGAACTTCGTCCATTGGTTCCGCTCGATGGCGGCCGTTTTGCGACCTCTGATCTGAACGATCTTTATCGTCGCGTGATTAATCGTAATAACCGCTTGAAGCGTTTGATGGAATTGAACGCTCCGGAAATTATCATTCGAAACGAAAAACGCATGCTGCAGGAAGCTGTTGATGCGCTCTTCGATAATGGTCGTCGTGGCAAAACCTTCACCGGCCCTAACAAACGGCCGCTTCGCTCCTTATCAGACATGCTGAAAGGAAAGCAGGGGCGTTTCCGTCAGAACCTGCTCGGTAAACGGGTAGACTATTCGGGTCGTTCGGTTATCGTCGTCGGTCCTGAATTGAAACTGCATCAGTGCGGTCTTCCGAAGGTGATGGCACTCGAGCTGTTCAAGCCGTTTATTTACAACAAGCTTTCTGAGTACGGGTACGTCACGACCATTAAATCTGCGAAGAAAATGGTCGAAAAACAGCGTCAGGAAGTCTGGGATATTTTGGAAGAAGTTGTTAAAGAGCACCCAGTTCTGCTCAATCGCGCGCCCACTCTTCATCGTTTGGGTATTCAGGCCTTCGAACCTGTGTTGATTGAAGGCAAGGCTATTCAGCTTCATCCGCTCGTATGCTCGGCATTCAATGCTGACTTCGACGGTGACCAGATGGCCGTACACGTTCCTCTTTCGATCGAAGCTCAGATCGAAGCTCGTGTGCTCATGATGTCCACGAATAATATCCTCTCGCCTGCACACGGCAAGCCGATCATTGTGCCCAGTCAAGATATTGTTCTCGGTCTGTATTATATGACTCGCGAACGCCCCTTTGGCAAAGGTGAAGGCAAAGTGTTCAGCAGTCCAATCGAAGCGCATTATGCTTACGATGCCGGTGTAGTAGGTCTTCAGACTAAAGTGAAGTGCCGCATTAACGGTAAAGTTTGGGACACTACTGTGGGCCGATCCATGTTGTCTGAAATCGTTCCAGAAGAGATTCCTTTTAACGTTTACAACAAGGTCTTGGGTAAAAAGGATCTGGCCGAGTTAATCGACGTTTGCTATCGCTTGACCGGGAATAAAAAGACCGTACTTCTGGCAGATCATCTGATGCAGACCGGCTTCAAGCAAGCCATGCGTGCCGGTATTTCGATTTCCATTCATGACATGAGAATGCCGCTGGAGAAGAAAGAATATCTCGACAAGGCTTATCATCAGGTCCAAGAAATCGAGAATCAGTACATCGAAGGCTTGATTACAGACGGTGAACGCTACAACAAAGTCATCGATATCTGGGCGCAAACCTCAGAACAGATCGCGAGCGCCATGATGAAGCAGCTTTCAGTTCAGAGCTTTAAAGCCCCAGTGGGCTGGAAAGGCAAAGAACAGGAGACAACCGGACCGGCTTTCAATTCTGTGTTCATGATGGCTGATTCTGGAGCCCGAGGTAGTAATGCTCAGATTCGTCAGCTGGCCGGTATGCGCGGTCTTATGGCGAAGCCATCTGGTGAAATTATTGAAACTCCCATTGTGGCGAATTTCCGCGAAGGTCTTTCGGTGTTGCAGTACTTCGTTTCGACCCACGGCGCTCGTAAAGGCTTGGCCGATACCGCTCTTAAGACTGCAAACTCTGGATATCTCACTCGACGTCTCGTTGATGTTTCACAAGATGTGATTGTGACGGAGCGCGACTGCGCTACGCTCGATGGAATGTATGTCGGAGCCTTAATCGAAGGCGGCGAGATCATCGAACGTATGGGCGATCGTATCCTCGGTCGAGTTGTCCTGGATGATGTGGTTGATCCGGTTACAAACGAGATCCTCGTTCCAGCGAACGAAGAAATCACAGAAGATTCGGTTAAGAAAATCGATGAAGCTGGTATCGATCGCGTTCGAATTCGTTCAGTGCTGACCTGCCAAGCTAAGAAAGGCACTTGCGCCCTTTGCTATGGCCGTGACCTGGCGCGCGGACGTCTCGTGAACAACGGTGAAGCTGTCGGTGTTATCGCCGCACAGTCAATCGGCGAACCTGGTACCCAGCTGACCATGCGTACTTTCCATATCGGTGGTACGGCATCTCGTCGTGCTGAGCAATCGAGCCTTGAAGTGAAGACAAAGGGCTCGGTCCGGTTCCATAACGTGAATACAGTTATTAACAAAGAAGGCCATCTCACTGTCATGAATCGTAACGGTGAAATCGTGGTCGTCGATGCCAATAATCGCGAGCGTGAAAAGTATCCGGTTGTGTACGGTGCGAAGTTGCTCGTGAAAGAAGGCGATCCGGTTGAAAAAGGCAAGCTCATTGCTGAGTGGGACCCGTATTCAACTCCAATCGTGACCGAAACCTCCGGTGTCATTCACTTCGAAGACATCGAAGAAGGTGTCACGATGCAGGAGCAATTCGATAGCGTAACGGGGCTTTCCCACAAAGTTATCGTTGAATCAAAGGCTACCGACAAACGTCCTAAGTTGCTCATCAAAGACGAAAAAGGGAATACTCTCCGTATCGGCCCGATGCAGCGAGACGCTCGTTACATGTTGCCTGTAGGCGCCAACCTGGTCGTCGCTGATGGTGATCAGATCAAAGCCGGTGACGTGATTGCAAAGATTCATCGTGAAACCACCAAGACCAAGGATATTACAGGCGGTCTCCCTCGCGTTGCCGAGCTTTTTGAAGCTCGTAAGCCCAAGGATGCCGCAGTAATTACCGAGATCGACGGGATGGTAAGCTTCGGTAAGGATACCAAAGGCAAGCGCAAGCTGATCGTAACGCCCGAAACCGGTGAGCCGAAAGAATATCTTATCGGAAAAGGACGCCATCTGGCGGTCAATGAAGGCGATTACGTAAAAGCCGGTGAACCGCTCATGGATGGTCCGATTAATCCACATGATATTCTGCGGGTCCTCGGTGAGAAGGCTCTCGCCAAGTACCTCGTTGATGAAGTCCAGGAAGTTTATCGACTCCAGGGCGTTAAAATCAATGACAAGCACATTGAAGTCATTGTTCGTAACATGCTCCGCAAGGTAAAAATCAAGGATGTGGGTGACACCGCATTCTTGCCGGGCGAGCAGGTCGAGAAGAGTATCTTCGAATTCGAAAATCAGAAGATCATGCAGACTGGCGGAGCGCCCGCTACTGCTGAGCCGATGTTACTCGGTATTACGAAGGCCTCTCTCAGTACGGAAAGCTTCATTTCTGCAGCTTCGTTCCAAGAGACAACAAAGGTTCTCACCGAAGCCAGTATCTCTGGCCGCGTGGATTACCTCCGTGGGCTCAAAGAGAACGTCATCATGGGTCGTTTGATTCCGGCAGGAACTGGTTTGTCCAAGTACAAGTACTTGCAAGCTGAGGTTTCAGCGGAAGCCGCACCTGAGGTGGAAGAAGTTACCGAAGCAACAGCAGTGGCAACTTGATCAAAATATAACGGGCCGCCGGATTCTTCCGGCGGTCTTTTTTTTGGGGCGCTTAGCTCAGCGGTAGAGCAGGGTCTTTACACGGCCAAGGTCAGAGGTTCAATCCCTCTAGCGCCCACCAAATTTGTTTCGAAGTATCAGTAAGATATGCAAAAGGTACCTAGTACCTTTTGGTTTAGCTTTGCGTCATTTTCCGGTGCTGGCTATTTGCCGTTCTGCTGGTCGCATGTTAGGAATTCAGAAACTAGGGGGCATTATGAAAATGTTTTTTATTCCGGTTTTGGCATTGTCACTCAACTCTGCATTCGCAGACGAGTGTTATCGCGGCCAAACAATCACTACGGTGAATTCATGTGAAAGCGCGACTGATCCGCTTCAAAAGCTGGACCCCGCTAGCCCCGATTATCGCTGGATGAAAGACGTTCAGGCTTTATCGATTATTGCTGCTGCCATGAATGCTAGGAATTGCGCAAAAGGCGGTGCTGTAGCCAAGGCTCAGCAAGAATGCAAATGCGGGATCCTTCAGAATCAGGTTTTCGATGAAAACAGCGAACGCGAAAAGTCCGAACGAAACGAGTATTTATCTAACGGAGATCGCATTGTACATGTCACTGTTGAGGCAACTCTAACAGCTAAGTGTCTCGTAGAGATCGCTTGTCCTTAAAAGAAAAGCGTAAAATCGAAGCTAATCAACTCGCGCACTGTCTTCACATGTACTTGTTCGTGTGATATTTCCCGAGCTAACAAGTGCACTTTGTCAAAGAAACGGAATGTTTATATGATGGCAAGAGTTGTATGCATTGTCTGCGGCGTTCTCATCACGTGTGTCGGCGCATTTGCCAACAGCGAAGCTGCTATGGATGCCTATCTGGTTAAATACATCGTGTCGGGCCGAAGCCAGGGCTATGCGTGGGAGTTCTCGGATCGGCTGATCAAGGCGGTCGAGGAACTTCGGATGAACCAAGGCATTCCGCTTGCCTATTATCCATATCGTAACGTTTACCAGCATGAATGCCTTCAGGGATGTCAGGAGAGGTTGCTTTTTACGGGGGCTGGTTCGCAGATCCACTCCGTAATTGATGGCACTCTCAAGAAATACGGCATCAAAACGGATCTCGTTGTTCCGGGCAATACAGTTTATGTAGGGCTTAGGGCAAATGTGGAGCTCTTTGATTCATCCGGCCAGTTTATCGGGAACCTCTCTTGCAATCAGGTGCTTAAGGCCAGCACCGATTGGCGAGTCGCAATTCAAGAGCTCGAGGACGCGATCTTCAGCCCGATTCCGGACGAACGCGAGGCCCGGATGAAGTGGTTCAAGTCCTTCGTGACTTGTCCCTTTGATGAGTCCGCGGGCAACGTGTTTCAATTGATCACGGTCTTGGCGAGCGAACCCGTTTGTCCCTATTCCGAGCCTGAACAGCCAAACTGCATGCTTGAGCAAGGTATTTCAGGCATCAGTGCTGGTTATTCTGCTCGCCATTGATAGCGAAACGCCGCTTCTTGATCGTTTCTCTTCCCAAACGGGGACGGCATCATATAGTTCACCTAACAAATAGGAGACGTTTCAATGTCCACACGGCAAACCGTTCTTCTCGTCGGTGGTTCCGGACGTACCGGCATGCATGTCTTGGAGCAGCTTTTGAATCGCGGCATCCGCGTTCATGCTATCGTGCGGTCCCCCAAAAAGTTGCCGATGAGCGCAGCAAAAAATCCGAATCTATCGATTATCGAGGCCAACCTGTTGTCTCTCAGTGATGAGGACCTGCTGAGCCACATTGGCGGCTGCGATGCCGTTATCTCGTGTCTCGGTCATAATATTAGTATCCAGGGCATCTTTTTTCCACCGTACGATCTTGTCAAGTTGGCCACGGCCAGGCTGTGCCGGGGAATTGAAATAATACGGCCTGTAAAGCCGATTAAGTTCATTCTTATGAGCAGCGTCTCGGTCAATCACCCGCGAGGTCTCGATACACGTCGTGGAGCGCTCGAAAAAGCGTTCGTATGGATGCTTCGAGGACTGCTTCCTCCGGCCAAAGATAACCAACAGGCTGCGAACTTCCTCTTTGACAAGATCGGGACAGATAATGTGTTTGTGCAATGGGCTGCGGTTCGTCCAGACACACTCTTGAAAGGCGATGTTTCCGAGTACATTCTGCACGAGGACCTTGTGAGCAGTCTCTTTGCTCCGGACAACACCAACATGGCAAATGTTGCGCACTTTATGTGTGAATTGGTGACAAACCAGGAGGCATGGGACCGGTGGAGGGGAAAGCTGCCGGTGATTACTAACGCTATCGCTCCGTAATACTAATCAGCTTTGTTTCAAAATTTTGTATGCCGATCAATGGCATCGATCAGCTGTTCAAGATCGACAGGTTTTCGGAATACTTCAGAGTTGGGCGGCAGTTCTTGATATGGAATACTCGCGCTGCCTCTGGCTGTAGTCACTAAAATCGGTATTCTAGCCAAATCATTTGGATGGTTTCGCGCAATGGTTCTTAGAAACGTACTGCCGTCCATAATTGGCATCATTAAATCCAAAATAATACAGGCAGGTAGTTCGTTTGGGAGTAGGTTGATAAGAATATCTAAAGCTTGCTGGCCGTTGCTCGCCTTCATGACCTTGTATCCTTCGCTTTCAAGGCCCATCCCGAGACTGTCGAGAAGGTCCAAATCATCTTCAACGATCAACAAAGCTCTTTCCACGTAATGCGCTCTCCTTCACAATAATTTCAGCCCTGAGTGGAAGTTCGACGAAGAACGTAGCTCCTTCATCCAAGTCACTTTCGACCCAAATCCGCCCGCCGTGTAATTCGACAATTTCTCGTGCAATGAAAAGCCCCATTCCCAAGCCGCTCACTTCGCTGGCTGAAATCGCGCGTTCGAATCGGTTGAAAATGCGAAGCTTGGTTTTCTTTAGCGATCCCGATTCCTTGATCTCGAACACTCAAAATCGCACGCCCGTTCATTTGTTCCAATTTAATATGCACTGGTTTTTGTTTGCCATACTTTAGTGCGTTTGTAAGGAGGTTCGTTACAACTTGCTCAATTCTGTTTCTATCCCACACACCATCTAATTGACCCTGGTGCTCGATATGTACACTGGCCCCCGCAGCATCCAGTTGAGGACGAAGTCGCTCGACAACTTCAGAAACTATTTCGTTCAAGCATGCAGGTTTCATTTCTACTGTGAGTTTACCGGACTGGATGCGTGAAACGTCGAGCATGTCGTCCACCAGCCTGACGAGCCGATGGATCTGTCTATCATATTGTTCGACCATCGCGTTGATACGTTGGGGCAGGTAAATGAGTGGATCGCCCCGTTTTATTGCACGCATAAAAATTTGTCCTTGCAGCTTCAATGAACTGAGTGGAGTTTTCAATTCATGGGACGCAATCGAAATAAAATCATCGCGTGCGCGTAAAGCACTTTCCAGTTTCTCCTCAATCGTTTTCTGGTCATGGATATCAGTGTTTGTACCCAGCCATTCTTGAAGTTCTCCATTGTTATCTCTTACTGGAGTTGCCCTTCCAAGGTGCCATCGGTACACACCATCGCGCCGTCGCAGGCGGTAGACTATGCTGAAAGGCTGTCCCGTTAAGAGCGAGTCTGACCAGGCTTTGGTAGTTCGCTCAAGATCATCCGGATGGACGATGGAAGAAGTTCTCGAATCCCATTCTCCGATCTTCACCTTGTATCCGACATAGTCGTAAAAACGTTGGTTGAAGTAAGTGAGAGTGCCTTTCGAATCAGCTATGAACGCGCTTTGTGGCATAGCTTCGATGTAGGTTCTGAAGCGCTCTTCGCTTTTGCGAAGTGCTTGTTCGGCTATTCTTTTTTCGTTGATATCTTGAATCGTGCCGCGAAATGTTGTGATTCGGCCGTTAGAGTCACGCACGGCTTCGCCTCGAGCAGTGATCCAATGTTTGCCACCATTGGGATAAATCGCTTCCAATTCCAAGATGTAAGGTGTGCCGGTTTCTAGTGTCTTCTGGACTGCTTTTGTCAGTTCGGTATAGCTCTCGTGAGTATAGAACCTGGTATGCTCTTGCGAGAAATTTGGCGCTGGCAAATTTGGATTAAGACCCATAATGGCATAGCACTCCTCGGACCACGTAACCTCGTCAGTCGCGGGATGCCAAATCCAGCTTCCGAATCGTCCGATACGTTGTGCTTCGCGTAGCTCGGATTCGCTTTCTTTTAATGAATTTTCGGCTTGTTTGCGTTCGGTAATGTCTACGCCCGTTCCGATGACGTATTGGACTTCGCCTTTGTCGTCGAGCATTGCCGTATTTGACCAAGAAATTAGGCGTTTTACGCCAGTTTTCGCTACCAAGTAGTTTTCGTACTGATTTGGAAACTGGCCAGCCTTTAGGTTACTAAAAACTTTTTTTACTGCTTCTTTCTGCTCCGGAATGAGGAAATATTCGAAGAATGGCTTACCGATCACTTCGTCGGCAGCATACCCAGTTGCCACTTCGCAGGCAGTATTGAACTGTACGATTTTGCTGTCAAGATCCATTATGATGACAAGTGATCCGATCGTCTGCAGAATGCGTTTTGTGAAATCCCGCTCAAGTTTTAAGGCCCTTTCGGCACCTTTGTGTGCGGTAATATTTTGAAATGCACCGTAAATTTTAGTTGTTCTACCGTTTTCACGGACTATTTCGCTACTCGCTTTTACCCAGATTTTCCGCCCTTTGGCAGTTATCAACTTAAGCTCTAAAGAAAATGGCTTCCCGTCTTGAATAGCATCCCTGACTGCGGAGGTAACGGTCGGGACGCACTCCGGCGCAAAGAACTGGATAGCGCTCTTCATAGACGGGGAGTACTCGGCAGGTGAGGTCTCAAAGATACGGTAAGTTTCGGGTGTCCAATAGACAGCATTGTTCAGGACATCAATTTCCCAGCCGCCTACTTCCGCGACAGCTTGGCACTTTTCTAACACCGTATTCAGGTGTTCTAGAGCTGAGTCGGCCCGATGCATTATGATCGAGACTTTATGCAAGCTTCGCACTTACTGGGTTTTCTAGAGGATTATCCGATACGGAAACTCGTATAAACCATATTGGTGAATGAAAGTAGGCTGACGGACGGCTTTGGGCGTGCGGCTTTCATATATCTTTGATAAATTTGAAAACAACTATGAATATTAAAATCAATTTTCTCGCGGTAGTGATTGCCTTGCAGCTTTCGATAGTAAGCTCGTCAGCCCAGACTGCTAGTACGGGGACAGGATGCCCCGCAATATTTCTAGAAAAGCTGGCTGCAAAATCTGGACAGAATGGCGTTCTCAAAAGCGACGCATTCCTGGCACCTGAAGTCAGGTCTAACTTTCGAAGAAATATTAAAACAATTTTCGGGGCAAAAAATCAAAAAGAAGTTGATCAGATTGAAGCAATGGTTGCTAACAAGATATGGACATCTGTTAAGACTCGCCCGAATGACCTCATTCAGAACGACATCAAAACTATTGAGCAGGGAGCGGCCGGCAAGTTGGATGGTGTGGAGTACATGTTCTATGTGGATCAGTTCGGAGTAGCGGGTAAAACGGCTGATGGCACCTTTGATAATGTCACACAGATGCTGGACCATCTCGAGGATCTTGGAGTGAGTAGGATCTATTCATTGCCATTTCTGAAGTCTCCTATGAAAGATGGTGGATTTGACGTAGCGGATTTCCGGACGGTGAGCGATCACCTGGGTGGTAATCGGGCTTATGTTAAATTTGTGCAAGAGGCTCGGAAACGCGGAATGAGCGTCAAAATGGACCTGATCCTAAACCATGTTTCTGAAGAGCATGAGTGGTTTCAGAAATTCCTGAAGGGCGATTTGCGCTATAAAGACTATTTTGTCGTCCGGGAAGAACCACCGAAAATCTTGGGCCGCTATACTGACAGACGCGGGCAAATGGTAAAGTATCTCGAAAAGGGTCCCGACGGTAAAGAGATTGAAATTGAGCGCCGCTTAATTTTTCCGGACATCGCGGACAGCCATTATAGAAAAGTAGAGGTATCTTTTCCAGACGGCAAAAAGAAGGATTACTGGGTTTATCACACGTTCTTTCCGTTTCAGTTGGACCTCAACTATTCCAATCCGGAAGTTCTGAAAGAAGCGTTGGATGTCGTATCCTATTGGGCAAACCAAGGAGTTGATTTATTTCGGCTCGATGCAATTCCATTTTTGGACAAAACGGCAGAAAATCATCCTCGGACTCATGCCATTGTCGAACTGATGAGTAGTTATTTGAAACAGATTGCGCCGAGCAGTAATTTTATGGTGGAAGCGAATCAGAAGCCAGTGGAGATGGTGGCCTATCTTGGAAAATCGCAGAAGGTAAAAAACCGGTTTCTGGAAAAAACCATTTCCGGGACGAGTGAAGCGAGCATGGCTTATAATTTCGGAGAAATCCCTTTTTGGGCGTCGCTTCTGGACGGTGACAAAAAACATATTTTAAAAGCCCATCAGGACCTGTCTAAAATTCGTGTTCCACAGGAGACGGCCTGGGCAACATTTCTGCGGGTACATGACGAGCTTACGCTCGAAATGGTTGATCCAGAGGTCAGGAATATCATCAACGAGCGCCTGCTCGCAAAAGGTAAGGAAAAGGGGCTTCCATTTCGGGAGGGTTTCGGCGTTGCAGGGCGGCTCGCTCCGTTCTTGGGCAATGATCCTGAGCGAATTCGAGTAGCGTATTCGATTCTCATGGGCAGGCCCGGTCAACCCGTTATTTTTTATGGAGATGAAATTGCGGCAGGAAACAATATTGAATATATGGTGTCCGAAGGACTTAAGCGCAAAGAGTTTATGGATAAAAACAAGATCGCTTACAAAACTCCGGGCGATAGTGCAAAGGCATACTTTGAGAGCCGGGGCATTCCGGTGAATGCACCTTTGGATGCAAGGGATGCGAATCGCGGACCGATTTCAAAAGCGGAATTTTTCTCTGTTCGTGAGCCAAGCAATAAGGATGCGGTGGGGGCGAGGGTCTACAAGGACCTGAAACAGATGATTGCCGCACGTAATAACCACCCTGCGGTACGGAGAGGTAAGCAGACGATGCTTGAATCCGATCAGGCGGGAGTGCTTTCGTATATGATGAGTTCCCCTGAAGAGAAGCTGCTAATATTGAACAACTTAAAAAAGGACAAGCTAAAGACCGCGATTCAGCTTCCAAAGAATGCTTCTATTCCACCGAATGGAAAACTTACGGATGCAATTACCGGCAAAGCCGTTCCGTATACGAAAGAGGGTAATCGATTCGTACTCGATGTGAGCGGATACGATGCGCTTTGGCTTGTTTTGCCGAATTAAGATCACGCAAGCTTAAGCGGTTTTCTGGCTAGGGCTTATCTCAAGCACAGGCGAGCGTTCAGATATCGCAGAAAGTTTCTGTGATCCCTGGACAAGTTCATTTAGGATCGACACGTTTTCGGTGAGTTCTTCTGACTGAGTTTTTAGCTCTTTCGCGTGACTTCTGGAGCGTTCCGCTAATTGCGAGTTAGACTGCGTTGCATGGTCGATTTGCTGGATTGCAAGCGAAATTTGTCCAACCGCAGTGGATTGTTCTTTCGAGGCTGTTGCGATTCGCTCGACGGCCAAATGAGTTTTGCCGACATTGTTGACCACCTCTTCAAGCGCCTTCATGCATTCACTTGCGACCGTGACGCAATACTCGGTTTTCTTTTTGGAAGAATCGAAAGACGCGTCGATCCGTTTTTTGGAGGTTTCAATTATTCCTGCGACTTTCTGCATTCCATCTGCAAGCGTTTTTTGTATTTCTTGTGCGGAGCTACCAGTCAGGCTTGCGAGATTTCCAACTTCCTCTGCCACCACAGAAAATCCCTTGCCGTGTTCTCCCGCGCGTGCGGCTTCCACAGATGCATTGAAGGACAGTAGCTTCGTCTGGAATACAATATCATTGATCACCTTGGTTTTAGCTTCGATTCCTGCAATAACAGTAGAAATTTCCTTGATTTGTTCATAGCTGGAAGTGATTTCGTCCCTCGAAACACTGTTGTTCTTGTTCATGTCCTCAACGGCTTGATTCAATTTGCCGGCAACCGCGAAACCACGTTCAGCAGCGGATTTTGTTTGGAGCGAAAGTCCCTGGGAAACCTCTGTTGAGTCCAAGTTCTGCTTCACCATTGCATGGATTTCTTCCGTTGTTGCAGCGGTTTCCTGGAGAGCCGAGGCTTGACGCGAGGAAGCCTCAGAAAGGGCAATGGAAGTATTTTCCACTTCTTTTGATTTTCCAAAGACTGCTTCAACGATCGAATTTAACCGGAGTACGATTTGACTTAGAAGTAACGAAATACGCTTAGCCGTCAGCCCGACGACAAATGCCATTACGGCTATAAGGACTGCAGCTATGACGAGAAGTATGGAATTGACCCGGCTGACTCCCGCATTCAATTCGGA
>Ga0208958_1003326_pt1 | contig 12617 bp, 29 predicted proteins | sample RifOxyB1_FD_184032 | JGI IMG/M metagenome (GOLD analysis project Ga0208958, IMG submission 184032) | Soil microbial communities from Rifle, Colorado - Rifle Oxygen_injection B1 (SPAdes) | ecosystem: Environmental > Terrestrial > Deep subsurface > Rock core/Sediment | place: Rifle, Colorado...
GCGGCAGGAGCGCCCACGGGGAGCCCGTCAGGTACACGCCCCACCCGCAGGCCGCCGCCACCAGCGCGACGGCCAGCAGCCAAGCGCCGCGCGGGCTCACTCAGAGGCCTCGAACTGCTGGCGCAACAGCTCGTCCTTGTACCACTCCGCAAGCCCCGCCGTGATCCCGCGCGACACCTTGGGCCACGCCCACGCGAAGAGCCGCTCCTTGATCTCGCCCTCCAGCTCCCGCCGCACGTCGGCCGGCACCTCCCGGAACAGCGCCCCGATGTCGCGCGGCGACTGCTCCAGGGTCCCGGCCTCGCGCAGGTGCTGGACGGCCTTCTGCCACCGCGCCGGCGTCCGGTAGGCGGCGACCAACGCCTGGACCACGTCGCCAGCGCCCGGGTTACTGACCCTCCACTCCGCGGCGTGGACCTCCTTGAAGCGCTCCGAGACGTACTTCGCCATCAGCACCTTCTTGTCGGGCCCGTAGAGCGCGTAGTTCTTCACGACAACGCCCTCGACCGGCTGGCCACCGAGGACGGAGGTGCGGGACAGCAGCTCGCGGAACACCTCGATGTCCGCGACCACCCCTTCGTGGAGGCGCGGTACAGCCTCCAGCCCGAGCCGCTCCGCCTCCTCGCGCACGGCGTCGTAGGGGAGGTAGTCCTCGTGCCCCACGTTGATGTCGAACAGGATGACGTGGCCCGCCGGGACGCGGTCGTAGGCGAGGGCGTTGTGCTTCGGCTTCGCCAGGTACTCGCCGCGGTAGGTCCACCCCTCGCGGAGCGGGAGGGCCCGGACGATCTCGACGGCCCGCCGGAACATCTTCTCCGGCGCCAGCACGTCGAGCTGGGCACCCTTCGAGCGCGCCCGGAGGGGCTCGGCGTCGCCGCCCGGGAAGAAGCCAAACGAGAACTGGCTCCCGTCCACCTTCTCCTGCACCGTCACCGGGCCCGAGAGGATGTCGCGCACTGCCCGGTGCCCCATCGCGTAGACGGAGGGGTAGGAGTGCCAGGACTCCATCCCGGTCACGACTGCGGCTCCGGCCCCCAGCCCGGGATCTCGGAGTCCGGCGGCTCCTCGGCCGCCGGCGCGGCGGGGTCCGGCCTCGGCGGGGGCGGCGGGTCGCAGGGCCGCAGGACCTCGTGCCGGATGGTGGCGCGCTCGAGCGTCTGCACGAACCGCCCGCACGCCGCCGGGCTCTCGAACGCGAGGTCCCGCGCCACGATGGTCGGGCCCCCGAACGAGGCCGAGAGCCACAGGATGATCGAGAGTGTGGCAGTCACGAGTCCTCCTCCGTGTAGGTTGAGAACCCCTCGACTGTGAGCGTCTTGTCGATCCGCATCACTCGCCCTCCCCTACGTTCCACACCATCTCGAGATCGTCAAGCGGCTTCGCGGCGGCGTTCCGCACGAGGCCGGCCACCACCTCCGCGACCCTGTCGGCCCGCCCCAGCTCCTCGCGCAACCACTCCCGGAATGTGTTCGAGACCGCGAGCGAGAAGTCGCCGTTGTTCCGGAACCCCATTACCCCCACCACCAGGAGGCCTCTTTGCTCGGCGCCCCGCACCAGTGCCTCGCCGTTCGTCACACCGCCCCCTCCTCCACGCGCCCGTGAGAGTAGGTCGCCACGCGCCGGAGCAGCGGCTCCTCGGCCGAGGCCACCAGCTCCACGATCACCGCCTGGGCGGGCTGCCCGCAGGCGGGGCACGACGTATATCCGGAGTCTGGAAGGTGTTCCATTGATCTCTATTATCCCGCCTTAACGGGAAGGGTTACTTGAACACCAACCCAGTTCCGCATCTGCACGCCGGATGCCCTGGCGGGTCCCGGTACTCGACGCCACTCCACGGGTGGACGAAAGCCCCGCCGAGCTCCGCCTCCACGCCGTCGAGCGGCTCGCACACGACCTGATCGAGGCGGTCATCGTGCGTCGCGATCCAGACCCGGCGCGTCCGGCCGGGGTCAAGGTCCCCGGCCCGAGCCGCCGCCTGCCAGAGCTGGGTCTGCCCCGCGTTCGCCGCCGCCTGGGTCTCGGTCCGGGCAATCAGCTCCCCGCGCCACCGGAGCTGGGCGTCCGCATACTTGGCCGCCCGCGCCTCGGCCCGGGCTGGCGCCACCCCCTGGGCCGCGAGCCGGGCGCGGAAACGCTCGACGGCCGCCACTTGGTCGCTCCTGAGTCCCACGATCTCGACGATCTCGCGCGCCAGCACGTCGGGGGCTCGCCCCTCTCGGATCCCGGCCTCGACCATCTCCTGGATCGCCCGCCGCGTCGACTGGTCGACCTCCGTCACGAGCTGGGCGCCCCGGGCCCGGACCCACGCGATGGACTCGGGGTTCACGAGGTCGAACCCGTACGCGAGCCCCGACCGGAGGTTCGCCGCCTGGGCGCCGGCCGCCACCCCCAGCACGAACGTGCGGCCGAGCAGTGGGTCGGCGGCGGCCCGCAGGGCCTCGCCCATCCGCTCGAGCTGGAGCACCGCCTCGGCGGCCGAGACTTGACCCGAGGCGAGCGCGGACTCGAGGGCCGCGAGGTCGACCGCCCCGGCCGCCCCCCGGACGGCCGCCAGGAAGGCGCGCCGCATCGCGGGCTCCAGGCGGGCCGCGAGGCGCGTGACGAGCGGGTCGTCCTCGGACCCCGCGGCGCGGAGGCGCTTCGCCCTCCCCGGCGGCGCGGCCTCCTCCCCCAGCCGGAGGTACTGGAGCCCCCCGTCTCCTGGGTACGGAGCGTCGTGCTGGACCTCGCCGCCCACGATCTCGAGCGGGATGCCGTTCGGGTAGGCGTCGCAGGCGGCGGCGTCGTCGCGCCGCAGGCGCACGCAGGTGAGGCAGAGCGGCGCGCTCACCGGTCGATCACCACGATCTGCTCGCGCCGGAACGCCATCACGTAGTGCGGGCCCAGCCTGTTCTCGACCAGCACGCTGTCGTACCCGAGCTTCGTCAGCTCCGCGGTCACGTCGAGGCGGCGACCGCGCGGGTTCGTGTCGACCCCGGCGGCCTGGAGCTTCCTCTCCATGTCGGGGATACTGCGGACCGCGAACGGCTTCTCGGACCGAATCACGACGTCAAGCTTATGTGTTCTTCCTATCATCGAATCGCTCGGCAGGGCGTCTTTGTAGGTGTAGAACCCCACGCCGAAAATTCCCTCGTTCATCCTCGCGCCCTCGGACCGGATGCCGGCCGCGCCGCGCTCGGAGGTGAAGTGGTGCATGGTGCTTCCCTCGAACGCCGTCCCGGCCACGAACGCCCGCGCGTCAGCCTCCGGCATCGTCGCAGACCACCCCGAGGTCCACTGCCCCTGGTCGTCTCGCGGCTGGTTGGGGTCGTACTTAACCCGAGGGCTCACGCCAAGTCCTTGCGCGCGAAGTCCAGCGACCCCCCGATCAGCCCGGTCGACCCTGGCGCCAAGGCTGCCCCGCAGTCCGCGCAGGCTCCCGAGCGGTCGTACCCGGCCTTCCGGAGGGTGGCGAAGAGCGGCTCGACCCGCCCGGGCGGCGGCGAGGTCACTCGCCGGCCCCGAGCGCGCGCCGGAGGTGGGTCCGGACCGAGGCGCGGTGCCAAGCGAACATCGCCCACTCGACCGCGAGCGCGCCCGTCAGCGCCAGAGCCGCGACCCCGTACAGGACGGAGATCAGGAGGTGCGCGCGGGCGGCCGCCCGCTCGGTCGTCTCCCCGCAGGACCCGAGCCTCACGGCCGGCCCCGCAGCGCCCGCCCGAGCCACCGCATGGCGGCGCGCTCGTCCTCGGCCGGCTCCTCCTCGAGCGGCGGCTCAGGTGGCCCCGGGGCGGGCGGCGCCTGGGGCGCGAGGTCCCGCACGACCTGGGACCCGAGCGGCAGGACGTGGACCGCGCCGCGCCCGCCCTCCATCTCGGGCGAGTCCCCGAGCGCGCGCCACTCGTCCGCGCTCCAGGCCCAGGGTGCCGCCTGCCGGGTCTGGAGGTTGAACTCGTCGTCCTCCTCGATCGGGCTCACGTAGTCGACCAGCAGGCGGTCATCGTACTCGGGCGCCAGCCGCTCCTGTAGGAGCGCGCGGAACATCTCGAGGTGCGGCACCAGCACCCAGCGGGCGAACAGGTAGCTCGAGACCTTGGCGGTCGCGCGGCTGCTGCCCGGCTCGATGATCCCCATCACCTCGGGCGGGATGCCGAACGTCTGCCGGACGGTGTCGCGCTGGAATTCCCGGAGCTGCACCATCTGGAGCGACCGCATGTCGCTGGCCTGGAACTCGTAGATCCCCAGCTTCCGGGTCGCGAACCTAGCCCGGAACGCGCGCCAGAACCCCTGGTGCTGGTCCTGCCAGTCCTGCTCGATGCGCCGCCGCTCGACGTCCGTCCAGCTCTTCCCCTCCTCGCCCGGGTAGACGATGAAGTCAGGGCGCGCCTGGTTCAGGAACGTCTGGCGGGTGTGCCTAGCCGCGTACTCGTCCGTCTCGAGCTCGTCCGCCAGGGCGCGCGCCAAGCCCGTCCCCCGGCCATACGGGTTCGCCGGGTTGTGGCGCGGGAGCCACAGGATCTCGGTCTCCGGGATCAGGCCGTGCCAGCCCCGGAACCCGACCCGGTAGGCGGGGCGCGAGGGCGTCGGGGTCTCGAGCACCCAGTGCGGGGGGAGCGGCCACACGCTGGAGGGCGCCCCCACGGCGTTCCGCCCCTTGAGCCAGAAGGCCTCGCCCTCCAGCACCCAGTGGAGGCTCGAGACGTACCGGACCGCGAGGCCGGTCATCAGGGGGTTCCCGCCCCCCAGGGCCTCGCGCATCGGGTGGTCCTCGGGGGCGTCCACGACCTCGGCGCCGGCCGGGAGGCCGCGCAGCAGCTCGCGGCGCCGCGCCTGCCCGTAGGCGCGCTGCGCGGCCTTCAGGCGGTACGCCCGGCCCTCGGGGCCGGCGCTGCGCGGATAGCTGAGGGTCCACTCGACGGCCGCGAACGAGGACGCCACCTTGTCGGCCAGAGCGTGAAGCCATGGCATGTCGGCGAACGCCCCGACGCGCTCACGCGCCCCCGGGGTGGGGGGGTCGCCCGTCGCGCTGGGCCAGAGACCGCCCAGCAGGCCGTAGGCCTCGCGCCCGCTCTGGTCGCTGAAGATCCCCACAGCAGCCTTCGCGGCCGCCCGCACGCGCGCCCGGAGATTCGCCACGGCTGCATTATACCCCGGGGCGACGGCCGACCGCGCGCGCTGGCGCTAGGGCGCCGCCAGGGCGGGCCCTTTCTGGAGCGCGGCCTGGAAGCAGTAGGAGGCGCAGTAGTGGCCCAGCGGCACCGACGATTTCATCGGGTTGCCCTGCTCGTCCCGGCCTCCCGAGAGGGCGACCTGCCCGGCGACCTCCATCCACCCGCGCTCCGCCCACATGTCCTCGGTCGTCCGGCCACACCCGTCGCACTTCGTGATCTCCACCTTGCTCATTCTTGGGCCTCCTTATTGCCCGACCGGCGGATGCGGGTACACGAACCCCGGCACTACCGCGTGGGCCGCCGCGGCCAGGAGGGCGGACCAGCACTCGCGGCACAGGTCGTGCCCCTTCATGGCCTTGGCGCGGCGCCTCGCGGTCGAGCCCCGGCGGGTCCCGCGACCCGGCGGCACCGTGCTGGGGCACCCGCACCCGTTCGCGCACATCTGTCGCATGTCGCCCTCCCCCTCGCGCGGGGCCGGGGCAGAATCACCCGTGGCGGCCCCTTCTGACAGGTGATATCCGACCGGCGCGGGATGACTCACCCGCCCCGGAGCCTCGAGGCCCCGGGCGTTGCGCCACCGGGCCACCACGCCCCGTCCCGGCGCGCCGCCCGCTCGACTTCGCTCTCCGGCAGGGGCTCGGCGGCGAACGGCGACTCCCCGGTCTCGGGGTCCGGGGCCAGAACCTCAAGGACGCGCCAGCACTCGGCCCCAGTCTCGGGGTCCCGGACCGGCGAGCCGTCCGGCTCCAGGAGGCGGAACACGTCCCCGGCCCGGAGCTCCCGGCGGTCGGCCGGCGCCCAGCGCCCGCCGCGCAGGGCCTCGAGGCGCCGGCCGCTACCTTGAATTTCAGCGGGGTCAGCCACGCGGGGTCTTCCTCAGTCGCGCCTCGGCTGCACTCGCACACGGGCGGTACGTGCCGGCTGGCCCGACGCGCTCGTGGCGGCTCCGAAACAACACCGTCACGAGGCGCCAGGGCGCACCGCAGTCAGGACAGCGGTAGCGCCGACCGCGCACCAGAACGAGGTCGAGTCGGAAGGCGGGGCCCAGGCGGCACTCGGCGCAGAGGCGCACTCGTAGGGCGCGCTCAGCCACGCGGGGCCTTCCTCCGGAGCCGGATCGGCGGGCCACTCGGCCGCTCTGGGTGCAACCTCCGCAAGCGCTCCCAGTCGGCCGACCAGAACGCGACGTGCTCCTTAAGGAATTGACGCATCTGGACGGCCGGCGAATAATCGCGCTCCACACGGGCGTCCCGCACCTCGAATTGGGGGCGCCACGCGGACCAGCGGCGACCGCCGAGGACGAAGCGGCGCTCCAGGACCCAGACGGCGCGCGAGCGAATCACGGGAACCTCACTCGGTCACCGCGGCACCGTTACGACCACCTGGATCGCCTCACCTTGCTGCGTGATGATCTCGACGTGAATGCTGCGCCGCCCATGCTTCGGTCCCTCCCGATAGGTCCATGCCGAGACACTCTGGGGCTGACCGTAAGCGATCCGGACACGTTTCAGCAAGCGCTGGGCATCCTTACGTCTTGTGTTGGTGATGATGCGAGGATCAGTCATTGGCCAGCCAGCCGGGCGAGCATCACCGCGCGGATGACGCGAGCCCTCCGACGGAAGCTCTCCGTCCATGCGTCATTGGGATTGACCGTCTTCGGCCACACGTCCGGATCGCACCCAGACGCCAGCCGAGCCAACTCCTCCTCATCCGGCACCCGCGCGCGGGCGTAGGCGCGGACGGCGGCGGCGAGGGCGGGCGCACAACGCCATTCGGCGCCGAGGCGCGCCTGAATCATCTCCGCCAGTGAGTCGCCCATCACCCCTCCTCCCCGCCCAGCCGGGCGAGCAGCGCCAACGCCTGGGGGACTGGCTGCTCATGATGCAGATACTGCCCGACGGACTCTGCCGTGACCCGCGCGGCGGCGAGCACGTCGTCCGGGGAGATGTCGCCCGCCGCCGCGAGCAGCACGTCGCCAAGCTCGCGCTCCAGCGACTCGCGGTTGTCGACGCGGCGGTTCGGATGAAACGAGGCGTAGCCGTGACGCAGGACCTTACCGACCGCCTGCGCGGCCTCGCCCAGCTCCTCGACGAGCAGGGCCAGGCGCTCGACCTGCTCGGGCCTGAGGTCGCTCATACTCCCTCCTCCCTGCCCAGCCGCCTGAGCATCTCTGCCCGGCAAGTGTTCCAGCCGTGGCATTCCTCGGCAGACGATTCGCGCGTGGGTGCCCGCTCTTTCGGCACCAGCTCGCTGGCGAACGCGAGGGCGACGCGGGCGAGGTCTTCTGCGCCCACCCAGAGGAGGATGATCGGCATCCCGTCGCTGGTCCGGGTCGCCTTGAGCAGCTTCGCCAACGTCTTCACCATGGGGGTCACGGTCGGCACCGTGCGCAGAGCGTGGTCGTGCCGCGCACGTAGAACACGCCGGAGATTGCCGTTTTGCACGACACGCAGATGACGGGTGGGGCGGTGTTGCTGATTGTCGTCATCGGGGTGTACTCATCTCGCTTGCTCATCGCGGCAACGGGCAGATCAAAGCATCGAGTAGACGAAACAATCGGACGGCCTGCCAGTGTGCTGGCTCGTCCAGGGGGATGCTGTCGATGTAGTCGAGGCACGCTTGCCCCCAGGCGTCGTAGTCGAGCGTGCCGTCTGCCTTCCGCATGTGCTCGACCTTTGCCTCAGCGTCAGTCACGATGCGCCTCAAATCACTCATGGCGTCCTCCACACGTGGGCAGCCAGATAGAAGGCCGCAGTGTCAAGAACGTACCGCTCTGGAACGAGATCAGGCACCGACACGCCCCGGAGCACCTCGACAGTCCGCACTATCTCTAGCGCGTCCTGCTCGCTGGCGCAGATCGCTAACGTGTAGACACCCTCGCCTTCAACGCTCTCTTTGATGACCCATGTTTCCCGTGCTTGCTGTACCTCCTCCTCCAGCTCCCGCACGCGCGCCTCGGCGTCGGCGAGCCGCCGGCGGAGGTCCGTGACGACCGCCGCGGCGACAAGTTGCTTCGCGGCCTCCACGAACTCGGCCTCGGTCATGGCGTCTCCTCAACGGGTACGCACTCCCACAGGTCATAGGAGTACGCCTTCTCTTTTGACACAACGTAACCATCTCGAATTGCGTGGACTGTCAATAGGTGTAAGCCGGTGTTCCGCTTGGCGACATATAGATCGCCGACCGCAAGTTCCTTCTGCACACGACGTAGGCCGAGGTCAGCAAGTTCTTTGTCGGAGATCATGGTGTCCTCCGCGCGAGGGCGTCGCGCACGCGCTCCCGCACAATGACTTGCTCCACGCACACGGGGCACGTCCGCCCGGCGTTTCCTTGAGCGTCCCAATGCGAGTGGTCTGCGAGGCGCCCGCGCTGCCGCACATCTTCTAACGCCTCCTCCAGCTCCCGCACGCGCGCCCGCCACTTGTCCATCTCTCGCTCCCAGCCCGCCGCTTGAGCGACCGTCTCGCGTCGCAGCTTGCCGACTTCTGCCTGCGCGCCGATGAGTTGCTGCCGGAGCCCCTGTACCTCCGCGTAAACCGTGTTTGCGCCGTCGCACACGCACGGAAGTCCAGAGACATGCGGCACTCCACCACACGTTCCGCACGGCGGGACTCTGTTCGCTAGGGTCATGGCGTCCTCCGCGCGAGGGCGGCGTTCGCGAAATCGAATGCCGATTTGGTGACAACAATCCATTCATCGGGATTCTCAAACTCAGCTACGGGTCGCATGCGTGTGTTTTTGCTGAGAAGGCCGTGTAGCGCCTCCTCCACCTCCCGCACGCGCCGCGCCGCTTCAGCCGCAATCGACGCCGCGACATGTTCCCCCACACAGACGCCATCGGCCTCGGTCGCGCCGGGGAAGTTCTTCTGATCGTCCTTGTACCACGGGTAGCCGAGAACCTTGCCCAGCGTCTGGCAGATATCGTCTTCGTCCTTGGCTATCGCCTCTCTCAGTGTTTGTATGCGCGCCTCGGCGTCGGCGAGGCGCCGACGAACGTCATCACGCTCACTGACAGCCTGCTGCATAAGCATTTTGTATTCGGCGGCCGCGCCCATCGCCTCCACGAACTCAGCGTCGGTCATGGCGTCTCCTCCTGCGCGCGGATCGCGGCGGCGATACGCACAGATTGACAGAGGTCGTCATCCCAAAAGTGACAGTGCTCCTCTACGAATATCGCATCCGCCTCCCGCTGCGCCCGGCGCGCCTCGGCGACGAGGACGGTGAACATCGGTAGAAGGATCGTGTCCTGTATCCAGACCGCATACGCCTCGCACGCCGCGCGTTCGCTCAGCCGGATCACTGTGGAGCGCTGCGCGCCGTTGACCAGGACGACGCGCCACCACTTCCCGTCGGGCTCGATTGCGACGATCTCTCGCGCCCGCGCCCGCAGCCCCTCCGGGGTCAGGTCACTCACCGCGCCCTCCGTTCAGGGCTTCTCCTGCTCGATCGAGGAGCACGAACCCCTCCGCGGGGCCCAGCGTGCGGCGGAGGTCGCCCGGCACCGCGCCGGCCGCGACCGAGGCGTCGCCCCGCCACTCGAACCCGCACGGCCGCCAGCCAGCCGCCAGGAAGGCGCGCAGGGACCGCGCGCTCTCCCGCCGGACCTCCGCGAGCCAGGCGCGGCGCGGGACCCGCAAGGTCGCGGCCTCGATCACCCGCCGCGCAAGGCCGCGGCCCCGGGCCTCGGGCGCGAGCGCGAGCGAGAGCTCCGAGACCCCGGACTCGCGGTCGTCGACGCGCACGTACCCGACCGGCACCCACCGGGCCCACCACCCGGTGTCCGGGGCCTCGAGCTCCTCGGCCACGTACAGGGCGCGGCGCGGGTCCGCCAGGGCGCCCGCCAGCCACAGGGCGTGGAGGTCCGGGTCCGGGGCGGCGCGGGTCCGGCTCGCCCGGACGGTCTCGGGGTCGCTCCGGACCCGGAGCAGGAACTCAGCATCCCGCTCCTCGGCGGGCCGGAGCCGCAGGCCGCTCACCTCGCCCGCCAGTCGAGATCGTACGCCCCGCACCTGCACGCGGGGGCCGCACGGTCCGTCACGCAGTACCATACCCCTCCCGCGGAGAGGACGGGGTGCGTGAAGCTGCGGCCCTCGACCACGAAGCTCCGCCGCGCGCCAGAGCCCTCGGGCCGGTGCCCGAGCCGCGCGCGTACGCCACGCCAGCACTCCTCGACCTGGGCGGCGGGCATCAGGCACCCCGCCAGGGCGCGGAACCCCTCCCGGTCGCCGGCGCGCGCAAGGCCCACCAGCTCGGCCGAGGCGTTGTCGCCCTGCGGGTACGCGGCCCCCACCGCGCTCATCCCGCGCGCCGAAGCCGGGCCGCGCCGGACCGCGCGATAAGCGCCAAAGAGCACACTAGGGCAATCAGGTACAGGAAAAAGGCTATACCCCGGGCAAGAAAACCCCACTCGTACCCAGCCCAACTCCACGCGCCAGCGAATCCCGCGAACGCGGCCCACATCGCGATGATTTTTCCCCAGACTCCCATGAGTATTCTGTCCTCCGCCTGCCCTTTACGGCAGCACCTGCGTCAGGCGCAAGTACCCCAGCGCAATGTCCTCCGCGTACCGGTCCCCCGGCCTGTGCTCGGTCGCCTTGCCGGGCGGTCGGTTGTAGGCCCGCAGCGCCACCGGCAGGTGCGCGTAGCGCTCCATCTGGGCCCGCAGGTACGCGACCCCGACCCGAAGGTTGTAGTGCGCGCTCCCGAGGTCGCCGAGTGAGTCGTAGCGGCCGGACTTCCCGCGGACGGGCGGCGCGAACGGGACCCGCAGGATCCTCTCCGCCACCAGCGCGGCAGTCGCGGGCAACACCTGCATGAGCCCCACCTCCCCGGCCGCCCCCACGGCGTCGGGCCGGAACCCGCTCTCCTTCTCGATCAGCGCCAGCACGAGCCGGTAGTCGAGGCCGGCCCGCGCCGACTCCCGGAACAGCGTCTCCGGCCACCCGGCCCAGTCCAGGATGCGGGCCCCGGGGTTCCGCTCGGTCACGACCTCCATGACGCGCGCCGAAGCGGCGGCCCGGAGGTCGGCGTCGGCGTTCCGCTGCTCGAGGCCTGCCTGGTACCCCAGGAACCCCCCGGCGCCAAACAGCGCCGCGACGCTGAGCCCTACGGCTATCGCCACCCATATCCTACTTTTCATCCTTCACCCCTTCACGCACACGAACTGCTTCAGGACGTGCACGGGCTCCACGAGGTCGGCCTGCGCAGCCATGACCGCGTCGATGTCCTTGTAGGCGGCCGGCGACTCGTCCAACACGCCGACATCCTTACGGCACTCGACCCCCGCAGTCGCGCCCGCGTGCTGCTCGAGCGAGATCTCGCGCTTCGCCCGGCCGCGGGACATCCGGCGCCCGGCCCCGTGCGAGCACGTCTCGAATGACTCCGGGTTCCCCAAGCCGCGCACCACGTAGCTCCGGGCCCCCATGCTGCCGGGGATGAGCCCGTACTCGCCGAGCCGCGCGCTCACCGCCCCCTTCCGGGTCACCCACACACCCTCGCCGAAGTGCCGCTCCCGCCGCACGTAGTTATGATGGCAGTTCGCGACGACCTCCGAGAAGAGCGGCAGCCCCACCTGAGCCTCAAGCACCCGGAGCACGCGCGCGAGCATCAGCTCCCGGTTGACGCGGGCGAAGTCCTGCGCCCACCCGACGGCCTCCACGTAGTCGTCGAAGACCTCCTCGCCCTCGCTCAGCCACGCGAGGTCTGGGTCCCCGAGCGCGACCCGCTCCGGGGCCCGGAGCCACGCCTCCTTGGCCCTGGCGATGAAGTACGTCCCGACCCGGTTGCCGGGCCCGCGGCTCCCGGAGTGCAGCAGGACCCACACGCGCGTGTCGCTCTCGCTCGTGCACAGCTCGATGAAGTGGTTCCCGGTCCCGAGCGTCCCGAGTTGAGCGCACGAGGTCCCGTCAAGCTTCCGGTGCTTCCGGAGGACCGCCTCCCAGCGCGGGAGCAGGCATGTTGCCCACACGTCGAAGACGTCGTCCGGCACCCCGTCGAACCTGCGCTCGAACCACGACCCACACACGCCGGGGCCCCCGATCGGGACGGCGTCCTCGATCAGCGACCTCGCTCGCTTGACATCCAGGGCGTTCGCGTCCAGCGACGTGCGGGCAGCGATCATCCCACATCCCAGGTCCACCCCGACGGCCGCCGGGATGATAGCGCCGCGCGTCGGCACGACCGACCCCACCGTGCAGCCGATCCCCCAGTGGACATCCGGCATCACCGCGACGTGGGGTCCGACAACCGGGAGCGCCGCAACGTTGCGGAGCTGCTGCATCGCCTGCTGCTCGACCTCCAGGCCGTCCGTCCACAACTTGATCGGCACCCGGCCACGCTCCACCACGACGTTCACGATCCGCCTCCGCCCCACAGCACCCGCGCGGCGCGCCGGACAGCCGTCGCCAGCCGGTACCCGCGCCGGCGCGTCGGGCGCGGGGCATGATCGCCGCCCAGGCAGCACAGGCA
>Ga0208958_1003327_pt1 | contig 12616 bp, 14 predicted proteins | sample RifOxyB1_FD_184032 | JGI IMG/M metagenome (GOLD analysis project Ga0208958, IMG submission 184032) | Soil microbial communities from Rifle, Colorado - Rifle Oxygen_injection B1 (SPAdes) | ecosystem: Environmental > Terrestrial > Deep subsurface > Rock core/Sediment | place: Rifle, Colorado...
CTCTGACTTACTAACAATGTACAATGCACTAAGAAAAGCTGGAGTTGTTTCCGTCAAAGAAATACTTGCAGTTAAAGAATGGACCAAATTGTATAATTCATATGCAACAAAATAGTCAGATATTACTTTCTCAGTCATTTGTAATGGACAAAGCTGGCTCATATTGGGATTATCGTGATTATATTTTTTCACTTTGTTCAAACCCGACTTTCAAAAACCAGCCTATTCGCCTAAATGTGGAGAGGGGCGTTGAGTGGGCTGATGAGATGAGTAAAGCTGCAGCCTATAATGGATTTACAGACTTTAATATTACCCAACTGAAGCCAGAAAGCTGGTCTTCATTTGTAATCAACCAAATAGACTCAAATCCTACTATATGGACAATGCCCTTCCCTGGAGATCATATATATATTGAAGAAGAGGACACAACTTTTAAGGAATTTCTAAAAATTGGGGAGGATAAAAACGTGGACGCTATCTCGTTTGGGCATATTCAAGATTGGGATTATCTTCTAGATTGGAAGCGTATTGAAATCATTGAAAATAGTAGCGACTATATAATTATTAAATGGGGGCATAAATTTAGATACTGCAGAAATTACACCTTCAGTAAAATGGCACAGGGGGGAATAAAACTTTTCCTAATGATGCCTCCAGTCCCAGGATTCATGATTTTTAAGAGTGGATTTTTAAGAAAAATACTTGAAGGGGTACCTAATGCCCATCGTTGGCAAGATATGGAATATTCCAACACTCCTGTGACCTGGTCATATAAAGTACTTATACCTAAAAAATATTTATACCGCCATGTGCATGGATATTGGATAGAGCAAGCGTTTGAAATTCTTTCTGGTAGAGCTTTACCTGTACAGAATACCAAAGAAACTTTGGATAAAATGTACATTCGCACCAAATATAACTGGGAGACAAATACACCAAATAGAGTTACCTACCGTGGAATATGTATCCAAAGAGCAAACACCATGAACAAATATATTAAGAAAAATATTAAATACTTGCCTGAAGTATATTCTCCGTTTTTTAATAACGCTTTCTCATCTGACAAGACATCACCGAGGAAGATACAAAATTTTTTGTTACTCAATTTTATTGACTACCCAAAGAACATAGTTCGCAATGTTTTGTATGAATTGCGCAAGTAACTATAATTACTTTTATGTTTTATTTAATAAATAAAATTAGTAAGATTGTTCTTCCGCTTTGGATATATCAAAATTTACTGGGAAGATGGGATAAAGAAGGGGCCGTAAAATACATATCGAATACTGGTTGGATTTTTTTAGGGAAAAGCGGCAGTCTACTAATAAGCTTTATTGCGACATTTTACATTGCACGATCTCTTGGTCCCAGCAATTTTGGAGAGTTAAGTTATGCCATTAGTTTTATTGCCCTTTTTTCTTTTATCGCTTCGCTTGGGATTGACTCCGTTCTTTATAGAGAATTGATTTCTCAACCAGAAAAACGTAATGGATTGATGGGTTCAGCTTTCACACTTAAAATCTTTGCTTCCCTGTCAGCAATACTGATAGCAATTGTGTCAGCTTATGTTTTCTCCCCCAAAGATGTCTCCTTTTGGTTGATTGTAATTCTTTCACTTTCATTCTTCTTTCAATCAACTTACATTATTAACTATGAATTCGGCGCTGCCGTAAAGGCTAAAAAGATATCTCTGCTGTCTCTTTTTGTAAACCTTATAATAAATATTGCGAAAATCGCTATAATCTTTTTGGGACAAGGGGTCTTATATCTGGCCATAATTCTAGCTTGTGAATCAATGTTTTATGCTTTTGGATATTTATATTTGAGTCACAAGACTTTTGGTAGTTTGGGCTCATGGCGTTTTGATATAACTATTACAAAATCTTTACTATATAACTCATGGCCATTTATATTCTCAGGGGCATTTGCACTTATCTATGCTCGGATAGATCAAATTATGCTCAAAAACATGATCGACTCTACCTCTGTTGGTATCTATGATGCAGCTGTCAGACTTGTCGAACTTTGGTATTTTATCCCAATCGTAATTGTAGGATCTTTGTTCCCAGCACTTATAAATGCCAGACGACATTCTTTTTCTGAGTATAAAAAAAGAATATATTTTCTCTTTTTACTAATTTCTATACTAGCTATTCTAATTGCTATCTCAGTCACCTTAACTGCAAAACCTATCGTGGCTCTTGTATTTGGCGAAGCATTCTTAACATCTGCTAAAGTATTACAAATTTATATCTGGGCACTGATACCCATATCATTAATAACACTTTTCAATAACGTGCTTCTGGCAGAGAACGCGAAGGTTCTTCTTTTTGTTACTTCGCTTCTAGGTATGTCTATAAATATTTTTGGTAATTATTTACTTATCCCAAGTCACCAAGTGTTTGGAGCGGCCCTGGCAACTCTCTCATCAAGTCTGTTTATGTCTATATTTTTAATGATATCTTGTATCTTCTTGTATAAAAAAACTAAATAGTATTACTATATAAACATGCAAATAATTAAAACTATGCAAACAAGAGCCATTATCACTGCTGCATCCAATAAGTTCTTCCCTTCTGTCTTGAACTTGATTGGCTCTATCAAGGAAAACTATCCCACACATCCACCTATTTACGTGTGGGATCTTGGATTATTCCCAACATTCCACCGTGAACTTACTAGCATCGAAGGTGTTACTGTTATACCGATGCCACACTTCTGCGCTTTTTGGCGAAAGTGCTATACCTGGAAAACATACATTTTTACCAAACCATTTGCCGACACAAACTTGTACCTAGACGCCGGCACACAGGTGTTAAAATCACTCGACAAAGTATTTGTACAAATAAGGGAAGATGGTTATCTAGCCGTCAGTCAGGCACTTCCTTGCCAGATGCTAGTACCAGATGAATACGTAGACGCCCTTTCCATACCTGCAGACAATCTTGAGAAAGAAGTTGTGACGGCTGGTATATTTGGCTTTTCTAGACATCATTCTGATATACAGAAAGTAATTAAGGCTACGCATGACGCATCGTTATCAGGACTCTGTCTCGGCTACTCCCCGACAGAACAGTGGAAAAATAAAGTTCCGAACAAAACTTTTTTTATACGAAATTGCAAAATATTCCGTCATGACACCACCATTCTTAGTATCTATCTCCATAAACTGATGCCCGACGCTAAGATTACCGACCTGTCTTTGTTTTCTGGCGAAAGACATGATGGGGAGCATTTTGTCTGGAATCTACGCCTACTCTATTCAAAGCTTGACTACATCTCTCCTATTTATACTAAGTCGAAAAAAGGCATTAATACTTTGGTAAACAGAGCTTATTTGCAAGTATTCTTTATTTTAAAGAAGGTAAGTAAAATAATTAAAGGAAACTAAATTATGTCTGTTTCAATCATTGTCTCTATGTATCGAACCGATCAACATCTTGATCGATTTTTGCGTGACGCCAACAAATTAAGTGGTGTGTTAAAACAAGCTAATATAGACCATGAGATTATCTTAGTAGTGAATGATGGTACAGAAAAAGAAAAGGCCTTGCTTGCTAACCTCTCAGCTCCATTTAAAGTTTTATTTGTTGGGCGTGAACCGATTTATGCAAGCTGGAACAGAGGGATAAAAGAAGCAACCGGAGAATTTTTTAGCCCTTGGGGCGTGGATGATACTCGTTTTGCAAAGGCGATTATTGATGGTATAGATTCCTTACAAAACAACGAAGCAGACATTACTTATTTCCCGTTTCGTTATCATCGGTTTGTGCAGACTTTTGGTTTTAAAATTTTAGCAAAAATAAAAACTTTTACCCCACCAGAGTTTGAAAAAGGGCGTTTTATCAAAGAAATGCACCTCGGTCCGCACTTTTTGGTACGACGTACACTCTTTGAGCGAATTGGTTATTTTGACGAATCTTTTAAAATTGCAGGCGACTATGAATTTCAAGCAAGGGCCGCTAAAAATGATACACACTTCGTGCGTACCCTAGCTATTAGTGGGATCTTCCGTAACGACGGTACCACCCTATCAGGCTCTCGCAATGAATTACAGGCAGGAGAAAATAAACGTGTCTTATCATCACACATATGAAAACAATTACCCTACTCCCAGTAAAAAATGAGGCCTGGATACTTCCGTACGCATTGGAAAATTTTTCCCAATTTTCTGATCATATTATTATTGCAGATCAACATTCTACTGACGGCTCACGAGATATATACAAACGCTTCCCCAAGGTTTCAATTATTGATAATAACTTTACTGGTGCCTCCAATAAAATACGTTGGGACCTACTTAGAGAAGCACGTAAAATCCCTGGTAATAATCTTATTATTTGCCTAGATGCAGACGAACTACTATCCCCAAAAGCCGTTGAAGCAATGAAAAAATTCGGCAATGAAAAAGCCACCTCTTTCCAGGCAGATTGGATTCAATTGATAGAAGACGGCACAAAATACAGAATTGATGGTGTATGGAAAGATAGCACCAAGGAATTTGCCTTTATTGATGACAAATCGAGTGTCCAATATGAAGAGAAAGAATTATTGATTGATCATACTGCGCGTATTCCAAATATCAAAAATCAATTCAAGACGGAATATCCGATATTGCACCTGCACTATATGGCAAAAGCACGTTCTGAAATAAAACAGGTATGGTATATGTGTACAGAATTGCTCGGTGGTATCAATCCGATCCGTATCAATCATCGGTACTCTGTAGCACAATTCAACAGCATTATACCTGCAAGCGTCGAACCAAAATGGACAGAAAGTATTACTATGCCTCCAGCAGAGGTTTTTGCTGACACTTATGAAGAAAGACAAAATGAGGTTTTAGACATATTAACAAAAAAAGGTGTTTTCTTTTTTGAACCATTAAACATTTGGCACATCCATAAACTGCGAGAATTTTTTATAAAGGAAGTTGGACGAGAACCAAAACCAATAACAGCTCCCCGATGGTTATTGGTGTTAAACGACATTAAGAATAAAATTAAAAACTTTAAATTATGATACGACCATCAGTAAAATCGGTACGTGAATGGTCAGACACTTTTGATTATTATGAAAATTGGTTAAACTCTGGTAAAGAAATTTTTGAGTTTTTTAAACAAATCCATCTTAGGAAAACAAAAACGGGCTATTCATCGCAATACTAAAAATCGACCAGTAATAATTCGATGGCTGGCGTATATCAAAAATATTTATAATGCGAAATCTTCTTAAGAAAATACTGCTCCTACTTCCCCGCCCATTCCGTACACTGGTCGTCTTAGTACGGGAATGGTACTGGAGAACAAAAATGACGCGCTGGGAAAAACAGCAGTACCCAAATCTACCTGAAATCACGCCTCGTGGACGAAAGGTAAAAAATGTGCTCGTCTATCACATAAGTGGTCTGGCTTTTGCGGGTACCGAAAAATGTTTGCAGTTGATAGCAGACTCGCTAGCAGAAGAATACAAAGTAGTTTTTATGTATGGCGATAAAGTTGTCGCGGAAGAACGAAAGCAAGCGATGTATCCTGATATTACTTTTGTGCCTTTTTCCTACGAAACAAATGAGGTTACTGTTCCCCACCGTATCACTAGAATGAAGCCACACCTCAAGGAGGTTTTACAAGAATACGATATCGACCTAATTGTTACCGCTAGCCCTGGATATTCTCACTATCCTTGGAATGTCATCACTGATATTCCAATGATTCTGGTAAATATTTTTGGTGCACCAACCTTACAAAAAAACGTGTACAAATTTATTGGTATTTCCGATACAGTCCGTTTACATGCCCAGCACTGGACTGGTGAATTACCTGACCGCGACATCACTATGTATGCTCCGTTAGCGAAAGAGCCGCCGGAAAACATTCGGCAATTAGGTAGCGATTTAAGAACAAAGTTTAGTATTCCTGAATCAGATTTTGTGTTTGGACGTATTGGTCGAAATGATGACAGTATTTTTGACCCTATCGGTATTCGAGCTTGGCAAAAAATTGCACCCGATTATCCGAATGCTCACTATTTAATAATGTCACCACCACCAATATTGGTAAATATTGTTAAAAACGAGAACATACCTCGTGTTCACTTTTTACCCCCTAGTGCAGCAGAGAATGATGTATGGGCATTTCATAGCGCAATTGATGCAATGGCTCACTTTCGCCGTGATGGTGAGACTAGCGGTGTTGCTATCGCCGAGTCGCTAATGGTTGGCAACCCTATCATTACCCATCGTTCTCACATCTGGAACGCTCATTTAGAATATCTGAATGAATCCTGTGCCCTCATTGCAGATATTGATGCGGTGGGTGAATATAGTGAATATATGAAGACATTCATTGAGCTTCATAAGCACCATCCAGACAGATGGTCAGAGATGCAAATAGCCGCCAAGGGAATTGGGGAAGAGAACTTCTCTCCCTTAGTATATTCTGATAATATAAGGAATATAGTCACTAATATCTAATTATGGGAAGCGGAAATTTTTGGTTCGGAAAAAGAGTGTTAGTTACAGGTGCAGATGGTTTTGTTGCTGCACACTTAGTTAAAAAATTGCTAGCTGCAGACGCAGTAGTGGTAGTTACTATACGCCATAATCGACCATTAAAAACTCTTGATATGTTGCAGAACGGAAGTTCAACCAAGCAACCAGATATTGAATATTGTGACTTGCTTGACCACGACGAAATTAGACGTGTCTGCGACCGACATCAGATAGATACAATCTTTCATTTGGCCGCCACTGCTATTGTTAGTGCTGCTGCTAATTCCCCAATGTCCACCATCGAGAACAATGTTATGGGAACACTTAATATTCTTGAAGTCGCACGCGTAAGCGGAATGCCAAGAGTACTTATAGCTTCAACTGACAAGGCCTATGGCGACCATGCTACCGACGCGTACGAAAAATTGCCGTATAAGGAAAACTATGCGTTACGTGGATTGGATGTATACAGTTCATCAAAAGTCTGTACTGATATGATAGCGCAAACCTACGCCTTCCAATTTAAATTGCCAGTCATGATTTGTCGTTCAAGTAATATTTACGGACCGGGTGATCTAAATTTCACTCGACTGATACCACGTACTGTAATGCGTTTGATGTCCAACAAACCACCAGTCATTAATATTGGAAATGAGAATGTACTGCGCGAATATATATATGTTGAAGACGTTGTTGATGCCTACTTACTTATGGCAGAAAATATTGAAAAGTATTACGGTACCGACCACGAAAATATGCCAACAAGTGGCACTGAAACATATGGTTGGCCTGCTTTCAATGTCGGTTCATATGTTTCGAGCGACTTAGCCAACGTATCTCAATGCTCCAGTATAAAGAGTGTAAAATCTCTTATAGAAATACTACGAGAAAAAGTTCAAGACATAGAGCCGACAATAATACCGAAACCGGCCAACTTCATTGAAATACCAGATCAATACATCGATGCTACAAAGTTATTTGCTCTCGGATTTAAACCAAAAATTTCTTTCGAAGAAGGAATTGACCGCACAGTTACTTGGTATAAGGATAATTATTCTGCTCTTGAAAAGCTTGCCGCAAAATATCTAGTATAAATTAGTATGCACAAGATATTTTTCATAATTGCCGACTGGTTTAAAAAACTAACCGGCAAACAACTTTTTTATATCACTCCAAATAATCATAATTCTCTTGGTAAAACTGCTGTTTGGTGTGACGTCGGGTTTTGGTACGTAGGTAATGTCTATGATAGTGCTGACATTGCTTATGGTATTGCCCAAAATGGAGTGGTGGAGAAAGAAGATACTGATTTAGTGGTTCGAATTCTTTCTGAATTAGACAACCTGGTAGTATTCGACATAGGTGCCAATACAGGTTATTACGGTATTTTAGCGGCAGCTAAGTTTAACGCGACAGTACACTCCTTCGAGCCTATACCTGAACATATATCGTGTATAAATGAATCAGCACGTATCAACGGAGTGCAAGACAAAATTACTACCTATACAGTAGCGCTTGGCAGTAAGAAAGATAGTTTGGAACTTAGTCTAGCTGGTTCTGGGTCTACACTCACCAAAGATTTCCTTGGGGAATCTTCTACGCCGACACTCAAAGTGAGCGTGGAGGCTTTAGATTCTCTTAATCTACCCGTTCCACATTTTATTAAAATTGACGTCGAGGGATATGAATGGGAGGTCTTACAAGGGGCAAAAGAAACTATTAGTAGACACCGGCCGATTTGCTTCATCGAGATAGCAAAAAAGTTTCCTGAACGTAAATTTGAACATCCTCACTTCGCAGATATTATAAAATTTTTTGATGAACAAGGTTACGAAATCGAGAGAAACACAGCTCAAGGATTAGTCGACTTAGAAGATATCCCTGACGGTGTTTCGATGTATCTGTGCACACCAAAATAATATGCTTGCTATTTACACTCGCTCCACTTCAAAATTTTCTAAAGAATTTTGGAAGTGGGCGGCTAGAAAAGTCACCAGAAAATACTCTGGGCCAAACGCTGTGGAAGACAGTTTGTTACGTGGATTAAAAGAACTAAATGTACCCTTCTTGCGCAACCGCCTCACAAGTGACACTAACACCGTCGTAGTATTGTCAGGAACAGAAGCCTTGCGCAAAAACATATCACATAAAAAGGCAGGCCGGATTCAAAAGTTAATTGCGGGTCCAAACATAGTTTCCCACCCTAGGGGTGGAGATAATATATTGTTAAGTCCAGAAATAGACGTGGTTCTAGTACCTTCACAGTGGGTAGCAGAACTTTATGTTCAAGTAGTCCCTGAGCTTGCAGACAAAATTAGGGTGTGGCCGGCAGGTGTCTTAGTGAGTGACGCGTCCTCACGCATGGGCAAACCTATCATATACAACAAGTTAGGGGACCAAACACTCTTAAATCAAACACAACAAATCATTGGTACGGAAACATATGCCTTTAGTTATGGTTCATTCAAACACGAAGACTATCTAAAAGCTCTTTCTGAGGCACCTTATTTAATCTATTTAGCTAAATCAGAGAGTCAGGGACTGGCTCTTCAGGAAGCCTGGGCACATGATGTACCTACCATAGTGAATAAAAGTACCCATTGGGAAGCGGTTGGTTTATCTTGGGATGCACCGCAAATTAATTGTCCATATCTCACACCAGAACTCGGAGCAATTTTTGAGAACATAGAAGAACTACCTATAATGATTGAACGTGCATCGTTACTGCTCCCCAAACACTACTGCGATGAACATCTGTCTGACCGAGCAAGTGCACAGTTATTGCTAAAACTTGTATGAAAGAATTTATAAAAAAACTGATACGTCTAGCACAATTACCTTTTATTATTGCTGACTTCTGGCGTTTTTACCGAGTCAATGACAAACGTTTTTCATTAAGACTAGTCGATGTCTATCCCTGCATCAAAGACAAGACCATCAAGACGAGATTTGATCGTCACTACGTATACTTCACTGCCTGGGCGGCCAGGCAAGTCAGGAAAATGTCTCCAGAAAAACATGTCGATATTTCTTCCTCTTTGTATTTTGCCGGTATCGTATCGGCCTTCGTACCAGTAGAATTTTACGACTATCGACCGGCAGATTTGAAACTCTCAAATCTAGAGAGCAAACATGCAGACCTTACCCATTTACCGTTTGATGATAATAGTGTTACCTCCCTATCCTGTATGCACGTAGTGGAGCATATAGGGCTCGGTCGCTATGGCGACACCATTGATTCAGAAGGTGACCTCAAAGCGGCCAAGGAACTCTCTCGCGTATTAGCCAGAGGTGGCAAGCTACTCTTTGTTGTACCGATAGGGGCCAAGTCCCGTATTGAATACAATGCACACCGTATCTATTCGTATAAAACAGCACTATCACTTTTTCCAGACTTGAAGCTAGAAGAGTTCACATTGATACCAGAAAAAAATGGTGCTCCAATAAGTAACACCGGTCCAGAATTAATCAAGAACGAGAGTTATGCCTGTGGCTGTTTTGTTTTCACAAAATTATGATAATAATCAACCTCAAAGGAGGCTTAGGTAACCAGATGTTTCAGTATGCCTGTGGTAGAGCTTTGTCGCTCCGAAACAACGACAAGCTTTCTCTTGTGCGAAGTGAATATCAAGGTGACGTAGCGCGGAAATTTTCTTTAACCAACTTTGCTATCAAAGGAGAGATGATAGGGCCTGACGCCGTACCGAAACTTCCAAAATTATTTGCTCGTCTCAAACAAAAGCTAACCAGAAATTTTTATGTCGGCTTTGACTCTGGTGTTTTAAATAAGCACGGACAGACGGTGTATCTGGACGGCTATTTCCAGTCCGAAAAATACTTCCAGGATTTTGCAGCAGAAATACGCCAAGACTTTTCTTTAGCCGTACCCCTTGCCAGTCAGGCAGCTGAAATCGCTGATAGAATAAAAAATGACCCCAATGCCGTATCACTTCACGTACGTCGCGGTGACTATCTTACCCACCCGGACTTTGGCGGTATTGCGACTCTTGAATACTACGAGCGCGCTATCAATCACATTCGAGAGGTCTTGCCGTCTGCCAAATTTTACGTTTTTTCAGACGACATAGACTGGTGTCGCACTGAGTTACCTCTTGGCTCTGATGCCACTTTTGTTTCAAACCCAGAGTTAAAAGACTATGAAGAAATGATTTTAATGTCGTTGACCCACCACCACATCATCGCCAATTCCTCCTTTTCCTGGTGGGGTGCGTGGATTGGAAAGAGCGAAGATAAGATAGTAGTTGCTCCCCAAAGATGGTCCAACCTTCATGAAGACTGGTACAGTGATATCATTCCTTCAACATGGATAAGACTCTAAAACAACAACCGTTGGTCTCTATAATGATGACCTCGTATAACCGAGCACCTCTTATTGGTGAGGCTATAAGGAGTGTCATGAATCAAAGTTACTCCAACTGGGAACTACTAGTACTTGATGACGCCTCTACGGACCAAACCGCAGAGGTGGTGGCGAATTTCGCCCACGAAGACCGCAGGATAGTTTACTCCCCCGCTTCACAGAACCTAGGTATAACCAAAAACCGCAACCGAGGGTTTGCTACAGCTAAAGGCACGTACATTGCTGTACTTGATAGTGACGACCTATGGTCAGACAAAGATAAGCTCGCTAAGCAAGTGGAGTTTTTAGAGTCTAGCAAAGACCATGTGATGGTAGGTACCAATGTAGCTGTCATAAATGGAGAAGGTTCAAAAACTGGTGAGATACATTACGCTCTTACCGATACCGAAATCCGTCCGAAGATGTTGATGCGAAATCAGTTCACTCACTCAGCTGTGCTAATGCGTCACTCTACCCTGCCTCTCCCTCAGCCATACGACGAAAGTGGTAACGTGAGTATTTGGGAAGATTATGATTTATTCCTACGGCTTGGTCTGGTTGGTAAATTTGCAAACTTACCTGAAGTAATGACTAGTTATCGTCAACACAGTGGTAATATCTCAAAAACTCAAAAGAGAAAAGGCGCTGTTGCCCATTTAAAGATTATTAAGAAATACCAAAACGACTACCCAAATTATTGGTTAGCCTTTGTTAAAGGCTACCTACGTCTGCTGACTTAAATAGCACTCGCTCTCTTCCTAAATTGTGACTTGATTAGGTATAACAACGTAACGTACTCTCTACCATATCTGATAAAGAGTGAGATGGCTCCCAGCCAAGCTCGGATTTGGCTTTAGTAGCATCGGCCAGTAAGATAGCGGGGTCGCCAGCACGACGAGGTCTTTCCTCGATTAATAATTGCTTTCCACTAACTTTCTCAAACTCTGTTATCAATTGTCGGACTGATTGACCTTTTGAGGTACCTAGATTAAAAACACCCGAGCTATCGTGATTTAATACAGCCAAGTGTGCATCTACTAGATCAATAAGGTGAATGTAATCACGCACGCAAGTACCATCATTTGTCGCATAGTCAGTACCAAAGATGTGGAAAGTACTTCCGGTATTTATAGCGTTAGCCAGTATTGGGAATACATTTTTCGATTCTCTCTCTTTATAATTTAATCCAGCATCACCTGCCACATTAAAGTAACGTAATATGGCAAAGCGAGACAACTTACCTGTACGAACGTAATCCTTAATAGCCATCTCAGCCATAAGTTTGGAACGGCCATAAACATTTATAGGTTCAGTTGACGCTTCTTCGTTAAAATGTTCAGTACTTCCTCCAGGTGCATAGACTGCCGCAGTAGAAGAAAAAACTAGATTCCCTACACCATGATCAGCCATAACTGACAAAAGATTTAAAGTACCGACTACATTGGCGCCAAAATATTTCTCAGGATTAGCCTCACTTTCTTCGACTGACTTCCCTGCAGCTAGATGTATTACGTTAGTAAACTTATACTCATTGAAAATTTTATCGATAATATTCTTGTCAGAAATGTCACCTTCGATAAAGATTGCGTGAGGGTGAACTTTGTCTCGCTGCCCCTTAGAAAGATTATCAATTACTACCACCTGATATCCACGATCACAGAGCGCAGCGACACATGCTGTGCCTATGTAGCCTGCACCACCAGTCACTAATACCGTCTCATCTCTATGCATATAATCAGCTACTATAACATCCTAACAGGCAGAAA
>Ga0208958_1003328_pt1 | contig 12607 bp, 16 predicted proteins | sample RifOxyB1_FD_184032 | JGI IMG/M metagenome (GOLD analysis project Ga0208958, IMG submission 184032) | Soil microbial communities from Rifle, Colorado - Rifle Oxygen_injection B1 (SPAdes) | ecosystem: Environmental > Terrestrial > Deep subsurface > Rock core/Sediment | place: Rifle, Colorado...
TGGAGTGAAGGTGCTTATTTAGAACCAGATAAAAAACATGGTTTCGCATATTTAGAATCAATAAGAAAATTAAGAAAATAATTTTTTAGAGATATAACCTATTTTTCCGAATATAATCTTCAACTTTTTTCGGAATTAAATTTGAAACGGAATCTCCATTTTGTAAAAGATATCTAACTTCGGTTGATGAAATTTTGCCAACTATGTCTTTGATAAATTTATACTTCATTCCACCAATCTTTTGCATAGGAAAACCTTGACGAGAGAAGATAATGAATTCAACTTCCTTGAATAATTCTTTGTAATTAAACCATTTATCTATGCTTTCAAGAATGTCTGTTCCGATAATAAAATAAAATTCATCTTTTGGATTTTGCTTTTTCAATTCCATAACTGTGAAATAAGAATAACTTTTTCCTTGAGTTTTATTTTCTATATCTGAAATTTTAACATAAGAAATTTTTTCCGTTGCAAGGGTTAACATTTCAAGTCTGTTTTTGAAAGGGGCAAGTTCTTTTTCAAACGGATGGTCTTTACAAGGAATAATCCAGACTTCATCGACGAGCTTTTTTTCAAGAACTGAATTTATTACTTTTATATGATCATTATGTACTGGATTGAAGCTTCCCCCAAATAAAGCGATTTTCATTTTTTACTCCAAATTTTTATTTGCTCTGTTAAGTTTTCTAAAGAATAAACTATTTTTATATTTGGTCTAATTAAACCAATTTGAATTTTCACATCAACTTTTCTCTGGTAATTTGGATCAACTCCAATAAACAAAGGTTTTTTATCAATGCTCTGTTTTCCAAGTTCGAATAGAGTTATTGGGCAGAGAGTTTCAGGAGGAAACCAAAAAGAAACTGCAGAAGTTTTTGACAAATGATTATATTCCCATTCAATTTGTTCTTTTGCAATATCTATCCTACCTGTAGGAAAAAACTTTCTTCGAGGATTTAAAATTGTCAAATCAGTATCCTGAAGCGATTTTACCAACGCTGATTGCCAATTGTGGCAATTGGAAATTCCTCCAGCTAAAAATAAAGATTTTTCATTTCCTTCGTAAATTTCAGGGCATTCAATATATTTCATACTAAAAAACCACCACCTTTAATGGATTCTTGCTTAGCTTTATTTCAAGGATTGAATCTCTTGGGAAATTATAGTTAATTGTGTCAAGAGCGATTTTTCCTTCATGATGTTTGTAAATTATTTTGAAGTCAGTTCCTTTTCCATAATTAATATTTCCCGCATTTGGCAAAACGGTGATAAAACTAAATAAGTCACTTTGCCTCGAGTAAGTAGAAAATGCTTTACCCCAAGCAGAAGAACCATTTCCAGTCACAACAATCAATCCAGAATTTTTATGAAAATCTTTTTGGGTCATTCCGTTTTCATCAGTAAACTCAAGCTCATACACTGCCATCTTTGAAAAGTTTAATTCATATTTTCCTTCTCCGATACAAACATCATTTAATGCTCTTCCAACAAATTTTCCGTCGAGAAAAATATCCTGCCTTGTCCATTTTTCTACAGAACAATTTCCTGCCAGAACTTTTTCTAGAGAAGATTTAACGTCTGAAGCACAAAGCGCACCAACACTTTTTGAATCAAGTTTCAAGTTTAATTGAGGAACATCTAAATTATATGCTGCTGTTGCAATAACAGTTCCATCGCCACCTGCAGAAATTACTAAATCATAATCTGAAACGATTTTATTAGGAAGCTCTTTTCTTGTTAAAATTTTGTAATCTTTTTTATTTGAATCAAGAATTTTTTTAATCAAACATAAATTTTTTTCTTGCTCTAAATCAGCTTCGACAACTTCTGGACTTTTGTTTTTTCCGTCATAGTAAAATTCCTGTGCAGACATTTTTTTTACGATTAATATTTTGTTTATCATTTTATTTCTGGAATAATTTACCCACGAGTTCCTTCGCTTTATTAAACCTTTCATTGTAATTTCCATTTATGCAAGAAAAAGGAATTCCCCGTTCATTAAACATTTTTTTAAGCTTCTCATTATTTTTTCTTCGTTCATCATCAGCTCCGGCAAATCTTAATCCATCTTCAACCCAAGGAATATCTGGATCCAAAAAAATAGCTAAGTCATATTGCTGAAGCTTACTTATTTCATCTATCAAATTAGATTTTTTTCCATTAAAGTACATATCAAGATAATACTGAGTTATTACTGCATCACTATCAATAAATAAAACTTTATTACTTTCTTCCGCAATTTTTTTCTGCAACAAAAAATGTTTCATAGCAATTAGATTGAACATTTCTTCAGTTAGTTGATTTGAATACTTCTCACAATAATCTCGTCCGACTTCATGAACATAATTTGTGTTGTAAAATTTCGCAAGCTTTTTTACAAGAGTAGATTTTCCGCAACTCTCAGTTCCAATGACTGCAACTTTTTTTGTAAAATATCCTCTGACGCAACCCGGAATTTTGTCCCAGTGTTGATAAAGATTTTTTCTTAATTCCGTCGCTGAAATTGGAACAACCCCTCTAACAGAGTCAATGATTATATGTTTGGATTCGGGATAATATTTTTTGAAGAGATCATTGTAAGATTCCTCTGAACTGAAAACACAATCAATTGGTTTGTTAATTGCTTTCTTTATCATATTCGCTCCTTCACCCCAATCATAGTCATTATCCCAGTGATCATCTTCAACATGCACGATCTTAATTCCTTCCAAATCATTTACAAAATTTCCCAGCCAAGAAAGTCTAACGTCTGCAGGAATATATTTTATTCCATCTCGCGCGCATAATTCTTTATCTCTGTTTTTTGACGATGACAGAACTACATACAATTCATCTACGAGATTTGAAGCTTCAAGAATTGTATAAACATGCCCTTGATGAAAAGGCAAAAATTTTCCTCCAATAAAACCAACAGTTTTTTTATTCTCCATCATTTTGCTTCTCCATTCCTTTCTTCCAAATCATCAATCCATAAAAGGCATTTATCAGGAAAGCAAACCACATGAATGCTACAACAAATTGAGATACTCCGAGGTACATAAATATACTGACAACGTCGACGGCTATCCACAAATACCAGCTTTCGATTCTTTTTACTGACATTAAATACATCGCGACAATACTGCACACATTTGTGAAACTGTCAGGATAGGGAAAGGAGTCACCCATTAAGGAAAGGATAAGAGCATAATCTACAAATGCAACGACGCAGATTAATACAAGAATTAATCTTCCACGATTACTATATCTTCTTGTTCTTACAACTTTTTCTCCTTTAGTTTTATCTCTCTTTGCAATCCAAAACCACCAACCATAAAAAGTGACTACGAAGAAATAAATATTAAGCATAAAATCCCCGTAAAGTTTTGTTTGCCAAGTGATTAATAGTAATAAAATAATATTGATTATTCCAATTGGATAATTCCAAACCGATTCTCTTGAAACAAGATATACACAGATGACCCCGCTGATTGAAGCAAAGTAGGCTATCCAGCTGTCTTGAAAATAAATTGATATTGCCGTAGCAATGATTACAAATACGGCTAACCAAAGATAAGCGATTAAATTTTTATTTTTCATTTTAGAATCCTTGCTTTTAATTTAGCCTGAATCACTTCTTCTGGTTCTTGTGAAAAATATTTTTCGAATCTCTCTTCGGCTTTTTTTCTATTCCAGACATTATCCCATAATGGATTCCAACTGACATAGTTATAAAGAGAATAAACATCAGAAAAATCTTGGTGAAATTTTTTATAGTCAATAATAATATTTGTTGCAATGTAAACTCCCTCTTTTTTTAATTCTCTTGCAATTTCCATCGTCGCTAAAGCATCTCTAACGCTTCGATGCATGTCTTTCAAAACTTCTTGGTTGTTGCTTTGAACAGGAGAATGAAAAGAATTAAGTAAATGTTTTTTTGCCAAATCCAAAAATTCTTTTGCACATCTGACTGTTACTGAAGGTTCTACATTTCTCACTGAAAATCCTTTATTGTATTTATTTGCAATTGAATACCAGTCCTTCATTTGATTAACTGTCGGACTATCTGCAGTAAGTAAAATATTATCAAATGCAAGAAACTCTTCTTCTAATTTTGAAGAGTGATACTGTTCAAAATCTCCATGGGTAAATCGTATTGTACAATAAGTACATTTATTTGGACAGCCTTTTCCAATTCTTAATGGATACATATTTCTAAACAAATGTCCATCTTCTTTTTCTCCGTCTTTTTCTTCAAAGTTTTTAACCCAGAAAGGTTTTTCAAAATTGACCAAAGTTTTGTCTTGGATAAATTGATAGTTTTCCCTCGGTGTTTCCAATCTTTCTGCAAAGTCTGGAATTTCAACATCTTCCCTTTTTCCCAAACAACCACTTATGAAAAAGTTTTTGTTAGGATAATTTTTTTTGTAATTTTCAATTGTTCTTAAATCATTTAATATTGCTAAATCAGTAACTTGGCATGAAAGAACAATTATGTTATCTGCCTCTTGAGGCTTTTTTGTAATTTTTTTAGAATGTGCATTAGCCCAGCTCAATCCGTCCGCCCAAACCGACATACAGGCAGAACAAGTCAGATAATTTTTCCCGATTAACTCTTCAATTTTTTTCATATTGTACTTGTTACACTATCTAAAACCAAAAAATAATTTTAGTTTTTGTAAAATTCCTCCAAAAATTTATTTTCAACCAAATAAATAGAAAGTATTTTTCTATGACGATTGAATGCCCAAATATTTTTTTCTTTTAACATTCCAGAAATTTCTTCGAGAGTAAAAACTTTCGCCCATTTCGCATCTTCATCGGCCATTGGTTTCAAAGTTCCAAAACCTTGAGCAGTGTAACAAATACTAGAGATATGGGCTCGTGAATCATCACCCACATCAGAAAAAACAGTAAATGGGCGGTAAGACGGCTCGTCGATAATTATGTCTAAACCAGTTTCTTCCTTTGCTTCTTTAATTGCATTTTTGAGATAAGACATTTTTTCTGCGATTCCACCAGGTATTGCTAAACCAAGGGGGGAGAATTTTCTTTCAATCAGAACTAATCCATCTTTTTTTCCATCATTATACCTTATCAAAATGTCCGTGGCAGAAAAAGGCCCGTTATACTTTTGTTTCAAAAATTCTTTCATCGTTCCGTAAAATTTTTTTTCTTTAGAGAATTTTGAATAATTCTGATTTTCTTCTTTTTCAGAAGAATCTTCAAAATTCTCTTTATGAGAAGTTTGTAATTTTTGTGGAAAATTTGTTTTTGCAAACTTTTCTTTAGTCATTTTGCCCCCTATATTCCAAAGTAATCGGTGCAATTTCAGGACAGATTAATCTTCCTTTCATTTTGGCAAGATTATTTCTTCGGAAGAAGTCATAAATCATTTCTTCTCTTGAATTGAATTTATCAAAATTAAATTTATTTTTGTATTCACAAAGATTATTTTCAGCCATTTCCAAAATTTGTGGATGTTGGATAATTTCTTTGTCAGTAAATCCCTGAAGTCGTGCTTCTGAACACAGCTCAACAAATTCATACTGATAACCTAAATCTTTGAAATCGGTTTGTCCAGGTTCCAATCCTGCCGTCGGAACTCGGTCTGCCAAATCAGAAAATCCGAGATATCTTGCCATCTCACGAACTAATCTTTTTGGCAGATTTCCTATTGGAGAAATGTGAACTGATCCATCGCCGAACAAGGTATAATAACCAACACCAAAATCCTCGTCGCGATTTCCAGTCCCGAGAATGATTTTATTTTCTAATGCAGATTTTCGGTGAAGAACAAGTGCGCGAATTTCCGACATTAAATTTCCTTTGTGAAATTTTGAGTTTAAAGTTAAAGAATCAATTTTTCCATAAGCTTCAACGAAAGGTTCAATAGAAATTAATTCATTTCTTATGCCGAGCCGTTCAGCAACTTTTTTTCCATCGTCTTCATCTGATTGAGAATTTGTTTTTGATGGCAAAAGATAGCCAACAAGTTCTAATTTTTGATTTAAATTTTTTCCGAGATTGTATTTATCAAAACTTCTTTTTGCTAAAGCAGCGACGGTTGTTGAATCAACCCCCCCAGACAAACCAAGAATTCCCCCCGATTTTTCTGTTTTTGAAATTCGGTTAACAATAAAATCTCCTATTTGAGTTGCGACCAATTCAGGATTCATACTTGCTAACAAAATTTTTTTCATTCTCCTCTCCCTATTGGTTCAAATTTAAGATATTGATATCCAGACATCATTGGTCCATCTCCTTCTTCATTACAGACTTCAACATCCCAACCTGCATCTTCATAAATTCTTCTTATTTCACGCAGAATTCCTTTTTCATATTCATGAAATTCAATTGACGATGGAAGGGCTATTCTTTTATTTCCTTTTTTCAAATTTGCATCTATAATTTTTTCGAGCTTTTGGACTTGGAGATAATATTGATTTCTTGTCTCCATTTCATTAGGTTTTATTACCATTATTTTTCCCCCAATACTTGTTTAATTGTGACGAACTTTGCTCCTGATTTTGACATTTCTTCTAAAGCAGATTTTGTTGATTCTGGAAAGACTCCTTTGATTGCATCTTCGACGACAAAGCACTGAATTCCTCTTTGTTGCATTCCAAGAACAGCTGCTTTAACACAGTAATCTGTTGCAACACCATATACCACTGCTTCGTCAACATTCACATTTTTTAATACAATTTCTAAGGCAGGATTTGTGAACATGTCATAAGATTGTTTTTCAAAAAATATTCCGCCCTGATGGGGGATATAAACTTTTTCTTTAATCATTCTGTTTTTAGAAGAGGGAATAGACTCAATTGATTTAACAGCTGAAAAAACTAATTCATCGAATTTCCTATTTTTAACCAAATAATTTGGGAGGGAAAATTCCATATTTCCAAAATCGTGGCGATCAAGAAATCTTGTAGTTGTTTCATAAATTTTTAATTCTCCTTCCGTTGCATCCATGCAATGATCTGGAAAAGGTCCGCCCCATTTTGTAAGTTCCCCCTCATACACCTTGTATTCTTCTGTTCCAAAATGTTTATCTACACTTCCGAGGATAGGAACATATTTTCCCTTTGCATAATTGGTTAGCATTAGTAAATTATCTTTGATTAATTCAGCTTCGGGAACATAAAGCGCTCCGTCTTTATTCATAAAATCATTTTGCGTATCGACATCAAAGAAAATTTTCATATTGTATTTATTACACTATCTAAAACCAAAAAATAGTTTTAGTATTTGCATTCCTCCATTTGGTATTTACTTGGGTCATATTCGAAAATTTTCATGAATCTCTTAACATCCTCGCGTTTCCCCATAGTCTTTGCTGGATTATCACTTAATTTCACAGTTCCGTAACCGCATGACTCTACTGCCTTGACAACCATTGAAAGAGTCTTAAGCCCCATGTCATTTGTAGCGTTAGTTCCCCAACCAGGCAATTGAATTATCTTCCCTCGAGATTGATTATGCAACAGAAGTATTTTTCCAAGTTCAAGTCCGTCACTCGGAGCAAATATTTTTTTTCTTGAGTCAATATTTCTATCTCCATAAAACTGCAATTGTTTTTTTAGGAAATAACCCGGAACTCCTGAATCTTGTCTTAAACCTTTCCAATCTTCTGCCTGTTTTTTACTAAAATCATTGAAGAAAAATTCAGAACCATAAGTATCTGTCAAAGCAATTGATAAGTCATAACCATATTCATCCCACCATTCTCTTAAAACTTGATTATGCGAAGCTCTTATTTCATCGTCGGAGCCGTGCATTATTCCAGACATTATCATAAACAATTCATGAGCCATTGTTCCTCTTGGAGCAAGACCAGTTTTCATCGCGAGAGAAACATTTGACGTTCCAGTTATTTGATTTGGAACTGCTTCTTTAAATCTTCTAACAACATATTCTTGCCAATCTCGGCTAAATCTTCTTCGCGTTCCAAATTCCATAAAAACCACTTCGGGATTTTCCTGTAGAATTTTTATTTTTTCTTCAAGATTTCTTTTTCCTGTTGTGTAAATATTTTCAATCTGTTCAGGATTCATCTCTTTCATTAAAGATTGATAATAAAGTTCATTCATCACGGAAAGAGCCATTGTTTCCCAATAAATCGCAGTTTTCCAAGGACCTTCAAATTCCAATTGAAAATTTCCATCTTCTTTTTTTAGAGAATAATTTGGCAGTTGAACCTCACCCAAGAAATTTAAATAATCTTCTTTGCACAATTGTTCTCCGTTATTTTTCAAACTTCTCAAATAGTTTATTTCCTCTTTAGTTGGTTTTAATTGCTGAACAAAATCCAATTCTCTTCGCAAATCTTTTTCGTCAATTACATCAGCTAAACTAACACTTTTTGTTCTGTTTGTAAAAGCATATTTTACCGGAACATTTGGATACCTATGAAAAACAAATTGCCCCATCGTAAACTTATAATGGTCAATATCCAGAAAGGACTGCATTATTGGATTTTGATTGTTTGTCATTTTATCTTAAGTATGCCGGGCGAATAGAATCAAAGTCGTCATCTTGAAGGCGTTTATTTATTTTGAAAACAATTGCATCACCATCACGCTGATCGCGGAAGTAGTCGACTAACCATCCAGCATTTTCATACATCGCTTTTATCTTAGCATAGACTCTACCTCCCGACGAAATTATAGAAGTTGAAATGTAAACTCCCGAAGATAAATTTGAAAGTGATGCTCTTTCTAATGCATTATCTATTCTTTTCTCAGCAGTTTTTAATTGATCTTTTTCTTCTTCAGTCAATTTCGTTAACAAGTCTTTTGGATTTTTTACCATTGTTTTTTGTTTTTACTTAGTGTTTGTTTTACTATAACATATTGTATATTATACACTTTATAAACATTTCTATACTTGAGTATATGTATTGTTTACACTAAGTTTCTATTGTAAAGAGAAGTTTGCAAATGAGGATTTCTTTTAGAAAAAGAATTCCTACAATGGCAAAGAAAACTAATATTCCACGAAAATTACAAACTTCTCATAAAGAAAGTTTTGAAAATTCTTTCAAAAAAAGAAAAGAAGAATTATTCAAACTTTTCTAAAGTGAGAAAAGAATAAAATTGATTTTTATTTTTTAAGAAAACCTTTGGAAAAGAATTATTAAAAAAATAGCGGGGGTGGGATTTGAACCGCACGACCTCTAGGTTTCACATATCAACGACGTGAGAATGAAAACCCACGGCTTTTCTTATGAGCCTAGCGAGCACTCCAAGCTGCTCTACCCCGCTATGATATATCTGGCAGTTCCGTCGATTTTTTAAAGGTTTCTGATTTGTGAACAACAAAACTTATAAGCATTTTATGTTTTAAGTAATTAATGTTTGCCTCGATCGCATAAGGGTATTGCAGCGGATTGCTAGTTTTTTCATAGTAAAAATCCGCGCCATTCGTGGCTTCCAGGTTCGAGTCCTGGTCGAGGCGTTTCACGAGTAAAAAATAAAATCATTTATTGATTCAAAGATTCTTGTTTGAGTGAAATGCCGAGCAGAGGCGTTCTAAGAACGACTCTGTAAATTTTTCTTTTCGGCTAGGTGTTTAAAATAATTTTTCAAATTATGAAATTATTTTTTCTTAACTTTATTTTCCAAGAACTCTACAACTTTTTCTCTAGTATTAAATCCACCGACGGAATCACATCTTATTGTTCCACCAGGATTTTCTGAATTTATTTCGCTCAGATATCCCCCAAGAATATCGACGCCGACAAAATACATTCCGTATTTTTTTAATCGAGGTTTTACTGCGTTTAAAATTTTTAAATCTCTTTCATCAAGATCACACTTAACTGCTTTTCCACCTGCATGAATATTATTTAATCCACCAGCCTCGGGAGCAACTCTCATGTACCAACCGATTGATTCTCCATTCAAAACTAAAATTCTTTTATCGCCATGATTTGGAATAAAACTTTGTGCAACAACTTGTCCTTTCTCGAGAAGATTTTTTAGAGTGTTAGAAAGATTTTTCTTTTCGATGAAAAAAATATCTCCACCACCAGAACCTGAGACGGGTTTTAGAACTCCTTCAAATTTCAAATCTTTTTCACAAAATGAATAAAGCTTGTCAAATTTAGACGAGGCAAGTTGCTTGTGCGCGAGAATTGATTTTTCCAAACCAATTGTTGCAAGTTTCGATGACGAAAACGGAAGATATTTTGGATCGTTTAAAACAAAAACTCCGCGCTCAGATAAATGAAAAGCATATTCTCTCGCAGTCTTGTGAGAATCTTCAGAAATTTTTTGCTGTTTCTTATATTTATGCCGAAGGAATAAAACATCAAAGGGGGACAAATCAAAACTTCCAAATGAAGAAGATTCTATTACACGAACTAAGTCAGATCTTTTTTTTATTTTGGGAAATTCATTAAGAGATAATTTTTTTAAATTCCCAAGGATGGCGCTATCTTGCGAATAGATGTCTGCGACTCCACCAAAATAAATTTCATGTCCGCGTTTGAATGCAGACAGAGCTAAATCATAAGTTGTCAAGTCTTCATTCTTTGTTGAAATATTATTTGTCAAAAAGCAAATTTTCATAATTTTGCGAAATTGGGGGAATATTTAATGATTGTTGTGATGAAAATTATTGAAAAAATTATTTACTAGGTCTGTTTGTTTTCACAAAAATTACCACCACAAATAGGATTAGTAAAATAAAGAGTAGAACAAAATCCTCCAAAAAATAGAATATTAAACTTAGAATAGGCAAAATAATTAAAGAGACCGTCTTTATTTTGTTTACTTTTATTATTTTAAATATTTCGTAAAAATCTCTCCATTTTGACACATTCCCCATATCCAGTTCATCTGATGCTTTTGCGAGTCCCATGAATAGAAGTAAAAGGACAAAAAAGAAGATTAGTACTATACTCCAAACTATACCAATCAGATTATAGAACAAAATAAAAGAGATAACAAGAAGTACTATGCCACCCAGCAACCAAAGATTTTTAGTGCGTTTGGTTTGTTTTTTTCTAGATAAAATAAGTGAGAAAAGAATTGAGAAACTTAGACTAATAAAAATAATAGATATATCTCTCTTTTGTTGTTCTTTTTGTTCTTTGTCCCAATCTCTGTACTCAAAAAAAGATTTTGGTTGGTCGGTAAAGATGACTCTCCTCCCATCACTCAAAGTGGCAAATATATTCATGTTATATAAGCTACTGGATTCAATAATGGAATTTTTCGGAAGAACAATGCTACGATATATCAAAGCGTTATTCGGAAAATTGCCTACATTGAAAAATAATGCATTATAAACTGGGTCGCTCATAATAAAATTTTTTACAGTATAGTTAAAAAACAAGTAATATGCTGTTTCGTTTAAATTCAGAGGATTTATCTTTATTAATAACTCATCAAAACGAGGAAATTCTTTGGATAAGCTTATTTCAGAATGGCAACTTAAATTAAATCTAAGGTAAGGATTGTAAACATCTTGTTTGTTATTTTGTGGCCAATCACACAAAGAAATACTTTTATTATCAAAATCTACTATTCTGCTGCCGTAACCATCATATATATCAAAACTGATTTGAGTGTTAGTTTTATTAAGAATAAAAAAACCTAATAAAGTTTCACAATGCAAGTCTTTTTTTTCAATAGAACAAAGTTGTTCTAAGGAGTGAATTTTTATCTTGTCGTCAGATGACCCAAATGACAACGCAGATACAAACATTGAAAAGATTATTATCAAAAAGACAGAGGAAATAAAGATTCTTTTCATATGCTATTTTAGAATTATTTCTTTTTAATAATTTGTATTTGTTTCTTCTAAATGCCCCGTCCTGCTCGCGACCCCATTTTCGATTTTTTATTTTTGCTCTTCGAGAATTTTTTGAAAATGAAATCGCTCGGATTCGAAACGGGTAATCCCTTCGGGATTGAAATATTTTTGAATTTAACGCATTCAAATCACCGAAGAAATATAAGATTTCGTTTCACTCAATCTTATTATGCCCCGTCCGGGATTCGAACCCGGGTCTCGGCCGTTCTTTTTTTACTTTGTTACTTTTTTTCTTTTTGTGCGACAAAAAGTTTGATAGAGAGATTTTTTGTAAATCTCCCAGTAATTTGCCAACAAAGTTGTCAAATGAAAGGGCCGCATACTTGGCCTCTGTACTAACGGGGCATTGACAAATCTTAATCTAAATTAAGACTGTCTAAAATTTGAGCGGAAATTCACTTATAAAGTTTTCCGATGAGAAAAATTTAGGAAACCAACTCGAATTTTAGAGTTATCAAAAGATTTAAATAAGCAACAGGGTTGTAGTTTTTTAATTAAACGAGGATATGCAAAAACCGTTTTAAACAACCCAAAAATGGCTGAAGACGAAGACTACGAAGAAGACGAATCAACAGAGGACTCCGACGACGAATGGCCGGAAGATGACGACTCTAGCGATGATAGCGATTCAGATGAAGACTGATAATCTCTGAAAATTTTTTATTTTTATACTAATTTAGTTCTTGATTTATTTTTTAATTTCAAAAGAAGATATAACAGTCCGAGCTCGAGAAAAAAAGTTAAACCAATTAAAAAATATTTTATACTTTGTTTTTTAACTCCAATTGTCGCACCTGTCATG
>Ga0208958_1003330_pt1 | contig 12601 bp, 4 predicted proteins | sample RifOxyB1_FD_184032 | JGI IMG/M metagenome (GOLD analysis project Ga0208958, IMG submission 184032) | Soil microbial communities from Rifle, Colorado - Rifle Oxygen_injection B1 (SPAdes) | ecosystem: Environmental > Terrestrial > Deep subsurface > Rock core/Sediment | place: Rifle, Colorado...
ATGGACTTGATGCTCCACCTATGTTTTGTCCGCACTCAAAAACGATCTGTGACGGTCATGCACACGTAGAAGAAGTGCACGAAAGTAACATAGGAGGAGACTTTCTCGTCAGCACCACTCCCATTGCTGGTCATGATGGTAATATTCTTGGTTCTGTACATGTCGCCAGGGACATCACTGATCGAAAAAAAATGGAGACTGAACTGCGTTGTGCGATTGAATCTCAAGAGGAATTTTTAGCAATTGCTTCTCATGACCTCAAGGCTCCCCTAACCGATTTGTACTTGACCTTAAATTTTATGGAAGAAATTGCCAAGCAAATTCCCATGGACAAACAGCAACTTTCTAACATGATCTCTCATGCGCTTAAATCAGGACAACAGTTGGTAGTGCTACTAGATGAGCTGCTGGATATCACCAGAATTCGCGCCGGAAAACTTGTGCTTGAAAAAGAAGACATGGATCTCAAATCCGCGGTCTTGGAATGGGTTTCCATTGTATCCACTGAAGCACGCCACAAAGGAAGTCAAATAACCGTCAAAGCAAATGAATCAGTGATCGGAGAATGGGATCCCGTACGCATCAATCAAGTAATCTCTAATTTGCTTTCTAATGCGATAAAATACGGTGAAGGAAAACCTATTGAGGTCACTGTGATGAGCGATCAGCAAACGAAATGCGCTAAACTCATGGTGTGCGATCAAGGCATCGGTATTCCTATAGAAATGCAATCAAAGATTTTTGAACGCTTCGAACGCGCTGTATCTGATCGAATGATTCACGGTTTAGGACTGGGCCTTTATATTGTCGGCCAGATTGTCCACGCTCATGGAGGCTCCATCAGCCTCAAAAGTGAGCCTGGCAAGGGCTCTCAATTTACGGTTTTGCTTCCCCTTAGTGAGTTTATTTGTAATTTGGAAGATGTCTAAACTTTAGACACTTCTTAAAATCACTACACTCTATAAACTTTCTTGACAGATAAACACGATTAAATTCCATAGATTGCGAACACAAATTAGCATAATTCGTGGCACTCCTCTTGCACTCTTATCTATAAATATAGTTATTTGAGTTTTTTATATTTTAAAGACAAAAGGATGCATATGCAAAACAACCAAACCCCAAAACACCTTATTACCTTTAGTGTTTCCTTGGTAATCGCAATGATTGTGTTAGCTTCATGTAGCCTTAAAAGACCTGAAGCTAGAGCACCTCAAGCTAGTGAAACCGGTATTAGTAAAGATTTTTTCACCACTAAAGTGATGAATCCAATAACTAAAAAAGAAGTATTAAAGGGAAAAAAATTTATGTGTGGTTGGGCCCCAGTTGCAGAAGTTGGGGCATACGCCAAGATTTATAATGAACACAATGTTATTGAAAACTGGCATTGCAATGTTGTTTTCACATTCAATCATGATCATTCCCGTCTTATCGGAAAATTAGTTAACCCAAGTTATCCAGACGATATAAGCAAATGGACCACAGCTTTAGAAATTCCAATTACCAGAAATTACACTCGTGAATATAAAAAAGATGAGTATCAACGAGAAACCAATGAAATCGTCGAAGATGAAACCAGAGACCATCCATCAGCTAGGCCCCTAATGGATCTGGATTTTTCGAATATCATGATATCTGAAATTGGTTATAGAAATATAACAACAGATAGTGATTTTTTAAGACCTGGCTCTTCTACCCAAAATATTGAAGATATTGAGTTTGATAAAACTACTGGTTTTATCGGTTTTACCTTAACTTTCAACGATCCAGATGTTTCCAGTGGTAATTCATTTGAGAGAAAAATTCGATACAACTTTTTAGAAATGCAAACAAATGAAAAATTTGAATCCACTCCATGGCATGAAAAAAATGCCTCTCATTTAAATGCCCTTCATATCCTGGGCAAGAAAGTGGAAGGGGCATCTTCAGCTTTCTTTGCTGCTCATTGGGATAAATATAAAAGCCGTAAAGTTTATCTTATAGGCTTTCCTGATAAATATTTTAAAATAGCAAAAGAAGCTCTTGAAAATTATAATGAACTATTTAGAAGTCAAATTTCTGATAAAGATCACCCCATCACTCATGACCTATTTATTCCAGTTCGCGGAGATCATTTAAAATACTCGTTTGACTTACGTTATACCAGCATTACTTGGATTGATGATTTTGAAAAATCCTTGAATGCACCACTTGGTATTGGTACCGCTTTAGCAGATAGATTAACTGGTGAAATTCAGTGGGGAGGAGTAACCCTTTGGGGAGGAATGATTGAATATATTATAAAATCAGCTGCTCCTAGTTTGGATCTTAATTCTTCTCTACCAGCTTCTCATGGTCTAAACTGGCTGGATAAAATGGAAGACAATGCATTTTCATTTAATTATCAATTTGATTTCCCAGCATCCTTAGACACTAATTTTAAAAGCTCATTTTTGAACACGTTTGTAAGTGATTCTTTAAACAAAATATTCCTAGATGATTCTAAACTTATGCTAGGGCAAAAAGAATCTGCTAAATCTCCAGCTAATAATGAGTATCTTGAAAGTTTTATTGCAAACCAGACCAGTTGGTTGAATAACCACCACAATGCTCAAAAGAGAAATTATCAGGATTTCAGTTTTAATCATTATTTCAAAAATCTAATAGGAAACAAACAAAATAGTCAAAGTCAGGTTATGAATGGCTTTAATAAAGATGCTCTTGATTACCATATGAATCTGGCCAAACAACACCTCAACTCCCCTATATGCGTGATTTCTACGGAAGATGTTATTGCTGATATCATGGAAGCCAAAGAACGTGGGAATTTTGATCCTGAAAAGGTCATGGAAGCTTTTGTTAAAGATGTCATCCTTCATGAGTTTGGACATATGATAGGCCTCGGTCACAATATGGCAGAAAATATTCTTCCTACCGTTTCTGCAGTTATGGATTTGAATATTCATCCACCTAAAGTTGACGAGAACAATAGCGAATATCAAGATCTTGATGATCTAAAAAAGATTATGCAATCAGAAAAGACCAAATATACCGTACCCAAGAAATACTGGATGCCTCTTGAAAAAGCCGCTAAAAAAGACATGACTAATGCCTCTACGGTAATGGGTTATAAGAATTCTAGAACTGACGTTCTCTATAATAACTATAAAGAAATTGTACCGGGTCCCAGTGACGTGCAAGTCCTTAAATATCTCTACAATCAACAATATGCTACGTTTAAATACGGCGAAGCAGATTTCACTTATTATAAAGTTCCTGCTACCGGTCAGATCCCACTTTTTGCTCCTCGAAATGTAAAAGACCGTTCCAGCAGATTCGTTTCTTACTTTCCATCATGTACTGATTTTGAAGCTACCTTTGACACTAGTCCCTTATGTAAAAGATGGGATCGTGGTTATGATGAAAAAACTCTAGCAGAAGATTACATGCTCTCCATTGATAATTTAAGAGATTCCAAACTGATTGCCAAATCAGAATTAAAAGGCGCTCGCAGCATTTATCGCTTAGAAAACTATCTCTACGGTCACAACCTGGAAATGATGGGACGTCTTAGACTTTTTTATGATTACATGAGAGATCTCTTTAAAGATGAAATTGATTCCATATCCCATGACGTTGAAGCAATAAAAATGTTTTCCACGGATTGTATGAGAAAAAACGACGATATGGAAAATGATACCTTGAAAAAACTTTTTACCAATAATCCTAAGTTAAAAGAACTCTGCCAAGTCAATAAAAAGATCGTCGAAAAGCTTGGCAGTTATATGGCCAAAAATGGTAGAGATTTTACGAAAATTGATTATAGAAATAAAACCGCACCTGGTGGAATGAGTTTTGGTGATGCTAACCCCAATTGGATTCAAATAAGTGGAACCTACCAAATATTATCTGATTTACCTTTTAAATTAGTGGCCCTCAACACCTTAACGTTGAGTCAACCTTATGCTTACCTTTACGGATGGATGCTTGAGATGGAAAACTACTCCCATGAAAATGGCGGTTATCTTTATAGCTCACTTTATCCCAATGAATATTCCCACGCTATCAAAAATGCTGTTCAAAATAATCTACAGTTTGGTATTAACGGCGAAAAAACTATTCTGAAAAAAACCGCCTTAAGCCTTGGTTACTTTCTTCAGCGCGGAAATTGGGAAACCGCTAACGATAAATTTAGATTCCCCAAGCCTACTTTTTTGAAGAAAATTTCCGACCAGACTCAATTTAATGTATCCTATGTGGCAATTATTTTGACCGCCGTAAAGATGGAAGGAAACAATGCTCCACCCAATCGTTACAGCTCTTTTACCGGTAGAATTCTTGATATTAACAGCGGAAAAGATACTTCAGCCGGCGAAGTTTTTATTCTTCCTGATAGCTCAATCTTAGTTAAAGGTGCCGCTAACACCATTATCAACCCTATCACTAAACTACAATTTTATAGCGACACTGAAGCATTTGCTTGGGCCTATAAAATATCTTTTGATTCAGATGATAACGATAGCCTATCATCCGAAAGTGTCAAAAATATATTCCCCAACATGGTTAATAATGCAATTGATACTTGCATAAATGGTAAAGATGGCAATCAAAATGGATTAAAACATTTCTTTAATAAAGCTGCCAACCCAGACGTTAACAATTTATTAGAAAATGAAAATGAGTATGTTGGCTTTGAAATACTTCCAGGAATTGCTCAATCAGCAGCTTTTCAAAATGATTTCAAAGATTCTATTAAAGACAACTACCAAAGATTCGTTAAAAAATTTCCATCTCATGAACTAATTGAAAAGACTTGTTTTGAAGCGTTAAACGGAATTGGATTAACAAGCGCAAGCGCAGGTGCCATCAATGGATATTGGATGCCTGGAATGCGTGAGTACATAGAGGAGTAGACCATGAAGCAAAACCTTAAAAACCAGATAGTCGCTCTTTTATTACTCAGCTTATTGGCCTGCTCTAAAGAAAATTTAAAAGAAGCTGAACATATGGGTAAAGTTGACTCAGATCAAACTCAGTCAACATTTATTCCAAGCAATATTAATGCTACCGACGCAGACAATTTAAACAAGCTTGACCTTAATCTTTTTAATAATGTTACTGTGAAATCAGCTACCCCCCAAGCACTTAAAAACGCTGAAGCCTCTCTTCGCCATTTTATTTCTCAAAATTATATAGATCAGTTTCAAAACACTCAAAAATTAAAAAACATTTTAACCACCTATAATCAAATCATCATCGCGCTTATTCAAAACAATCAAAAAAAAGAAGACCAAGAAATCAACAATATCCTTGCTGGTTATTACGACCTTCTGCTTGCCGATTGCGATGAATCCATGAAAAATTGTGTAAACCTAAGTTTTTTCAACAAAGACTATTATAATACCGCCACCATTTTACAAGACAAAGTTTACACAATTGATAAAAGCATTGAGCTTAAAAAAAATAAATCTAAAGATTTTGATCAAGATCTGGTAATGTATTATCAATATTTAGATCTCATATATGAACTTAAAAATTCCCGCACCAATGAAATGCTGGATGCTCTTTATATTAAATATTCTTTTGAATATGCTAAACATCTAAACCAGACCAAGCAAACAGAAAAACTTCAAGAGCATGGTGCTTTTTTTGAAAATAAATTAAAAGCTTACTTAGAAATCACCGACAAATCTCAGACCAAGATTCATGCTCAAAACGTTATAGGGCAATTTGATCCTTGTCATTACTCAAAAAACAACCAAACCCAATTTTTTAAATATGGTCAGCCGGAATTACTCAGTTTAAGTTCAGAATTCATGGGAACAAAACTGATTGAATGTTTTTCCAAGTCCATGGGTGAAAACAAAAACAATGCAACCTCACAAGAGATGAGTTTTTTACAAACTGTGGAAATGCTCAATGCCAAATATTCTGAGATTATAAAAAACATGGATATGACCTCACTTAAAAACGTTTTTACCAGAAACCCAAGCTACCTTTACATAATTGATAATCTTTATAAAAGAAACTGGTCAGAACAAGATGCTCAAAGCCTAACTGATAAATTAAATCTCAACAATGATATTACCTTAAACGTAGTAGAAGCTTACATTAAATATGAATTAATCAATGCGGTAATCAAAACCAATGCGATCATGCATGATATTTACTACAACGACAAAACAGTAACCAGTAAAAATATTTACTCAAAGGCCATAGACGAAAATCTTGAACTGATCATAATCTGGCAAGAGTTTAATGAACGTACCGACACCTTGAAACGTTTCACCTTATACAATCTTAACCAAAAAAGAAATAATGACCAGATTGCTAAATTTAACATACTTTTTGAAGATCTTGAAAAAAATATTAAGTATATTGCCAGTGTACCCCAGATGATGCTGCTTACTTATAAAATGGCACAAAAGGAATTCAAAGTGTCAGTTATGGGTTTTTTTGGATTAACTCAAGTTGACACCAACGATATTATTAATAATTTTTTTGGTGGTGATTTCCCTTTATGGTTCAAATTTGTAGAAAATACTAACCCCCTCAAAAAAATGGAACTTCTTTATGCTTTCGATTTTGCTTTAAAAACCAAAGTATTTGACAATTTTGCCCAAAAAGATGGCACCAAAATTACCAAAATTAGCCCTGCCGATTTCTTCAAAGTGGTTATCGGACGATATTTAAGAAAAACTCGGGAATCTGTGCAAACCCTACTTGATAAAACCGAACTGCTAAATAAGAAGAATCTTACTATGATTAATAAAATCTGTAACAATGACCAATATTCTCTCTCAATTGCTTTAAAAGATTTATCTTACAAGACTCTCCTTGGGAATATTCCTGAAGTTGCCCAATTTCATAACGGTGATATTGCAAACGCCCTAAAATCTACTCGTAGCAATTTGCTCATTGAACTTTCTTTTGTGCAAAATTTAGTTGATATCTATAAATCTCACAATCCACACTCCAAAGAAAGTATTGACGAAGAAACTAATGTGATCAAAAACAAACTAAGCATGATTTACCAAAACGTCTTAACCTTTGAAACCAACACCTCTGATTGTATGTACAAACTCATTAAACAAGAATACTCACAACAACAGGCCTTATTTGAAATGGAAAAAAACCATATTAAAACCATTTTTGATAAGATGATCAGTCTTCAAGATATACCTGCCTCACAAAAAGAGGAACTTGAAGCTACCTTCAACATGGAGCTTAACACTTCTAACCTCCAAGATATTCTAAAGCGTAAACTCGAATCAGAAGATGAATATTTTGATAAAATCAGTAATAATTATTATTATTTTTCAAAGTTAGGCATGCTCGGAAGGATTATCAATTATTTAAAAGAAATCAATTCCAATATCATTATTGATGTACCAAGCATGATGCAACATAATGACCTTTACCAAAAGGATAAAGATAATATCATTCATGCCGTCTTTTTACCTCAAGAAGGTAGCTACGATGAAAGACTACAATTATTCACTAAAAATGTTCTAGAAAAAATGTTCAACGGAGCTATGGCCCAGATCAGATGGACAGAGGACTCCACCACCATGAATGTTAATTATTTGTACGACAAATTGATTTTGCTGGTAGAATTACTCAAAGGAAAAAGTCATAATCTTTTTAACGAAAATGAATCATTTTGCACAGGCAATCTAGCAACGCTTTCTAAAAAAACATGCTTAGAAAAAATAAAAATCACCCCAACTAGAGTTATTCAAGAAACCTTGAATGTTGCTAAACTTTTATCGTTAAGTACTCAAGATATCAACATGTTAAAATTAATTAATTTAGATAAAAAATTTCCACAAATTTTGCAAGAGCGACTCTTTTTTAAATCCCAAACCGAACCGCTAACTCTTTTAGAAAAAATCTATGCCGAAATAAGTGACAACAACTCCCTTAAAAATGAAGCAGAGACTTTTCATAAGCAAATTGTACAAAGTCGTCAAAACTTACTGTTTATGCCAAGTGCAAATATTAAATCAATCATGACTGGCAATTATGCCCCACTTATTCATGATTCCTTTGGACTCATCAATGATTTTAATACAGCAGTCGCTCGAATCGAAAAGACCCACACCCAAGATAATTCGCTCGGGATAACCCAGTACTTTTATAAAATTGATCTTGAGGGTGATGAGCACCAGTTCATATCTTTAGTTAATGATTCAAACGAATTAAGTTATTTAAACCAAGATAAAATGTCGGAGAACGATAAAATAATCACCAACTTTCATAAAGACACTCAGAATTATTTCATTAAGTTCAAAGCAGGGAAAAAATAATGAAATATGTTTTAACGCTCACATTTATCTTTTCATTATTAAGCATTCATACTTTGAGCTTTGCTAGTGAAAATACTAAATCATGGGGAGCAACTACTGGTTATATGATCACCAGTGATTATGCAGATGAACGTTCTCCTAGGCTTTATGAGAATAGTGTTTTTTTATCTCTTTCAGGAAAATTTTTGCCTTATCAAATTAACACCTCCTTAAAAAATTCTATAAACTTCAACACACTAGGCAACTCAATTTATGAAGAAAATCCAAATTCTAATGGTTTTCATTTTGCTGATACGATTTTAGCTTTTAACAAAACTTTTAAATTATCAAAAAATAATTCACAATTCCCTGGAATTCATCAACTAACCCCTATAGTCTTCAATATATTCCCAACTAGTGACAGCTCTAGGTATGCAGGTTACAAGTCATCTCCTGGAGCGCAAGCAGTTTTTTCCTCCGCCTTTTTTGATGGACATTATAAACTATCAAATGGAATGAATTTGATTAAAGTCATTAATTCCTACACTCACAATCCTGCTAGTCATAGACCATCCCCTTCCTTAATGAGCGTTTATGAACAGAATCATATCGTTACTTTGGGACTGGGTTTTTCTGTAGGTGCAGGCTTTAGTTTTAAATATTCTAAAGATGTAAGCGGTAACAGCAATACCACTTTTGGCAACTCAGCTTCGCTTGAATTTAGTTATGATCAATTTAATGCATCCTTGATTTACTCAGGTGGAGATCATACTACAAATGACAAAGTGGAACTTTGGTACGTAGACAATACTAGAAAATTATTAACCTTTGTGTTGACTTATACCTTTTAAGGAAGAAGAGCTTATGAAAAAGACTTTTAATATAATTATTCTTATCGTTACCATGATTATAAACTTTTCATGTAACAAGAAAATTGAATCCAGCCAAAATCAACATAAAGAAGCTGTATCAAATTACAGCGAGACAATAGGAGTAGATAATTCTGTTTGTAGTTTTGCATTAGATTATGAAAACTTGGAAAAGGTTTTAGTAAATACTTCATATTCTGCAAATAACCAGTGTGTAATGAAGTTTTTTGAAAAACAAATTACCAAGCTTACTACCTCAAACCATTCCAATAACACCGAATATTTAAAAAGTATTAATTTAATTTTTGAAGGTTGCAATGAATACAATTTAAACAATTGTTTATATTTTCAAAAACTAAAGTCAGTATCTGCTATGAGAAATTTTTTACTGACCCTTGCCAAGGATCATGAAGCTAACGTTCAAAAATACTATTTTTTCCTAAATGCGTGGTTTGATCTTAAAAACGAGCAATTGGATTCTAAACTTTTTGAATTATACTTAAAGAAAGAAAATGAATACCGAAAACTAATTACCTCCAACCAAACTTTACTTGATTTACATAACGAAACCTTACACCTAATCTCTCAAAATGCTTCTCAGTTATCAAGCAATCCGTCTTTTAAATCTTTTATTAACTCATACAAACTTCCCACCAATAAAAATATCTCGAATCTGGATAAAATCGTTTTTGAAATTATCTTTTCTAACTCTCAAGATAGTGACTATAAAAACAAGTTAGATTCTTATATAAATAATGAAATCACCAGTATCAAAGCTATCGACAACTTTAAACAAGCAGACCTTGATTATTATTTAAAATCACTTAATATCTCAAGTCTACATTATGATTTTTATTATTACATCATCGCCAGCGCCTATCACAACAGAAGTGATAGTAATTTTCTAGAAGCGCTCTGGAATGTCCACCACGGAGATCCTAAAAAGTTAAGTGAGGCTACTAATACTTTCGTCCGCATCAAGTTCCTTCAAGTGCTTAGTTTGTCCCATCAAAACATAGTGAAATATTTTCATGAAAAAGACTACACTCCTAATAATTTCTTCATTAAGGCGATATCTAAAAGCGAACAAGTATCTCCCCATTTTCAGGAACTGTTTCAAAAATGTGAATATCTGCAACTATTTTTAAAAAACATATTAATGAAAGATAATGCCAAGTCTCAAGAAATTTATCAAGATTTAGCAAGAAATCTTTTTTCGGGAATCGAAATGAATATTAAATATATGATTTCATTTCCAGAAATGATGATCTTACTTTATGAATTTGCTAAAAACGGTCTGGAATTTAAAATTAATTCCCTTCAACAGGGACTTGTACAAGTATCATCCAATCAAATTATGAAAGAATTTTTTGAAGGAAGATTTTATTCATTTTTCAAGTACACTGACGACACTAAAGCACTTTCATCGGAAGAAATCCTGTATGCTTTTTACTTTGCACTCAATACTGGTCTTTTTAGAGATTTTGCCTCCAAACAAAATGAAATCCAATTGGTGAAGGACTTTATTAAAATGGTGGCCACTCAACTTTCTAACATTGAGATTAATAAACTTACTACGGACTTTAATGTATTCACTAAGAATTATAAAGCAGATACTACCTATAACATTTTTTTAAACCTATGCAATTCTCCAGAAGGTTATGTTCACCAGTTAACCCTAGATGATCTCGATCAATCAGTGCTTCAAGGTAAGAAGGTCGGAGAACGCATTGTTAATAATCCTGGTTTCTATGGCCCCTACTTTGAAAGAAGTTTGGAGCGAATTCGAACTAATGTACAAAACATAGAATTTAAAGTTACCCAGATGATCTCCATTTATGAAAAATACCTTAGAAAGTTTAATACCAGTGATTCAACCGTGAAAGCAATTATAGCTGACTTAAATACTGCACTTGATCCTATCAATCATATTAAAACCTCTTATTTAACTCAATTCATGAACCGCCACTTAGAAATTGATAAATGCCATTTCTCTCTCTATAAAAAAGAAAAAACTTTACAAGAAAATCTAGTAAGATATGAAGAAATTTATCTTAGAAATCTTTATAACAAATACCTTGAAGCAAAAGCCTCTAATTCTCTAAAAGAGTTAAATAGTGATATTCAAAACTATAATTTAAAAGGTTTTACAGGTCTTAATAAATTCAAAAATGGTCACTACTACTACACCCAGATTGACTTTTTAATACGCGCTAAACAATTCATTGAAGTCGGACAAAAACTGGATAATGAAACCTTTCCCGCCCTCTCTAAAGGCGTGAAGATTTCAGTTCCCGCAAATGAATATAATTGGAGTCAACACTCCTTTTATGCTCAATCACAAGACAAATATTTTACTCTGGATATTAACAATATGTCGGAAGATGAATTTGTTTTTAATGCCCTTTCCAAGGTTGTTAAAAGCAATGAAAATCCGAGCGGATTTGTCACCTGGTTTGTGGACCAAAGTTTTCATGCTTATAACTTTTTTACTTTCAATTCTAAATCTCGAACATTGGTATCCCTTTATAAATTAGGCGAATTTGACGTTTACGAAAAAGAAGAATGTAGCTTAAAAAATAGCGGGAAAGGTTGTAAAAAAACTAAACAAAATTTTACCGTAGATAACCTGGTAAAAATTGGATTTAATTTAAAAGATTTTTTACACATTGATGACGAGCAAGCATTAATACTTGAAAAAGTTGGAAGAAAGAAAAGAACTGACGATTATTTGCAAGCTTTTAGTTTCATTCATCCGATGTCTAATCGCCCAGAAAACTGGGGAATATTTGACTATCTTTATTATTCTCTTAAAGAGCCTTTGCTCGATGCTTATTCAAAATTCCCATGGAACATGGAAGATGATCATGTAAGTAAAACACTAGATAAGCGAAAAGGTGCTTTGGAATCAGCTTTTGATTATTGGCAGGCCAGAAATAATCGTGGAGAATTCTTGTTTGATATTAGTAATTCATTAGAAGCTGAAATGAATCAAAAATTCAAAGAAATTGCCTGGAAAGAAATCTCCAAGATTAGAGACTTCGAAGAGGCCATTAATCCAGAAAACCATCCTGATATTGAAAAATTACAAGGCCAAATTCGCTATGAAATTGACAAAACTGTTGATAAAGATATTTTGAGTGACACTCTCCTTGAGGAAGTAGATGGAGTTATTAGAAACTTCCATCAACAAACAAATAATTTTTATAAACAATAAACACCTACAGGATTATTTAAAATAATTTTTGTTTACGATGCCTTTTTATTCGTATTTTCAATAATTTAAATTACCAGTATTGCCTTATTTATTGGCCTATTTTAACGACAAACCTCTGCTAGGCAAATCCTATCCATCCTAAGTAAGCCTTTAAAACCTTTATGTTTTTATGCTTTTATCCGATACGTTGTGCAGAGTGGAATATAATGAATTAATCCATAAACCGAAGGATGCGGTGAGTTAGTATA
>Ga0208958_1003331_pt1 | contig 12600 bp, 9 predicted proteins | sample RifOxyB1_FD_184032 | JGI IMG/M metagenome (GOLD analysis project Ga0208958, IMG submission 184032) | Soil microbial communities from Rifle, Colorado - Rifle Oxygen_injection B1 (SPAdes) | ecosystem: Environmental > Terrestrial > Deep subsurface > Rock core/Sediment | place: Rifle, Colorado...
GAGCAGCTGCACCTGGGCTGGCTGGCCGGCGCCGCGGGCGTCGCCGCGCTGGTGGTGCTGGCGCTGGCCCTGGTCCGCGCGCTGTCCGTGGTGCTGGCACTGCTGCAGTTCCACGGGTTCCGCCTGAGCGAGGACGCACGCCGGCTGATGGTGGAGCGCGGCCTGCTGGCGCGCCTGCGCACCAGCGTGGCGCGCCGGCGCATCCAGGCGTGGACGCTGCACGAAGGCGTGCTGCACCGGTGGTTCGGCCGCCGCTCGCTGCGCATCGACACGGCGGTGGCCGAGAAGGCCGGCCAGCAGGACCAGCGCGCGCTGAAGGACCTTGCGCCGATCGCCACGCCCGAGGCCTGCGATGCGCTGGTCAACCACCTGTTGCCGCATGCGGCATGGCCGCGCGCGGACTGGCGGCCGGTGGCCGCCTCCGCGCGCTGGCGCCTGGTGCTGCCAACCTTCACGTGGCTGCTGCCGGCGACCGCGCTGGCCGCATGGCACCTGGGTGCCTGGGCCTGGTGCGCCCTGGCCTGGCTGCCGGCGGCGGCCTATGCCGCGCACCGGCAGTCGTCACGGATGGGCTGGTCGCTGGACGGACACCTGGTCGCGGTCCGCAGCGGCTGGTGGTCGCGTTACTGGCGGTTCGCCGAGATCGACAAGCTGCAGGCGCTGCGCCTGTCGCGCTCGCCGCTCGACCACGCCTGCGGCACCGCCTCGCTGTGGCTGGACACCGCCGGCGCCAACGGCATCGCCGCTCCGCTGGCCCTGCGCTTCGTGCCCGAAGCCGAGGCACGCGATGCCTTCGAACGGCTGTCGCTGGCCCTGGCGCGCCGGCGGTTGCGGTGGTGACCCGGCACGGGCGCGGGACCCGGCATCGGTGCCGGCTTCGTTCTCGCGGTCAGCGCGACGGCGTGCGTGCCGCCCTGCCCCAGTAGCCCAGGTCGTGCCGGATCTGCAGCCGCCGCAGCAGGCTTGCCATCGGCTTCCGGCGCAGCACGCCCAGCTCCCCCGCGATCAATGCCTCGGTCGCCGCGATGACGCGTTGCGAGGACAAGCCATCGCGGAACGGATGGATGTCGTCGGCGTAGGCCGCGAGCGCCGCCCGCAGCGTGGGAGAAGGGTCGAAGGCCTGCCGCAGCATCGCGCCGAGCCGGTCGGGCGCGTCGAAATCCAGCATGTGCGGCTTGGGCGCGCGATTGCGGAAGGTCACCACCGGCTTGCGCTGCACCACGAATTCGCTGACCACCGACGTGGTGTCGGCGACCAGCACATCGGCTGCGCGTTGCGCGCTGACCAGGTCCAATGGATCGACGAAGACCGCATTCGGCCCGCACAGGCTGCGGTAGCGGTCGAATAGCGACGGTGGGCACTTCGGATGCAGCGTCAGCAGCCAGAAACGCGCTCCCTGGGCCACCTCTGCCGCGATGGCGTCGAACAGGTGCGGCGCAGCGCTCAGGCGTTCGGTGAACGTGGATGCGAACATCACCACCGGCCGCCCCTGCGCGGCCGCGCGCCAACCGTCGGCCAGCGGGTCGTCGCCGCGGAACACGGGGTCCAGCTTCGGCCATCCCGTCTCCACCACCTTGAAATGGCCCTCCCGGGCGGCCAGCTCGCTGAAGCGCGCGGTCGTGGCAGGCCCCTGGGTGCAGTACAGGTCGAACAGGCCGCGCACACGGAAATGTCCGCGCGCCTCATCGCGCTTCTCGACGTTGAAACCGTGGAACACCTGCACTTTGGCGCCGGACACGAAGGTGGGCACCCCGTTGGCCGCGCTGAAGACCGCCCGCGGCCGCAAGGCCACCGCCCCGCGCGCGTGGGCGACCGGGCGCACGCCGCCGCGCAACGCGGCGCCCTTCGCCCCGCCGACGAACCAGGCGTGCACGCCATGCCCGGCTTCTTGCAGCGCATCCGCCAGCGGTTGCAAGATGGGCAGCGCATAGCGCTCGGTCCCGAACAGCAGGTACTCCGCCATCAACGTGTCCTCATCCCGCCCGGCTGCGATATCGGCCTGCATTATCGCGTTCAACGAGGCCGACCGCATCGGGGATTGCCTGGCGTCGCTGGATTTCTGCGACGACATCGTGGTGGTGGACTCGTATTCCACCGACAGGACGGTGGAGATCGCGCAGGCGATGGGCGCGCGCGTGCTGCAGCGGCCCTTCGACGGCTTCCGCAGCCAGAAGCAGTACGCCGTCGAACAGGCACGGCACGACTGGGTGCTGTGCCTGGACGCCGACGAGCGCGTGGGCGACACACTGCGGGCCTCCATCCTGCAGGCGCGCGCGGAGGGCTTCGGTACGGCCGCGGGTTACCGCTTCGCGCGGCTGTCCGATTATTTCGGCCGCTTCCTGCGCCACGGCAACGCCTACCCGGACCGTGTGCTGCGGCTGTTCGACCGTCGGCTCGGTGGCTGGCGGGGTACGCGCGAGGTGCACGAGGCCGCCTCGGTCGATGGCCCGGTGCGGACCCTCGCCGGCGACCTGATCCACTACCCCTACCGGTCCCTGGAGCAACAGCTGGCCAAGACCCAGCGCTACGCGCGGATGATGGCCGAGCATGATTTGGCCCGTGGGCGACGCGCGACGCTGACCGGGCTGGTGCTGTCTCCCGCCTGGCGCTTCTGGCGCGGCTTCCTGCTGCGCGGCGGTTTCCGCGATGGCTGGCATGGGCTGGTCTACGCGTACGTGCGTGCCAACTACGTGCGGCAGAAGGCGATCATGCTGTGGATGCTCCAGCATGGGCTCCCGGTCGCGTCGCCCCCCACCGAAGACTGAGGACGGGCCGATGTGCGGAATCGCCGGCGCCATCGCGCCTCCCGGTCGCCTCGACGAAGAGGCGCTGCGCCAGCTGGGCACCGCGATGGGCACAGCCATCGCCCATCGCGGCCCCGACGACGCCGGGACATGGACGGACGCGGCCGCCGGTCTGGTGCTGGCGCACCGCCGGCTGGCCATCGTGGACCTCAGCCCGGAGGGCCACCAGCCGATGGTGTCCGACGACGGACGCTGGGTGATCGCCTTCAACGGCGAGATCTACAACCACCGTGCGCTGCGCGGCGAACTCGCCGCGCACGGCCAGGCATTCCGCGGCCATTCGGATACCGAGGTGCTGCTGGCCGCGATCGCGCACTGGGGCGTGGAAGCCGCACTCGCCCGGAGCAACGGCATGCTGGCCCTGGCCGCGTGGGACCGCCATGCACGCACGCTGTGGCTGGCACGGGACCGCGCCGGCAAGAAGCCCCTGTACTACGGCTGGACCGGGGACGGTACGTTCCTGTTCGGCAGCGAGCTGGCCGCACTGCGCGCCTGCCGCTCCCTACGCACGGAGATCGATCCGGATGCGCTCGCACTGTTGCTGAGGCTGGATTACATACCGGCCCCTCATTGCATCCTCAAGGGCGTGCGCAAGCTTCCCGCGGGCGCGCTGGTGCGTATCGATCCGACACGAACCGACGTGCACGCCCTGCCGGACGTACATCGCTGGTGGGACGCGCATGCAAGGCATGAGGCGGCGATCGACGCCGGGTTCGAGGGCGACGAGGACGGCGCGCTGGAAGCGCTGGACACCGTGCTGCGCGATGCCGTGGCCCTGCGCATGGAGGCGGACGTGCCGCTGGGCGCCTTCCTGTCCGGCGGCACCGATTCCTCGCTGGTCACCGCCCTGATGCAGGCCCAGGCGACGCGGCCGGTACGCAGCTTCTCCATCGGGTTCGACAACGCCGTCCACGACGAGAGTGCGCACGCCGCCGCGGTGGCGCGCCACCTGCGGACCGACCATACCGAGCTCCGCGCCGACGGCCGTGCCGCGTTGGACCTGGTGCCGGGCATTGCGCGCATTTACGACGAGCCGTTCGCCGACTCCTCGCAGTTGCCGACCGCCCTGCTGTGCCGGCTGGCACGCCAGCACGTCACCGTGGCCTTGTCCGGCGACGGCGGCGATGAGCTGTTCTTCGGCTACGGGCGTTACATGCGCGCGCTGCGCAACGATGCGCGCCTGGAACGCCTGCCCCGGCGCCTGCTCTCCAGGCTGGCGGGCGATCCGGGCGAGCGTGCGCGCCTGGGCGGTGTGTCCGCACTGCGCGCGGAACTGTCCACGCGCAACCTGCAGGATGTCGCCCGTCACCGGATCAGCCGCTGGCGGCGTCCCGAGCGGGTCGTCCGCGGTGCGCATCCGGTGGCCACGGCGTACGACGATCCTGCCGCCCTCCTCCGCAACGGAACCCCGGCGGACCAGCTGATGGCGATGGATTTCGCCTGCTATCTGCCGGAGGACATCCTGACCAAGGTGGACCGCGCCAGCATGGCCGTCGCCCTGGAGGCGCGCGCGCCCCTGCTCGACTGGCGCGTGGTGGAACTGGCGTGGTCCCTGCCCTTGGCGCTCAAGTACCGCAACGGCACCTTGAAGTACCTGCCCAAGAAGCTGTTGTGCCGCTATCTGCCCGAGACGCTGGTGTACCGCGGCAAGTCCGGCTTCGGCGCCCCTGTCGGCGACTGGCTGCGTGGCCCCTTGCGGGAATGGGCCGAGGCACTGCTCGACGAACGCAGGCTGCGGGAAGAGGGGCACTTCGACCCCGCGCCGGTCCGCGCGATGTGGGTGGACTTCCTCGGCGGCCAGCGCAAATGGCACACGCATCTCTGGAGTGTGCTGATGTTCCAGGCGTGGAGGGACGCCTGGCGGTGAGGTGGCCGGCAAGGCGTTGCTGCGCCGTCACGCCCGTCCCTGACGGGGGGTCATCCTTTCAACACCTGCTCCGGGATTTCCCTGGACGGACGCCCTCCGCTCAGGCTGGCACGCCCCTCAGGACTGGGTCAGGCACCGGGCAGCGCGCGGGGTGCCGACCACCCTTCGAACGTCCGGAACCTGCGAGCCGTCAATCTGACTGGGGGCTGTCTTGCCGGAAAGCCTCCTCCTGTTCGGGCGACGCGCAGCACGGACAATTGTTAATCACACATCACGTGCCCCCACCCCATGCAACGCATCCTGGTCACCGGCGGCGCCGGCTTCCTCGGCTCGCATCTGTGCGAACGGCTGGTCGAACAAGGTCATGACGTCCTCTGCGTAGACAACTTCTTCACCGGCAGCAAACGAAACATCGCGCATCTGCTGGGCAAACCATCCTTTGAGTTGATGCGCCACGACGTGACGTTTCCGTTGTACGTAGAGGTGGACAGGATTTTCAATCTGGCATGTCCCGCGTCACCGGTGCACTATCAACATGATCCAGTGCAGACGACCAAGACGAGCGTGCATGGCGCCATCAACATGCTTGGACTCGCCAAGCGCCTCGATGCGCGCATCCTGCAAGCCTCCACCAGCGAAGTCTACGGCGATCCGGAGGTGCATCCCCAGAAAGAGAACTATTGGGGTCGGGTCAACCCCGTTGGTATCCGCAGCTGCTACGACGAAGGCAAGCGCTGCGCGGAGACCTTGTTCTTCGATTACTTCAGACAACACGCGCTGGACATCAAGGTCGTCCGCATCTTCAATACTTACGGACCACGCATGCATCCGGACGATGGCCGAGTTGTCAGCAACTTCATCGTGCAGGCCCTGCGCGGCAGGGATATCACCATCTATGGCGACGGCAGTCAGACGCGAAGTTTTTGCTACGTCGACGATTTGATCGAGGTGATGGGTCGGATGATGGATACGGAGCGCGGCTTCACGGGTCCGGTCAACATAGGAAACCCGCGTGAGTTCACCATTCTGGAACTGGCGGAGAAAGTGCTGGGCCTCGTCGGCGGCCGCTCCCGGCTGGTCTTCCAGCCGTTGCCATCAGACGACCCCAAGCAGCGCCAACCCGATATCGCGCTGGCCCGCCAGAAGCTGGCCTGGGAGCCAAAGGTGGACCTGGAGGATGGCCTGAGAGAAACCATTGGCTACTTCCGGACGTTGCTGGCCGAGACAGGGTCATGACCCGCTTCGCGGTAATCATCACCAACTACAACTATGCGCGCTTCATCACCGAGGCCGTTGACGGCGCGTTGGCCCAGAGCCGACGACCAGCATCGATCTTGGTCGTGGACGATGGCTCGACCGATGGCTCGCAGGCTCTATTGGCTGAGCGCTATGGTCACCACCCGGGTGTGCGGCTGCTGTTCGGCGAGAACCGCGGCCAGCTGGCTGCATTCCAGCGCGGACTCGCTGCTTTGGATACCGATACGGATGTGGTCTGCTTCCTGGACGCGGATGATCGCTGGCAGCCGCACTATCTGGAAAAGATCGGTTCCATCTACGATCAGCGCAAGGACATCGGCTTTGTATTTTCTGACATTCTCCTGTTTGGCAATGAGGATGGTCATATCGGCTTTTCCAACAAGGAGCTCGATCTCGGTTACACGGCCGTCAGCACCTATGCGTTGACCCACTGGTATGGCGCCCCCACCTCCGCCCTCTCGCTGAGACTACGCTACGCTCACCTGTGTCTGGATGTGCCCCCAGAAACAAGCGAAATCTGGCGCCTCTCGGCCGACAACTGCCTCGTATTCGGCGCCAGTATTTTCGGTGCGCGCAAATACTTCGTGCCGACCGGCGAGGTTGGCTACCGCGTCCACGGAGAGAATGGCTGGTGGGGCCGACAGAATCGGACCACCGTGTTCTTGGGCCTGCTGCACTCTCGCGGTCTGATCGCGCATTACGCGCGCAAGGCCGGCATCGATGACTCCATTCTGGAATTGGCCAAGTTGGAGTACCGGACAAAGCCGGATCCGGACTGGAGTGAGACGCGACGGTACATAGCATTGTGTTGGCGCGCGCGTCTGCCCTGGTGGAAGCGCCTGGAACGCATCATTAGTATTGTTCGCAGCCGTAAGCGGTCCAACTGAGGCGACCCGCCAACCACCATATGCGAACCATGTCACGTTCAAGATGGGCGACGCCGGAGCCTTTCCGTTCACCTTTGTAAACTGCTTTACGCTTTGCTGTAAAAATGTATCCCCCGATTTCCGGACATGATGTTTGGCTGCAATGAAACTCTCCCCGCCCGAGGCGCATGAAGCGCCACGGGGGCCACCTTCCGACCCCTGGACGCGGCCGCCAGCCGACGGCGATGCCACGAGCGAGCCGGCTGCCCCCACTCCCACTCCCACAGCCACAGCCGGGACCGGCGCCAGTGGGCCTTGGCGCACACTGCTGTGTGCCGGGCTTATGGCGCTCATCGTCGGCATGTGCGTATTCCCGGCGGGCCCCTCTCTGAATCCGGGTAAGCGTTATCAGTATCTATTGGCACTGACGCTCTACCTTCCGGCCTTGATTTTTGGCTTCATCCACATGGCTCGCTGGCTTGAGCTTGGGCGCCGCCCTCTGATGCCTTGGCTCGTTCTTCTGTTTGTATGGTCCACGCTCTCCCTTGCCTGGACTAACGCGTCGCGCCCACTTGACGAAGTGCTGCGCATCCTAAGCGTTCTCGTATTCCTGTTCGCATGGCTGCATGGCGTCGGCAACGATCCACGCCGCCAGCAATGGATGCTGGTGGGTGGTGCGGGCGTTCTGGCGGTGACGGCAGGGGTTGCCATGGTCCGGTTCGCGCTGCACCCCCCCCCCGACGGCCGCGTAGTCGGCATCGGCGTGATGGCGAACGCCAACCTGATCGCGGCGTCAATGGGGGCCGGGCTTCTTTGGTTATGGCCATGGCGCTTCCAGACCTGGGGAGGGCGCCTGTTGAAATGGCTCGCAATGGGACTGCTGGCCACATGTTTGGCTTTGACGGAATCCCGAAGCGCTTGGCTTGGCCTGTTCGCCGCCCTTCTCGTGCTGCTCGCGGCGCGGAGGAGCGAACGCGCCGTGCGTAGCGTTACGGCGGTAAGTGTGGTCGGGATGGGCGTGGCATTGGCCGCCTATCCTGAACTCAGCGAGCGGGGCTGGTCGTTCCGGCCGCAAATCATGCAGTACGCGTGGTCGATGATCGAGCAACAGCCTTGGACGGGATTGGGACTGGGCGCGCACTTCACCATCCCGGTACAAGGCAGTGCGGCGCAGGTCCACACTCACAATCTTTTTACCCAGATCGCGGTTGAGCTTGGCCTGCCCGGCCTGATCTTGTGGTCCTGCATCTGGCTGGGGCTAGGTTGGCGCGCGTGGCGATGTCGCCACGACCTGATCGGGCGCATTGTGCTGGGAGTGTGGGTGTTCGCCAGCGTGATGGTGCAGTTCGATCTGCCACACCTCATCGACAGCCCGCGCCCGGGCTGGCTGATCATCTGGTTGCCGCTGGCACTCAGTTTGTCGCTGGCGCCCCCGCCCGCCGAACAGCTTGCCAGTCGATGAAGATTTCACTGGCTATCATCACCTACAATTGGCCTCAGGCGCTGGAGAGGGTGTTGGACAGCGTCAGTCGGCAGCGCCGGATGCCGGACGAGATATGGGTAACCGACGACGGCTCCGGGCCCGAGACCGCCGCCACGGTTATGCGCTTCCAAGCCGCCATCCCGGTACCTCTTCATCACCTCTGGCAAGAGGACCTCGGCTTCCGTGCCGCGCGTTGTAGGAATCGCGCAATCGCCGCGAGCCGCGGCGACTATGTCATCCTGCTCGACGGCGACATGATCCTGCACCCGGACTTCGTAGGCGATCACGAAATGCTCGCGAAGCCGGGATGTTTCCTGCAAGGCGGTCGATTGAAAGCGACGCCCTCAGAGAGTCAGCGCCTGCTCGCAGGTGGAAGTCCTGTGTTCGCCCCCTGGATGAGCGCCGAATTCGACCAGTTCGACGGCACGCGCCGGCTCTATGCGTTCCGTCAGCCGCGCCTGGCGCGCTGGAAATCGCGCTCCCGCAACGGGGGGCAGGTCATGAGCTGCAACATGAGCTTTTGGCGCTCCGATCTGCTGAAGGTCAATGGCTTTGACGAACGCATGGAGGGTTATGGCGCCGAGGATCGAGAGCTGGCCGCCCGACTGGAGAACAACGGTCTGCGTCGACGCGCACTCAAGTGGGCTGGACTAGCGGTCCACCTCTGGCACACCTCGCGCGCGCCCCCGGACGTGGACGACATGGCACTGCCCAACAATCGCCTTTTCCACGCAACCCGCACGCAACACATCACACGCTGCGAGCACGGGATCGATGGACACCCGGAGCTGCTCCAAGGTCCGCTTGCCGGATGACCGTGCCGAGGTACGTATGTCACAGCTAAGACTGCTTTATACCAATTTCCATGCTGGAAGCGGCGGCGGACACACCACATATGTCCGCGAGTTGGCACGGTCATTGGCATCCCAGCACGAGATCCACGTCGCAGCACCGGCAGGAAGCCGACTGTTGGCCGAAGCGGCAAAGCTGCCGGGGGTGAAGGCCGTCGCACAGTCCTTTCCGAACGGGGTACGCAGACTGCGTGACCGCGCCATGGCCGTCCGGAAGTTGCGCGACTATCTTCAGCGGTATCGATTCGACGTCGTGCACGTCAATGGCTCGGCCGATCATCGCCTTGTCATAGCCGCCCTGCGCGGGATGTCGCCCCGTCCGCGCATCGTGCTCACCAAACACAACACCAAACCATTGCGTGGCTTGCATCACATCTGGCGCGCTCGCCGTCATACCGACTTGGCTATCGCGGTATGCGAGCACGTGCGGCTTCTGCTCGAGGCGACGCCCTATCGAGTTGCCCGGCCACTCACTATTCATAACGGCGTTGATACACAGCACTTCGCGCCTTTGTCGGCCGAGGATGCGCACACGCAGCGTGCGCGCTTCGCCCCCGATGACGACTGTCTTGTACTGGGCAGCAACGCCGGCACTGCGGACTACAAAGGATGGACCGATCTGGTCGCTGCTCTGGGACTGCTGAGCGCGGACGAGCGCAGGCGCGTGCAAGTGGTGATCGCCGGCCATCCGCCCTCAGAGCGCCAACGTGCTGCAGTGCGGGATGGGGGAATGGAAGCCCAGTTCCATTTTCCCGGCTTGCTGGAAGATGTGCGCCCTATGATTGCCGCGCTGGATGCTGGCTTTGTGCTCTCCCACGACATCGAGACCATTTCCTTTGCCTGTCGCGAGATGATGGCGATGGGCAAGCCAGTGATGGTGACGGATTACGCCGGCCTGCCGGAGAATCTGCATCCGGGCGAGGACGGTTGGGTGGTGCCTGTGCACGACTACGAAGCGATGGCGGCCACCGTGCGTTGGATGCTGGGTCACCGGGATGCATTGGAGCGGATGGGACGCGCGGCCCGATCCCACGCGCTTGCCGAGTTCGGCATCGAGCGGTTTGCCGCGGCGACCGAGGCCGCCTACCGCGCGGCGCTGGCGGCCGGGTGATTCGCAGCTGGCTACTGTCCTATCAAGTCCCGAACGTGCACTTCCAGGCACCTTGATTGATCTGGTCCTTCCTTGGTTCGTGACCAGGTCGCCAGAGTGCATCTTCTCTTGAGCCGGGACGCGCAAGCCTATTGGCGCAAGGCCTACACAGCGCCGGCATGATTTATTCCGCTGCGGTGCTCAGGCATGCGTAGAAGAATCCATCCATCTCCTGCTCTCCCGGCAAACGTTGGCGGCCAGCGCCAGCGCGAAGACCCCAGCCATCGTCAAGCGTGTTCGTCACCACGTCAGCATGCCGACCCAGAAAAGCATCGATCTGAGCTGCATTCTCGGCGCGCAGGATCGAGCAGGTGGTGTAGACCAGACGCCCGCCCGGACGCAGCACCTGCCATGCGGCATCGAGCAGGCGTGCCTGCAGGCCGGTCAACGCCACCAGGTCGTCGGCACGCCGATGCAGCAGGACATCGGGCTGGCGGCGCACGATGCCCGTGGCGGAACAGGGAGCATCCAGCAGGACGGCATCGAAGGGCTCACCGTCCCACCATGCCGAGGGTTCGGCCGCGTCCGCGGCTTTCATGTCGGCCTGCAGACCGATGCGATCGAAGGTCTCGCGCACGCGCTGGAGCCTGCGCGCGTCCACGTCGACCGCCAGCAGGCGCCGCGTGCGGTCGCGCTCGAGCAGGTGCGCGGACTTGCCGCCCGGCGCCGCGCACATGTCCAGCACCCGCGCACCCGCGGGCAGCCCGTCCAGCAGGTCGGCCACACGTTGCGCGGCGCCATCCTGCACCGATACATCGCCCTGGGCGAATCCGGGCAGGCCCGTCGCCGCCACCGGAACGCGAAGCAGCAGCGCATCCGGCAGGTGGTCCGGCACTTCAGCGTCGATCCCCGTGTCCGACAACCGCTGCCGATAGGCATCGCGGCTGCCACGCAGCCGGTTGACCCGCAGCCACAGCGGCGCCTCCTGCTGGCTGGCCGCGAAGATGTCGTCGGCCTGCGCGGGCCAGTCCTGGCGCACCTGCTGCCGCAGCCACGCCGGCCACAGGGCATCGGCCGGCGCCGCCGGCAAGCCCTCGCGCTGCGCACGTCGCAGCAGGGCATTGACCAGCTTGTCCTGGTGGGGGCGTCCCAACGCGCGCACGGCCTCGACGGTGGCCGACAGCGCCGCATGGGCGGGCAGACCCATCACCACCACCTGCGCGAAGCCCACATGCAGGAGCGCGCGCAGTTCGTTGTCGCCGCGCCCCAGCGGCTTGGCCATCCAGGCCGCGAGGGCGGCTTCGCTGCGGGCGCGGGAACGCAGCACCGCGAAACAGATCGCCTCAAGCAGCGCGCGATCGCGCGCGTCCTCCACCCGGGGAAGATTGGCCGCCAGTTCGGCCTTCAGCGAGCGGCCGCGATGCATCACCGCATCGACCACGCGGGTCGCGATGACCCGCACCGCGACGCCCGCCTGGGGGGTCACGGCGCCACCAGGTCGCGCCGGGCGTTGAGGTAGTCCGCCGCGGTGATCGCCTTGCCGCCCTCGCGCTGGACCACGCGCAACCGCAGCACGCCGCTGCCGCAGGCGATGTCCAGCCCTTGCCGGCTGGCGGCCAGCAGCGTGCCGGGCGCAACGGTGTGCGCCTGCTCGACCGCCACCGCGCCGTGGATGCGCAGGCGTTCGCCGGCGACCTGCGCCTCGGCGATGGGCCAGGGATTGAAGGCACGCACCTTGCGCGCCAGCACGCTGGCCGGCTGCGTCCAGTCGAGCCTGGCTTCGGCCTTGTCCAGCTTGTGCGCGTAGACCACGCCGGCCTCGGGTTGCGGATGCGGCGGCAGCCGGACGCCCGCACGCAGCAGGCCCAGCGCATCACGCAGCACCTGGGCGCCCAGGTCGGCCAGGCGGTCGTGCAGCTGGCCGCCGGTTTCCTCGGGCCCGATCTCCAGGCTCTGCGCCAACAGCACCGGCCCGGTATCCAGGCCGGCCTCCATCTGCATGAGGCAGACGCCGGTTTCCTCGTCGCCGGCTTCGATGGCGCGCTGGATCGGCGCAGCGCCGCGCCAGCGGGGCAGCAGCGAGGCATGCACGTTCCAGCAGCCGTACTGCGGGATGTCCAGCACCGCCTGCGGCAGGATCAGGCCGTAGGCCACCACGATCATCACGTCGGGCTGCAGTTCGCGCAGCGCATCCTGGGTGGACTTCTTCTTCAGCGACAGCGGCTGCAGCACCGGGATGCCGCGCTGGATCGCCTCCAGCTTCACCGGTGAGGGCGTCAGGCCGCGTCCGCGGCCAGCCGGCCGATCCGGCTGGGTGTAGACGGCCACCACTTCATGGTGGGCATGCGCGGCGCGCAGGCTGGGCACGGCGAACGCCGGCGT
>Ga0208958_1003332_pt1 | contig 12597 bp, 16 predicted proteins | sample RifOxyB1_FD_184032 | JGI IMG/M metagenome (GOLD analysis project Ga0208958, IMG submission 184032) | Soil microbial communities from Rifle, Colorado - Rifle Oxygen_injection B1 (SPAdes) | ecosystem: Environmental > Terrestrial > Deep subsurface > Rock core/Sediment | place: Rifle, Colorado...
TTGGGGGAAAAAAACTTTTAGTTTGGAAGGATAAATCTACTGAGGAAATTTTACAAAAACATCTTTCAACTCGAGAAAGATTTCCTTTTTATGAAGAGGTTTATGAAAGATTGCTAAAAAGGTTGCCCGAGAAAATTTCTGTTTTGGATTTGGGGGCAGGGGTTAATGGATTTAGTTATGATTATTTTAAGAGTATTGGAAAAAAAGTAGATTATGTTGCGATTGAAGCTGTTGGTCAATTAATGAGTTCTACACAAGAATATTTTACTAAAAACAAAATTTCTGGAAAAGCGATTCATGGAAGTTTATTTGAATTAGAAAAGATTAAAACACTCATCAAAAAAATGGGCCCCCCGAAGATTGTTTTTATGTTTAAGGTTGTCGATGCTTTGGAGAAACTTGAAAGAAATTATACTAAAGAGTTTTTGAAAGAAATAATGCCTTTGATTGATCGTTGTGTTATTAGTTTTCCCACAGAGTCTTGGATGAAGAGGAAGAAATTTTTTGTACAGAGAACCTGGCTCATTGATTTTATTCGGGAGAATTGGAAATTTGTGGAGGATTTTACTCTTGGTGGAGAAAGGTATTTGGTGTTGGAAAGGGAATAATCTTCATTTTTCTAAGGATTAGTTTTAAAAACAATCTTTTATTTGGGGTTATATGAAACCTAATTTTTATAAAAAAGTTCTGAAAAATGGTATGACTGTTATTCTTGAAAAACGTCCTATTCCTGTAGTTAGTGTTGCATTTGCTGTAAAACATGGGGGGGTTCACGAAAAACCTTCTGAAAAAGGAATTTCTCATTATATTGAGCACATGCTTTATAAAGGAACTCCGACGAGAAATTCCAAACAAATTGCTGAAGAAATTGAGAGAAGGGGGGGCGATTTGAATGGATTTACTTCAGAAGAAGTTACTGCTTATTGGTGTAAGATGCCTTCTAAACATTTGAAAATTGCCTTGGATGTTTTGGCGGATATGGTAAAAAATCCAAAATTTGATGAACATGAATTAGAAAAAGAAAGGAAAGTTATTTTTGAAGAAATTAAGATGTATCGCGATAATCCTCGTATGCATGTTTTTGATGAAATTCAAAAGGCACTTTATGATGGGACAATGGATATTAGTCTAGCTGGAACTTTTGAAACTATGAATTCTATTGATAGAAAAAAAATTGTTGCAAAATTTCGTGAGGTGTATACCCCAAATAATATGATTCTGGCTGTTGTTGGGGATGCAAATTTTTCTAAACTTTGCGAATTTGCCGAAAAGAATTTTGGAGAGTATCATTCTTTGATAAAAGTTCAAAAGTTTAATAAGAGAAATAAATCTAAAGTTGAATTACGACGAGGAATTGATCAAGCGAATCTTATTTTTGCTTTTCATGTGCCTCTATGTAATGATTTGAAATCTTACGCGGCGAAAGTTTTAAGTGTTTTAATGGCCGAGGGAATGTCTTCAAGATTGTTTACAGAAATTCGTGAAAAAAGAAATCTTGCTTACGCTGTGAAGGGGGGTTCTGAATCAAATAAGGATTTTGCTTATAATTTTGTTTATGTCGGGACTGAAAAGAAGAATGTAGAAATTGTTAAGAAGATAATCCTTTCTGAATTTGATAAAATTTCTAAAGATTTGACTGAGAGAGAATTAAAAGAGGTTAAGGAACAAATGATAGGAAACTATCAAATTTCCATGGAAGATTCGCAGATGCAAATGGTTCATCTTCTTTATTCAGAAGTGCATGGCGATGCTAAAAATTTTTATGAATATGAAAAGAATATTTCTTTAGTAAAATTAGAAGATGTGAAAAAATTAGCTTCACAGGTTAGAAAAGGTTACAGTTTTTTTGCTTTAGTTCCTTCTGATAAAAAATAATTTTTTAAAATTACAGAAATATTTATAAAATAACTTTTCGTCGATTGTATATGAAAAAAGGGGTGAAATTTATTTATCTATTTTTAGTTTTGGCACTCTCGTTGAGTCTGTCTTTGAATTTTATTTCTGCAAAAGAATTCATTACAATTAATTCTGGAGTTTCTGGAAATTTAAATTCAATTACATTTAAAGATTCTAATGTAGGGTTTATTGCGGGTGATGGAGGAATTATTTTATCGACTTCAAATCGGGGAAAAACTTGGTCCTCGCAAGAAAGTAATGTTCTTGGAAATTTAAATTCAATTTATTCTGGGAGTATCGTTTGGGGGTTGGCTGTTGGAGCAAATTGCCAAAAGACACTTTTTAATGGAAATGTTTGGACACAAACAAAACTAAAACTTTTATGTAATAATAATGTAAATGGAGTTGATTTTATTAAGGAAACTGGAATTGCTGTGGGGGATGGGGGGAATATTTGGAAATCAACTAGTGGAGGTGGCTTATGGACTCCAAAGACAAGTGGAATTGTAAATAATCTTAATGATGTCTTTTTATCTTCTTCAAATCAAATAATTTCTGGGTGGGCTGTTGGCAACAGAGAAAAAATAATTTTTACTTCAGACGGTGGTGAAAATTGGTTTGTTCAGTACGATGGCGGGCTTGCTGGAAAAAATTTGAATGCAGTAGCTTTCCTTTCTGATAAACAAACAGGGTTTGCGGTTGGTGAATCTGGAAAAGTTTTGAAAACAACTGATGGAGGAACAACTTGGAATGTTCTTGGTATTTTGACTGGAACAAAAATATTTGCTGATTTAACTGATATTGATTTTAATGGGGATTATGGGGTTGTTGTTTCCAAAAGCGGATTGTTATCAACTACTTCAGATGGTGGAACAACTTGGACAAAGGTGGAGGATTTATCCGGAAAGGTCTTAAATTCTGTTTATGTATTTGAAGACGGGGATTTTATTGTTGTTGGAAATTCTGGATATCTTGTTAAATATGGAACTCCTTTTAGTAATCTTCCTGGCGATGCGGGCAACAATACGAATATAGGTCCAAGTTCTAATTTAGATGATGAGAATAATGCATACTCGGAATTCGGAATGTCTTGTAATAAATCAGAGGATTGTCCTCAGGCTTATCTTTCATATTGTTTTAACTTAAAATGTGTTGAATGCTATGCCAATGAACATTGCTCTTCTGGATTTGAATGTAAGTTGAATAAGTGTGTGAAGATTCAAACAAATGCAACTACTACAACTGGTGGGCAAACAGCGACTTGTGAAGAGGATGATTTTGGGGTTAATTTATTTCAGAAGGGAACCACTGAGAAAGGATCCAAATCTCATATGGATTCTTGTGTGAATTCCGGAAATTTCCAATCTTCAGAACAAACCTCTAGCGGGGAATCTTTGCAAGTAAGGGAATATTTCTGTAATGATGCAGGAGAGATTGATGTTGCTGTATTGGATTGTCCTGGAGGATTCATTTGCGGAGAAGGAGCTTGTATTTTAGCCTCAGGGAATGACGACGGTGGAAATTCCCTAGGATTTTTTTGTCCTAGTTTAGAGGGGGAAGATAAACCGGGTATTGCTCCTGGAATTCGTTTGATGATTGCAGGGAATGAAATGGTTTATTGTGATCCTTTAACTTTAAGTTATCTTACTGTAAAAGCCACTGATGAAGCTTGTTTAATGAATTATGAATGTGTTTCAAATAGTTGTCTAGATAATAAATGTACTGCAGTTGGGGAAATTTTAAAAGAACAAACTACTTTTTTGAAACAAATTTGGTGTGCAATTTCAAATCCATTAGATTTCATGAGTAAGGACGACCTTGGAATGGATGAGACAAATAACGATTATCTTAAATGTTTATCTGGGGCCTAAAATGAAATGGCTTTTGAGTTTTTTATTTCTGATTTTCTTTCTTTCTTTTACTGCAGGCCAGTCGTGTGATCTGATTGGTCAAGTTAATTATTCTTCAAATCAGTATTGTAATTTTGATGGTTGGCAAAATTTGAAAGATACTGGAGTCGATTGTTTAAATGATTATGAATGCAAAATTGGCTCTTGTAAGGAAGGCATTTGTAAATCTGAATTCCAAGGGATTCAAGAAAATCAAATTTGGTATAAGAAAATTTTAGAAGCTTTAATTTTTTGGCAAGAAGAAATAAATAATTCTTGCGTGGTAGAGGGGGGCTATTTTGGTGGTGGACCTTTACCTCCTGGCGAAGAACCTCCTATTTATTCTTGTTGTGAGGGATTTTCTCCTATAGAATTTGCCGAATATGAAAATCAGAATTGCTATTTCCAATCTGAAAGTTCTGTTTGTGCTAATTGTGGTAATGGAATTTGCGGATTGGGGGAAAATTATTGTAACTGTATCGAAGATTGTAGTGAATTGATTGATTGCGGTGACGGAATCTGTAATATCACTTCTGGAGAAAATTCCAATAACTGTTTAGTTGATTGCTATCCGAATGATGTTTGTGTTCAAGATGGCATTTGCAATCAATCCAATGGAGAGAATTTAGAGAATTGTCCCATTGATTGTTTTACCTTAGATTTTTGTGGAAATTCTATTTGTGGATTAAATGAAACTTGTTCTAATTGTTCTGCAGATTGTGGGCCATGTGGCTTAGGAAATTTTTGTGGGGATGGTTATTGTAATAGTGGGGAAACTTGTCAATCTTGTAATGACGATTGTGGAAATTGTCCTCCAGTAACTTCTGGTGGGGGGGGAAGTAGTGGTTCAAAAAAGAAAAATTTAGTTCCAATAATCGATATTCCTAAAACTTCTTGCGGGAATGGGGTTTGTGAATCTGATGAAGCTTGTTCTGTCTGTTCTTCGGATTGTGGGGAGTGCCCAATTCAGTTAAGTTATGAATTTACTTGTGGGGATGGGGTTTGTGATGAGGGCGAATCTACATCTAGCTGTCCTTCAGACTGTAAGAAAAGTTTATTTTGGATTTGGGTCATTTTAATTCTTTTAATCCTTCTTATTTTGGCGGGTATTGCCTATGTTATTTATAGAAAAAGGCATTCTTCTTTGGGTGAATCTTCTTCAGAGATTCCTTCTAAACCTTCTCCAATCTCTCCTCAAAAAGATAATTTAAATAATCCAAATTTGAAACCGAGGATTCCTATTCAGAAAGATAATCTGTCTATTCCACCTGTTTCTTCTCCAGCCAAAAATCGTAAATTCTAAATACTCTTTTTTTGATTCAATTGAATGTTAGTTGTTAAAGTTCCTGGAATTAATGGATTGGGTAAGACTTTTGGTTGTGAAAAATCTGGAGAGGCTATTTTAGCTGCGCTTAAGGATTTTTATTCAAATGAAAATGGAAATTTATTGGACGAAGGAAATTTTAATGCCGAAGAAATTTCTGTTGATAATTCTGATTTATCGACGACAAAAAATATTTATCTTGATTCATTTAAATTTTTTCAATCGCAAAAGAAAATTTTTTTTATTGGAGGGGATCATTCTGTTTCTTATTATACTTCTCGGGCATTTTTTGACAATTCTCAGAATTCTGGAAAAGAATCTTGTTTAATTGTATTTGATGCTCATCCAGATTTAATGTCTCCTATGCAAGAGCCAACCCATGAAGAATGGTTGTGTAAACTTATTGAAGATGGTTTTTCTCCTAAAAATATTCTTTTAATCGGGGTAAGAAATTCTTGGAAAGAAGAAATTGATTTTATTAAAAAAAATAAAATTAAACTTGTTTCTTGCGATGATATCGCTTTAAATTTAGAAGATGCAACCGATGTTATCACAGAATTTGTGCAAGGGAGAGAATTATATGTTTCTATTGATATAGATGTTTGTGACCCCGCGTTTGCGCCCGCAACGGGTTATAATAATGAGATTGGGGGGTTAACTTCTAGACAATTGTTATACATCTTAAAGAGAATAAATAAGATTAGAACTTTGCGTGCGATTGATTTGGTTGAGATAAATGAAAAAGATGATAAAGAAAAATTTCACGGAATAACTGTGAAATTGGGTGCTAAGATTTTAGGGGAATTTTTATAATTCTAAAGTGATAACATAATAGAAACTTTTATAAACTAGGATTTTACCTTATATTATAATATGAAAAAACAATTAAGTGTATCAATTGATGAAAAGACAATAAAATTAGTTGATGAGATAGTTGCGACTGGCAAATTCAGAAACAAATCTCATGCTGTTGAGCAGGGTTTAATTAAATTAGTTGAAGGGAGGGAATAAAATGGCTGACGAGAAATATGAGTTTAAGGAAGGAGATATTGTTAGAATAAGTGGGTCTTCTCTAATTGGGGAATATGGACCTTCTAATGGTTCTCATGCAATTGTTTATATTGGTGGAGATCTTCATAAAGTTCCGTTAAAAGATTTAGAGCTCATCAAACCTTTTTCAGAACAATATAAAAATTCCTTAGAGAAATCAACGCAAACCCCGGTCCCGCAAAGATATTAACCCCAATCTTCCGGTCTTCCTTCAGTTGAAGAAATTGCTCTTATGACTATTGAAGATGATTCTGCAAAGAGAGTTTCAGAAAGTCTTTACACAAATAATATTCGCGAGATATTTCCATTAAAGCAAGAAGAAGTTGATAGTTATAGTCTGGATTATGAAAAACAAAAAGCGAAAGAAGAAGATAAAATTAATGAAAATGCAGAGAAACAATTCAGGGCATCTCTGAAAAAATTCAAACTTCCCAAAAGAGTTTGGATTGCAATGAATAAATCCCTAAGAGATAAGTTGAGAACCGAGTATGATAAACAAAACTATGTGGAAATTAACTATTCTGCAAAAACCAGAAATCTCGAGAACTTGGTAAATGCAGGAAACAAAATTCTAGACCTTGTGGGCAAATTATCTCAAATTTCTCCAGGCTTAACAGATTTATATTCACAAGAAAAGAACTTTAGAGTACAAGAGCAAAAAAATAAATCTTGTCTCGAAGAATATGTTCGGCAATCTATTGAAGAGAATGAAACTCTAAAAAGTTTAGATTCATTTTCTAAAGAGCTTTCAAATTATGAATCTCTTTCTGAAGAAGAAAAAAAGAACTTAAAAGAAGACTATGATAAACTTACAGGAATTAAAAATAAATTTGGAGAAAATTTAGATAATTTTCAGACAAGAAATCAACTTTTATTTTTTAATCAAGAGCTATCCGCAAATATCCTAAAGGGAATGCATACTCGACATAATGCAGTGGCTCAAAAAAGAAAAGAAATTCAAGATGCTCAAAAGTCTCAAAAAGAAATTTCTCAAAATATCAAGAGGTTTGAAAGAGTTTATTGGCCCCTTAGAAATGTTTGTTCAGAATTATACTCAAAATATTCTCTAATGAAATCCCAATTGGGTGTTTTTGCAGAGATAGATATTTTGGAGGCAATTAGTGAAGCACAAAAATTATCCAATGATTTGGATAAGCTTTATGCAGAATCTGAATCTCGAGCATCTTTAGAAAAAGAGGATATTCGAAGAGAATGTGAAAGAGAAGGCGTTATTGAGCCGAAATGTTCCCAATTTGAGACTTTTGAGAATTTTACTCAAGCAAGAGAAAATCAAATCAAGGAAGTTTTAAGTGAATTAAATGGGAAACATTCTTATACAGATAATCTTCAAATAATGCCTGCACAAGAGGAGATTACAGATGAATCTCAAATTTTAATTCCAAGTAAAATAAAAAATGGACAGAAATAAAATGACTCCAATACCAAAAATTTACACAATAGTGAATGAAGAATTAGAAAGAAAGAGTTTAGAATCCAAACTCCAACCAAAAATTATAGAACTCCCAAAACAAAATATCGACGGCTACGTTCAACTTCCTTCAGGAATTTATATTGCTGAAGAAAGAAGTTTAGGAAATTTGGATTGGGATAATTCTCACAAAAATTTATTAAATGAAAAATTAAGAATGGCAAAACCAAGAGAGCAGTGGGATTTAATTTTTCATTGCAAAGATAATTCAGAAAATTTGAGATACAAAAATATTTATGATGAATATCTTGAAACTGGAGGGTGGAGAGCAGAATGGTCAAACGCCATTTTTGTTAAAGGAACAGGATTTAAAGGATTAGATATTGCTTATGTAATTGGAAGAGATAAATCGGGGGATTTTATTCATCAAACAGAGCCGTTGGAAGAATGTGTTTGGGAAGATTGCTATGTTGATATTTCTTCTCCAAAAAATATTAATCGGCAAGGAATGCCTACGAGAAGGGCAGATAATCAAAAAAGTCATGAAAAAGGAAAAAATATTTATCATTGGTTTCCGAGAGAAAACTCTGTCGGGAGGCTTGATGTGAACTCGAGCAGGGCGAACTTCAATTGCAACGGGAATCGCTGGAATTCCAACCCTTCTCTTCGAATAGCTCATCTTTTTTTGGGATTTGGGATTTTTTATTAATTAAATTTAAAAAAACATCCGCTTTTTTTCCGATTATTTGCTTTAATTTTTCTTCTGGGGCGTTTATTAAATTTTTTATTGAACCAAATTCTTCTAATAATTTTTTGGATGTTTTAGGGCCTATTCCCGGAAAACCTTCTATTATAAATTGTATTTGTTCCTTCTCATTTTTAGATTTTTTTTTATTTATTAATGATATCTCTTTGTCTTGTTTTTTTGAAATTGTAAGTAAGTATTTTGCAGTGTCCTCGGCATTTTTTGTGAATATTAATGGAATTTTATGTTTGAGAACTATCGAGAGTAAAAACCCCCTAATCGCATTCGGGTTTATTCTAGAATCAAAATCATTTTCCGAATATAGTTCTTGTTCTTCAATGCCTTCTATTAATAGTAATTTATTTTCATATTGTTTTAATTCTTCTATTTGGTTGAGAAGCCGTTTATTAATCATCGAAGAAATAAAATCGGATACAGTTTTTCTTTCAACGGCTATGTCTCGAATTATATAATCTGCTATTTTTAATTCACGATATTCAATTTCAAAATCTAGTTTTATTAATTTTGCTATTACAAGAGAGTTTTTTTCTCTATAATCGACGATAATTTTGTGCTTTATTTCGGGGGTTATTTCTTTTTTATTTGAAAAAATATTAAATATCTCTTTTTTCATCTTGATTTCAAATTTTTTAGATTTAAATTTTTTTGTTTTTTGAAATGAATACAAATATTTAAAAATAAGAATCTGTTCTCAAAAAGATTAAATTAGAAAAGAGGCCACATGACAAGAAAATGTATCTATTGCAAGGATGTCTTGAATGATGATTCTGTTATTGATTTTTGTGCTCGTTGTGGGAAAGGAGTTTGGGGCGAAAAAATGTTCAATACCATTCTCCAAAATATGGAAGATGCACGATCAAGGGGCGACTTATGCGACGCTGGCGCAGTAACAGATTTTTCTTCAAATAATCGTAGCTAATTATAAAGGATAGTTTTTTAAATGATCTATTTCTGTTTTATTTAATAATAAATAATTTGTAGTAAAAATGTTAAGAAGAAAACCAATTAGATCCAGAGGAAAATTGCCTCTAAGCAAGTATTTCCAAGATTTTGAAAGTGGAGAATCAGTAGCGGTTACAATAGAGAGATCTTTGCAACCTAGATTTCCTTCTAATTTACAGGGAAAAACTGGAATCGTAGAGGGGAAACGCGGTAAAGCTTATCTTGTTAAAATTAGGGTTTCAGATAAAGATAAGACATTTATTATTGAGCCAATACATTTAAAAAAAATAATCCAGAAATAATATTATGATAAAAAATACAAAACCATTAAGCATGCCCGAAGTTATGGGTTATTTAAATTCCGATAACAAGGAAGAATTAATTGGATTTATAAAAAAATTTAATCAAATAAAAACAAAAGATTCAACTGAGATGAGAAAAAAATTAGAAGATTTGAATTTAATTAAAATGAAAGAAGAACATCTTGTAAAAGTTATAGATTTTCTTCCGATTACACTCGAAGAATTAAACAAGATTTTTGTCGATGTGAGTTTAGACGAAGATGAAGCAAAAAAAATCGTTGACATTGTTGGCGAATATAAATAATCAAAATGGTGCGAGAAGATCATGCAATAATACTAGAATTTTTACCCAACGGTTATCCTTTGGAGAAAAAAATGATGCCTATAGCTCAGGCTATCGGAGAAAATAATCTAACTCTTTTGGAATTGGTTCCTCGAAAAGATGCTAACCTTGAAATTGGAGAAAAAGTTTATATTGGTGAAGGAAAACGAGATAAAATTTATTATATTCTTGGAAGATTAAAACGCGAAAAATTGACTGAGGCTGGAAAGAAGTTTTTAGAAGAATTTATAAAGGATTTTGTTAAAAGAAAAGAGAAGGAATTTGTTGAATTTTTCAACAAAGCTGAAGCAATAAATAAGCGAGTTCATCAAATTGAACTTCTTCCTGGTTTGGGGAAGAGATATACTCGAGAACTTCTCTCAAATAGAGAAGAAAAACTCTTCGAGTCTTTTGAGGATATTCGAAAAAGAATCTCGAATTTTCCTTTCCCCGAAAAAGCAGTTGAAAAAAGAATTTTTCAAGAGCTTACCAATTTAGAAAGATATAACTTATTCGTAAAATGAGCGACGAAAAACAAAAACCCAAAGAAATGAAAAAACCTAGTGACTACTCTCATAAGGTTATTCGTTTGATGTCAACAGATATTGAGGGAAATCAATCTATTTATTCTGGGCTTACTGATGTTAAGGGAATTTCATGGAGTTTTTCAAATGCAATTTGTAATGCACTTGGGTTGGATAAGAAGAGAAGGATTGGTTCTTTGACTGAGGCTGAAATAGAAAAGTTAGAATCTTTTATTAAGAAACCAACTCTTCCAAGTTATCTTGTGAATAGGCGTTCTGATTTTGATTCTGGGGAAGATTTGCATCTTATTGTTTCTGATTTAGACTTACAGAAAGAGTTTGATATTAAACGATTAAAAAAGATTAAAAGTTATAGGGGATTAAGGCATATGTCTGGATTGCCTTCAAGGGGGCAACGTACAAAAGCAAATTTCAGAAAAAATAGACGAAAGGGTTCTGGAATTAAAAAGAAAACTAAAGTTGCAACTGGGGGCGCTCCTGCTATGAAGAAATAAAATGAAAAGAAAACATAAAAATTACTCACGACCGAAAACTCCTTTTAATAAAGAGAGAATTCTTGAAGAAGCTAAAATAAAAAAGGATTTTGGTCTGAAAAACAAAAAAGAAATTTGGAAGGCAGAGGCAAGAGTGAAATCGATGAGGGAAAAAGCAAAGAAGTTAATTGGGGCAACCCCCGATAAACAAAAAGCTCTATTTGAAAGACTTCAAAAAATCGGGTTAAATGTTGATTCGATTGCGGATGTTTTGGCGTTAACAAAAGAAGATTATCTTACAAGAAGATTACAAACTGTTTTGGTTTCAAAAAAATTTGCCACAACAATGAAAGGGTCACGCCAATTAATTACTCATAAGAAGGTTTTAGTGGATGGGCGTGCAGTAGATACTCCTTCGTATGTTGTTCCTGTTTCTTTAGAGAATAAGATTTCTCTTCGAGAAAAAAAGAAAAAAGATAAAAAGAATGAAGGAGAATTAAATAATGGGGAAGACTCTAATGAAGAATAATAAAGAAGAACAAATAGAATCTGTTGTTGAATCCGAAGAAATAGAATCTACTACTGAAGAACTTGAGAGCGGGGAACATCGTGAAAAGAAAAAGAAAAAAGATATAGAAGCTGTTTTGAATATTTATACTTCATTTAATAATACTATTGCTCACGTAACAGATATGTCTGGTCGTACTGTAGCTAAGGTTACTGGGGGGATGGTTACTAAGCATTCTCGTTTGAAGGCAAATCCAACTATTGCAATGTTTATCGCTAAAAGAATCATGGAAAAAATGAAGGAAATGGGAATTACTTCTCTTTATGTTCGTATTCGTGCAAAAACTGGAAGCAGTTCTTCTGGGCCAGGATCTCATGCAATCATAAAAAGTTTGACTCGGGAAGGTTTTAAAATTATAAACATCCTAGATACAACTCGCGTTCCTCGTGGAGGTCCAAAGAAAAAAGGCGGAAGAAGGGGACGAAGAACATAAGTAAACTTTAAAAGTTATCAAAATTTTAAATTAAAATGAAAATTATTAATAAGAAAGACAATCAAATGACTTTTGTCTTAGAAGCCGAAGAAGGCTTGTTAAATGCTATTCGTCGTTCTATAAATGAAATTCCAATTATCGCAGTAGATGAAGTTGAAATTTCTCGTAATGACTCCCCATTATATGATGAGACTATTGCTCATCGTGTTGGGTTAATCCCTTTGAAGATGGAAAAATCTTTAAGTAAGGGCGGAGAATATGAATTAGTTCTTGAGGCAAAGAAAGAGGGATTTGTTCTTGCTGGAGAGTTTAATGGAAAAGTAAAAGTTGTTTATGATAAAATTCCTATCACATTTTTGAATAAAGGACAAGAGTTAGTTCTTACTGCAAGAACTAAAATGGGTCGAGGAGTTGAACATTCAAAATTTTCTCCAGGATTAATTTATTACCGCAATTTGTTTGATGTGAAAGTAGAAAAGGATGCAGTTTCTAATCTTGTCGATGTTTGTCCCAAAAAAGTTTTTGAAATTCGAGGAGATAAAGTTTCTGTAAAAAATAGTTTTGCTTGTGATGATTGTGAGGCTTGCATAGAACTATGTAAGAAACAAGGGAAGAATGGAGTGAGTATTTCTCCAAGTAAAGAACTTTTAGTTACTCT
>Ga0208958_1003333_pt1 | contig 12594 bp, 14 predicted proteins | sample RifOxyB1_FD_184032 | JGI IMG/M metagenome (GOLD analysis project Ga0208958, IMG submission 184032) | Soil microbial communities from Rifle, Colorado - Rifle Oxygen_injection B1 (SPAdes) | ecosystem: Environmental > Terrestrial > Deep subsurface > Rock core/Sediment | place: Rifle, Colorado...
ATAGGCGGCCTCAGATCGGCGGCGAGCCAGTGGAGCCGACGTCTGCGCCGGAGGCGAAGGCGGCCTGGGACGGCTATCTGAAGACCGGGCAATCTGGCGCGCTGGAGGTCAAGGCGGGGCTGTCGGGCGAGGCGACTTCGGGCGGCTATGTCGTGCCGTATGAGACCGAACGGGCCATCGAGCGTCGGCTGATGGCGGCCTCGCCGATGCGCGAGATCGCGACGGTCAGGACGGTGGCGGCGGGCGTGTTCCGAAAGCCGGTCTCGACGGCGGGCGTGGCCTGCGGCTGGGTGGCGGAGACGGCCGCACGACCGGAGACCGATCCGGCGACCCTGGCCCTGTTGGAGTTCCCCTCGGCCGATCTGTACGCCAATCCGGCGGCGACCCAGGCGTTGCTGGACGACGCCATGGTCGATCTGGACGAATGGCTGGCGGCCGAGGTCGAGGACGCCTTTGCGGCCCAGGAGACCCAGGCCTTCGTGGGCGGCGACGGGGTGAACAAGCCCAAGGGCTTTCTGGCCTATCCGACCGTGGCGGACGCGGGTCAGGTCTGGGGCCAGATCGGCTATGTGGCCTCTGGCGCGGCGGGCGGGTTCGCGCCGACCAGCCCGGCGGATCGGCTGATCGACCTGATCTATGCGCCCAAGGCCCAATACCGGCCGAACGGGCGGTTCGTGATGAACAGGAAGACGGTCTCGGCCGTGCGCAAGTTCAAGGACGCGGACGGCAACTACATCTGGCAGCCGGCGACGCGGCTGGGCGAGACGGCCAGCCTGCTCGGCTATCCGATCACCGAGATCGAGACCCTGCCGGATGTGGCGGCGAATAGCCTGTCCATCGCCTTCGGGGACTTCCAGCGGGGCTATCTGATCGTGGATCGGGCGGGGGTGCGGGTGCTGCGCGACCCCTATTCGGCCAAGCCCTATGTGCTGTTCTACACGACCAAGCGGGTCGGCGGCGGGGTGCAGAACTTCGACGCGATCAAGGTGATGAAGTTCGCGGTCGCCTGACGGCGGATCTCCCTCCCCGGAGCGGGGAGGGAGATTCTTCAATCCGACAACGGAGATTTTCATGGCGCAGCCGGTGACGGTGGCGGAGGCGAAGCTGTTTTTGCGGGTCGAGCATGAGGCCGAGGACGGCTTGATCCAGACCCTGATCGCGGCCGCCCAGGCGCGGGTCGAGGGGGAGGTGGGGTTGAGTCTGACCTCGACCGCGCCGGCGGGGCTGAGGCTGGCGATCCTGATGCTGGTGCTGCGGGCCTACGAGCGGGGCGAGGCGGTGGAGATCGAACCGGTCGAGGCCTGGATCGCCCCCTATCGCGTGGTGCGGCTGTGAGGATCCTGGCGGGATTGTTCCGACCGGTCGAAGCCGAGACCCCCTACGGCGGCCGCAGCGTGGCGTTCGAGGAGGTCGGGTCGGCCTGGCTGAACTGCGGAACGCGGCGGCGGGTGGAGCGGGGCGAGGGCGATCAACGGCGGACGGTCGAGAGCCTGAACGCGGAGGCGCGGGCCGACGAACGGCTTTCCGTCGGTCGGGTGCTGCGGTTCGGAGGGGCGGACTGGGATCTGGTTTCGGTCGAGGCGCTGCGGCCCGGGCGGGTGAAGCTGGGCCTGGAGCGGGTGCGATGAAGGATCATGAGAGCGCGCTGCAAAAGGCCGTGCTGGCGGCGCTGAAGGGCGATGCGGCGGTGCAGGCCCTGACCGGCGGGCGGGTGTTTGATACGCCGCCGGAGGGGACGGCCTGCCCCTATCTGGCGCTGGGCCGATGCGAGAGCCGGCCGCTGGCGGCGGACGGGGGCGGGGTGGAGCAGAGGCTGACCCTGAGGGGCGTTTCGCGCTTCGCCGGCTCCGAAGAGGCCAAGGCCCTGGCGGCGGCGGTGCGGGCGCGCCTGCACGAGGCGGTGCTGGAGGCCGATGGGGTGCGGACGGCGACCCTGAGGGCGAGCTTCGCCGACGTGTTTCGGGCCGGAGACGGGCGGCGGACCTATGCGGTGGTGCGCCTGAGGGCGGTGACCGAAGAAGTGGCGAGTGGTTAGTGGCGTGTGGCGAGCCGGGTTGGGGAGGCGGACGCATCGGGGTATCCGCTGGGACAATTTCCTCGCCGCTCGTCACTCGCCGCTGGCCGTTCATGAGCAAAGCGAGGACACGAATGACTGCACAGGCGGGCAAGGACATGCTGCTGAAGGTCGAGGGGGCGCCGGGCGTCTTCACGACGGTGGCGGGGCTAAGAGCGCGGACGATTTCGCTGAACGCGCGCACGGTGGATGCGACCGACGGCGACAGCGCGGGACGCTGGCGCGAGTTGCTGGCCGGGGCCGGGGTCAAGTCGGCGGCGGTGTCCGGGCAGGGGATCTTCCGCGATGCGGCGTCGGACGCCCTGGTGCGCGAGGCCTTCTTCGACCAGGCGGCGAAGCGGTGGCGGCTGGTGGTGCCGGACTTCGGCGTGCTGGAAGGGCCGTTCCTGGTGGCGGCGCTGGAGTACGCCGGCGAGCATGAGGGGGAGGCGACCTTTGCGCTGAGCCTCGCGAGCGCCGGAGAGATCGGATTTTCGGCGATATGAGCGACGGGGACATCGGCGCGCGGGGCGAAGTCGGGGTGATGTTGGGCGGGGTGCGGCGCAGGGTGTGTCTGACGCTGGGCGCCCTGGCGGAGATCGAGACGGGGCTGGGGGTCCAGGGGCTGGCGGCCGCGGCGGAGCGGATGAGGGCGCTCTCGGCGCGCGACCTGATGGTGGTGCTGGGGGCGGTGCTGCGCGGCGGAGGCGAGGATCGGCCGAACGTTGGTGCGGTTGATCCGCGCGAGGCGGCCCAGGCGGTGGCGGCGGCCTTCGAGGCAGCGGCGCGGTGAGTTCCGAACAGACGCCGTGGGGCGAGATGCTGCGGGCGGCGATGCGGATGGGGATCGCGCCCGAGGCCTTCTGGCGGCTGTCGCTGAAGGAATGGCGGATGCTGACCGAGGCGCCGCGCGGGACGGCGCCGATGGGCCGGGCCGGATTGACGAAACTGATGGAGGACTGGCCGGATGGCGGATGAGTTCGGGCAGGGCGGGGTCGACGATCTGCCGCAGAAGGCCGCCGAGGCGGGCGCGGCGCTGGAGGCGCTGAAGGGACCGGCGGAGGATGCGGCCAATGCGATAGAGGCGGCGTTCGGAAGGGCGGGCGACAGTCTGACCCGATCGCTGGCGCGGGCGGCGGCGGACGGGGAGGTGTCGCTGGCGGAGCTGGCGCGGGCGGTGCTGAATGCGGTGAACGCGGCAGGGGGCGGCGGATCCGGAAACGGGCTGAGCGCGGCCGTCCAGGCGGCGGCGTCCAGCTTTGGAGGGGCGCGGGCCGATGGAGGGCCGGTGCTGGGCGGCGGCGCCTATCTGGTCGGAGAGCGCGGACCTGAGGTGTTTCGCCCGGCGACGGGCGGCGAGGTCGGGCCCGTCTCAGCCAGCGGGGTGACCGTCAATGTGGCGGTGGACGGCGGGGCGTCGGCCCTGCTGCGCTCTGAGGCCCAGATCGCCCAGATGCTGGCGCGGGCGGTCAGTCTGGGTGCGAGGCGGATGTAGGTTTTTGAGTGCGAGTGAAAAGTGAGCCGGGCGTGGGTGAGAGGTGAGCTGAAGGGGAGATGGTGAGGAGATTGTGGTCCGCCTAGGCTCACCCACTTGCTCACTTTTCCAACCCTTGCTTGCCCTCCTCTCACCCAGGCTCAGATCATTCGCCCTTGGGGTTCGGGCCGAAGCGGTTGTCGCCCTTCTGACCTTCGACCAGACCGATCCACAGAAGGAAGATCAGAGGGACAATGGCCGACAGGGTGAAGGCGATCATGCCGGGGCCGATCAGGGCCAGGACGGCGGCGGGATCCTCGTCGAAGTCGTAGCCGGTCATGCCGTTAGCGATGGCGGCCATGCCGACCATGACGATCCCCACCATGACGAAGGCGACCGACGAAGCCCAGGGAATGGCGATCAGCCAGCCGGTCTTGCCCATGTCGTGCAGACGCTTCACCGAAATCGCCAGGTTGGGCCAGATCAGGGCCAGTAAGATGAGCCCGCCGATGATCGGCAGCCAGTTGGCGACGACGCTGACGCCCAGCAGGATCAGCCAGCCGATCCAAAAATGCGTACGGTGGATGCGACCTTCGAAAGAAAAGAACAGCTTCTGCCAGTCGAAGCTGGCGACGTTGGTGTCGGTCGAACTGGCGTAACCGCCGGCGACGCCGACGGTGGAGGGGCCGCCGGCCAGGATCAGGATCTGGGTCGCCTCGCCATCCTCGGGCACGAAGTCGACGCGAACGCCGGGGGCGGGGACGGCGGGCGATTGAAGGGCGGATGAGACGAAGCTGTAGCGCGCGCCGTCGTCGCCGCTGATCAGGCCGGTTCCGGCCGTGGTGTCATAGCTGAGGATTTCGCCGCGCAAGTCTTCGCTCCCGTTTCGATACGGCCCGTGCGGCCGCTTTGAGGCGAGCATGGACGAGCGGCGCTCTGCGAACAAGTGAAACAGGGGACAGGTTCGGATGGACTTCCATGAGGCGCGCCTGCCTGCGCGGCTGGCCTTCGGCTCGACCGGCGGGGTGGAACGGCGGACGGAGATCGCGACCCTGGCCTCGGGCTTTGAGCGGCGATCGACGCCGTGGGCCCTGGGACGGAGGCGGTATCTGATCGGGGCCAATCTGCGGTCGCTGGACGACATGGCGGAGCTGATCGCCTTCTTCGAGGCGCGGCGGGGACGGCTGTACGGGTTCCGGTTCAAGGACTTCGCCGACTTCAAGTCGTGCGCGCCCAGCGGGACGATTTCGGCGGCTGATCAGGCGCTGGGCGTCGGGGACGGGGTTCGAACGGTCTTCCAGCTGATCAAGGCTTACGGCGACGTGGAGCGGTCGATCACAAAACCCGTTCAGGGAACCGTTCGGATCGCGGTCGAAGGCGTCGAGACGACCGGCTTTGCCGCCGATGCGGCGACGGGGGCGGTCACTTTGGCGGCCGCCCCTGCGCCGGGCGCGGCGGTGACGGCGGGCTTTCAGTTCGACACGCCGGTGCGGTTCGACACGGATCGGATCGAGACTACGCTGGAGAGTTTCGACGCCGGGCGAATGGTTGCGGTTCCGCTGATCGAAGTGCGGGTCTGACGATGAGAGACGTACCGAACGAAATGGCCGCCCGCATCGAGAGCGGGGCGGCGCAGCTTTGTCATGTCTGGCGACTGGAGCGGGCCGACGGGACGGTGACGGGGTTCACCGATCATGATCGCGATCTGGTGGTGGACGGGGTGGTCTGTCGGGCCGGGAGCGGCTGGACCGCCGGGGCGGCGGAGAGCGCGGTCGGTCTGGCGGCTGGCGCGGCTTCGGCGGCAGGCGCGCTGGACGACGCGGCGATCACCGAGGCGGATGTGGCGGCGGGCCTGTTCGACGGGGCGGTCGTGGAGCTGTGGCGGGTGGACTGGTCCGAGCCGAGGCTGAGGGTGCGGCTGTGGGCCGGGACCCTGGCGCGGATCCGTCGGCAAGACGCAGCCTTTGTCGCCGATCTGGAGGGGCCGCTGGCGAAGCTGGAGCGGGTGGTGGGACGAACCTACGGGCGGATGTGCGATGCGCGCCTGGGGGACGAGCGCTGCGGGGTCGCGGATGCGGCCGGGCGGACCTGCGACAAGCAGTGGGAGACCTGCGTCGGGACGTTCGGGAATGGGGTGAACTTTCGAGGCTTTCCGGACGTGCCGGGAGATGACTTTCTGACGGCCTATCCGGCGGGGAGCGCACGGAACGACGGCGGGAGCCGTCGGTGAGGGGGGAGGCTGTCGCGGCCGCCGCCCAGTCGTGGCTGGGCACGCCGTATCGGCATCAGGCCAGCGTCAAGGGTGTTGGGGCGGATTGCCTGGGGCTGGTGCGCGGGGTGTGGCGCGAGGTGGTCGGGGAGGAGCCCGAGACGCCTCCGGCCTATTCGGCGGACTGGGCCGAGACCGGCGGACGCGAGACCCTGCTGGAGGCGGCGGAGCGGTGGTTGAGGCCGGTTCCGGTTGCGGACATGCGGGTGGGAGACGTGCTGGTGTTCCGGATGTCGCCGGGCGCCGCGGCCAAACACTGCGCCATCCTGAGCAGGTGCGACGGGCCGGAGCCGAGGATGATCCATGCCTATTGGGGGCGGGCGGTGGTGGAGAGCTGGATGGGCGGCTGGTGGCGTCGACGATTGGCGGCGGCGTTCCGGTTTCCAGGGTGAAGTTGCAGGAGGACTCAATGGCGCAGGTCGTACTGAGCGCGGTCGGGCAGTCCGTCGGCGGGCCGGTCGGTCGGGTGATCGGGGCGACGATCGGGCGGGCGATCGACAATCGCGTGGTCGGATCGCTGGCGCCGGCGCGGCAGGTCGGGCCGAGGCTGGAGGCGCTGAAGGTGCAGGGGACGGCGGAAGGGGCGCCGATGGCCTGTGTGTTCGGACGGGCTCGCGTGACGGGGCAGATGATCTGGGCGGCGCGGTTTCTCGAAGGCAAGGTCAAGGGCCAGGCGGGGAAGGGCGGGCCGAAGACGGTCGATTATGTCTATTCGCTGAGTTTCGCCGTGGCTTTGTGCGAGCGGGAGATCGACGGGATCGGGCGGGTCTGGGCCGACGGGCGGCTGATGGACCTGAGCGGCTTGGCGATGCGGGTGTATCGCGGGGGCGAGGACCAGACGCCGGATCCGCTGATCGAGGCAGTGGAGGGGAATGCTCCGGCCTATCGCGGCACGGCCTATGTGGTGTTCGAGGATCTGCCGCTGGCGCCGTTCGGAGATCGGGTTCCGCAGCTGAGTTTTGAGGTGTTTCGTCGGCCGCGGGGGGAAGACGCGCGGCTGGAGGATCTGCTGGAGGGGGTATGCCTGATCCCCGGGGCCGGCGAGTTCGCCCTGGCGCCCGAGGCCGTGGTGCGGCGCGAGGGGCTGACGCGGACGACGGCGGAGAATGTCCATAACGGCGAGGGGCGGCCGGACCTAGTCGTGTCGCTGAATCAGTTGCAGGCGCAACTGCCGAACCTGAAACGGGTGAGCCTGGTGGTCGGGTGGTTCGGGGATGATCTGCGCGCCGGTTCCTGCCGGGTGCGGCCAAGGGTTGAGAGAAGCGACAAATCGACCGAGCCGATGGTGTGGTCCGTGGCGGGGATGGAGCGGCATGAGGCCTATGAGGTCAGTCGCGTCGAGGGCGCGCCCGCCTATGGCGGGACGCCGTCGGACCAAAGCGTGCGCCAGGCGATCCGCGAGCTGAAGGCGCGGGGGGTGGAGGTGACGCTGTATCCGTTCGTCTTTATGGATTGCCTCGGCTATCCGTGGCGCGGGCGGATCGCCGGCGTGGACGGCGCCGGGGCAGGCGACGAGATCGCCCGCCTGTTCGGCGGCCCGGAGGATTGGGGGCTGCGGCGGATGGCGCTGCACTATGCCCGGATCGCCGCCGAGGAGGGGGCGGATGGTTTGCTGATCGGCTCGGAGATGCGGGGCGTGACCTGGACGCGGGACGCGGCCGGGGGCTTTCCGGCGGTCGAGCAGTTTCGTCTGTTGGCGGCGGACTGCCGGGCGGTGGTCGGGCCGGAGGTGAAGCTGTCCTACGCCGCCGACTGGAGCGAATACTTCGGACGGCAGGCGGGCGGGGATGTTCTGTTTCACCTCGATCCGCTGTGGGCCGATCCGAACATCGATCATGTATCCATCGATTGGTATCCGCCGCTGACCGACTGGCGTGAGGGCGACGGCGGCAGGGACGCCGAGGCGTTCGCGGGGGCGTCCGATCCGGCCTATCTGGCGGCGGGGGTCGCCGGCGGGGATGGGTTTGACTGGTATTATGCGACAGAGGCGGATCGGGCGGCGCAGGCGAGGACTCCCATCGTCGACGGGGCGCATGGAGAGGACTGGGTGTTCCGCTCCAAAGATCTGAAGGCCTGGTGGTCCAATCTGCATTATGATCGGCCAGGCGGGGTCCGATCCTCGACGCCGACGGCCTGGCGACCGGGAATGAAGCCGGTGCGGCTTTCGGAGTTCGGCTGCGCGGCCGTGGACCGGGGCGGCAACGCCCCCAATCTGTTCCAGGACCCCAAGAGCAGCGAGAGCCGCCTGCCTCCCGGATCGACCGGCGCGCGGGACGATGCGGTGCAGCGTGCGGCGCTGGAAGCAATTCTGAAGCACTTCGCCCTGCCTGAGAACAATCCGGCGTCGTCGGCGTACGGCGGACGGATGCTGGAGGCGGCGGACGCGTGGTGCTGGGACGCGAGGCCCTATCCGGCCTTTCCGGGGAGGGCGGAGATCTGGGCGGACGCGGGCGCCTGGCGCGCCGGTCACTGGCTGAACGGGCGGCTGGCGGGAGACGGCCGCGACCTGATCGCGGCCGTGCTGGCGCGCGGCGGGCTGACGGCGGACGAACGAACGATCGAGGGTGTCGAAGGGGCGGCGGCCGGCTATGTCATTGACCGGCCGATGCGGACGCGGGACGCCTTGGAGCCCTTGCTCGGGGCGTTCGATGGGGTAGCGGCCGAGCGGGACGGAAAGGTGGCGGTGCTGGGCCGGGCGACGGCCTGCGCCCGCCTGGGCCGCGCGGCTCTGGCTCTGCCGGAGCAGGGGGCGGCGGAATCAGTCGCCCGCGCCCTGGAGCCACGCCCCAACGCCGCGAGGGTACGATTTATAGACGAGGCGGCCGATTATCAGACTGGGGCGGTGACGGCGCGGGCCGACGACTCCGCCGCTGCGACGGGGGGCGGGGTGGATATGGACCTGCCTCTGGCGTGCGGCGACGGTCTGGCGCGGGCGGCGGCGGAGCGGGCGCTGGATACAGAGGGGGCGGAGACAATCACCTTGTCGTTGGGACCGCTGGAGGTCCTGCGCCTGGAGCCCGGCGATGTCCTGCAACTGGAGGGGCGGAGCGGCGACTGGCGGGTGAATCGGGTCACCGCCGACGAAACGCCGTCGGCGGTGCTGGAAGCCGTGGGGCCGCGCCGGAGGGGCGAAGACCAGGGCGATCGACGCGAGGGAGAACCGCCCTCCCTGACGGGTGCGCCTTTTTTGCGTCTGCTGGACCTGCCGCCGCTGTCGGGGTCGGAGGAGGACGCACGACCCCTGGCGGCGGTTGCGGCGGCGCCTTGGCGGACCATGCGGCTGCACGCCGGACCTACAGCCGGGGCCCTCACCGCGCGCGCCGAGTTGGAGACGTCGGCGACGGTCGGTATGCTGATCGAGCCGCTGGCGCCGGGCGTGCGCCACCGCTGGGACGAGGTCAATACCATCGTCGTCCGCGTGGAGGGGGCCGCGCCCCAGAGCGCGCCGGAGGCGGCGGTCCTGAGCGGCGCCAATAGTCTCGCGATCGAAACTCCGGCGGGTTGGGAGGTGGTGCAGTATCGGACCGCCGCCCTCGTCGGAGGGGATGTTTGGCGACTGTCGGGCCTGTTGCGCGCCCAACAGGGCGCCGACCTCGAAATGAGGGCAGGCGCGCCCGCCGGTTCGGTCGTGGTGTTTCTGGACGAGAGGTTGAGCCGGGCGAAGATCGGCCGCAACGAGCGGGGCCTGCCGCTGGTCTGTCGCGCCGGTCCGGCAGGAGCGGCGCCAGGCGGGTCGGGGTTCCGCGAAATCTCTTTCACCTTGCGCGACCTTCACAAGCGCCCCTGGTCTCCCGCAGGGCTCGTCGCCGATCCCGGGGCGGAGGGAGTCACGCTGCGATGGACGCCGCGCGTGCGCCTGTACGGCGACGGCTGGGACGGGGAGCCGGAAGCGGTGGATCCCCCGAGGTTCCGGCTAAGGGTGATGGATGGGGAAACGGTGGTGCGCACGTTCCAGGTGGAGGGCGCAACGGCGACCTACGCCTCGGTCGATCTGGTTGCAGACTTTCCGGCCGGGCCGACTGCGACGGCTCGGGTGGTCGTGGCCCAGTGGGGCGAGGCGTTCGGCTGGGGATCCGAGGCCGAAATCGCTCTGGTCTGAGCAAATATGCCGAGTCCGGCCCTTTGCGGGGGCGTAGGCATGGCTTAACTGACGGCCTCTTCGGTTTTCAGTTGGAGCGGCAACGGACGTGGCAGGCGACCCCTACAAGGAACTGGGCGTTTCGAAGGGCGCGAGCGCGGACGAGATCAAGAAGGCGTTCCGCAAGCTGGCCAAGGAGCTGCACCCCGACAAAAACCCCGGGGACAAGATCACCGAGGACAAGTTCAAGAGGGTGACGGCGGCGTTCGACATCCTTGGCGACGCCGAAAAGCGGGCGAAGTATGACGCCGGTCAGCTGGATGCGGACGGCAACGAGCAGTACCGCGGCTTCGGCGGAGGCGGTCGCGCGGGCGGAAGTCCCTTCGGGCAGGGCGGTTTCGCCGGCGCCGGCGGGCCGGGCGGACGGGCCAATTTCGAAGGCGTGGATCTGGACGAACTGTTCGGCATGTTCGGTGGTGGCGGCCGTCAGCGTGGGCCGAGGGACTTCACCGCGCGGGGCCAAGACGTGAAGGCGAGCCTGGACATCAGTTTGGAAGACGCCATCGCAGGCGCGACCAAGCGGATCCAGTTTTCGGACGGGCGGACCCTGGATGTGACCATTCCCAAGGGGGCGGCGGACGGTCAGACGATCCGTCTGCGGGGGCAGGGCTCGCCCGGACGCGGCGCGGAGAACGGCGACGCTCTGATCGAACTGAAGATCGAGCCGCATCCCATCTTCAAGCGGGACGGGGCCGATCTGACGATGGACCTGCCGGTCTCGGTTCCCGACGCCGTGCTGGGCGCCAAGGTGCGGGCGCCGACGCCTGAGGGCGAGGTGCAGGTGACGATCGCGCCGGGATCGAATTCGGGCAAGTTGTTGCGGCTGAAGGGGCGCGGCGCCTTCGCCCAAGGCAGGCGCGGCGATCTTCTGGCCCGTCTGGTGGTGACCTTGCCGGACACGCCGGACGCGGCGCTCGTGAAGTTCTCCGAAGAATGGCGTGCCAAACGGCCCTACACACCCGGACGTTGACCCGCGTTTGCCCACGAGGAACCCATGATCGCAAAGCCTGACATCAAGCCGGCGCGGCCGTGGTTCTCGGCCGGGCCCACGGCGAAACGACCGGGCTACAGCTTGGGCGCCCTGCCCCAGGACCTGCTGGGCCGAGGTATCCGCGCGCCCGAGGTGGTGGAGCGGTTCGCCCATGGGCTGAGGCTGACCCGCGAGGTGCTTCAAGTCCCGGACAGCCATGTGATGCTCTATACGCCGGGTTCGGATACGGGTGCAGTAGAGGCGGCCCTATGGGGCATGCTGGGCGCGCGGCCGGTGCAGGTGGTGGCCTTTGAAAACTTCGGCCTGACGTGGCTGGCGGATGTGCGCGATCATCTGGGGCTGGAGCCGGAGGCGCTGACGGCGCCCTGGGGCGAGTTGCCGGATCTGTCCAAGGTGGACTGGTCCAAGGACGTGGTGTTTCCATGGAATGGCACCACCTCGGGCGTTCGCGTGCCGGACGCCGACTGGATCGCCGATGACCGCGAAGGGCTGGCGATCTGCGACGCCACCTCGGCGGCCTTCGCCATGCCCCTGCCGTTCGACAAGCTGGATGTGGTGACTTTCAGCTTCCAGAAGGCCCTGGGCGGGGAAGCTGGCATCGGGGTGATGGTTTTGTCGCCCCGCGCGGTGGAGCGGCTGGACAACTATCGACCTGAACGCGCCGTGCCCAAGCTGTTGCGTCTGACGGACGGAAAGGGCCGGTTCGACCGGAACCTGGCGGACGGGGTGGCGATCAACACCTTCTCGATCCTGACGATCGAAGACTGGATCGACGCCCTGGACTGGGCGCAAGGGATCGGCGGCCTGACCGAACTGATCCGGCGCACCGACGCCAACTTCGCCGCCCTGGCCGAATGGGTGGCGCGAACGGACTGGATCGATTTCCTGCCTGAGCGGGCCGAGATCCGCTCGACCACTTCGGTTTGCCTCAAGTTCGTCGACCCGCGCGTGACCGGTTTGGACGAGGCGGCGCAGAAGGCCTTCGTCAAACGGTTCAAGGCCCTGCTGGAGGGCGAGGCGGCCGTCTTCGACATGGAGCCTCACCGCAACGCCCCGCCGGGACTGAGGCTCTGGTGCGGCTGTACCGTCGAGACGGCCGATGTGGTAGCGGCGACGCCTTGGCTGGAGTGGGCGTTCGAGACGGCTGTGGCCGAAACGGCATAAATGCACGTCACGGGACGACACCGGCCGATTCCCTCGCTATAGGCTGCGCCCGCATTCAAGCGGAGTACGGACTTTGGCGAACGTGGCGGTGGTCGGCGCCCAGTGGGGCGACGAGGGCAAGGGCAAGATCGTGGACTGGCTGTCCAACCGCGCCGACATGGTGGTGCGGTTCCAGGGCGGGCACAATGCGGGCCATACGCTGGTCGTGGACGGCAAGGTCTATAAGCTGGCGTTGCTGCCCTCGGGCGTGGTGCAGGGCAAGCCGTCGATCATCGGCAACGGGGTGGTGGTCGATCCCTGGCACCTGGTCGGCGAGATCGAGAAGATCGCAGCCCAGGGCGTTGCAATCAGCCCCGACATCCTGACCATCGCCGACAACGCCTGTCTGATCCTGCCCATCCATCCGGCCTTGGACGTGGCGCGCGAGGCGGCGGCCAGCGCGCCCGGGGCCAAGATCGGCACGACCGGGCGGGGCATCGGCCCTGCCTACGAGGACAAGGTGGGA
>Ga0208958_1003334_pt1 | contig 12591 bp, 6 predicted proteins | sample RifOxyB1_FD_184032 | JGI IMG/M metagenome (GOLD analysis project Ga0208958, IMG submission 184032) | Soil microbial communities from Rifle, Colorado - Rifle Oxygen_injection B1 (SPAdes) | ecosystem: Environmental > Terrestrial > Deep subsurface > Rock core/Sediment | place: Rifle, Colorado...
CGGCTTCGACCGCTGGGAACTTGTCGGCAGAGGCGGCCGCACGGTCGCCCACGAGGCTGCCTGTTACGGTCATCTTCCCACCGGCTTCGGCCGCTGGGATCTCGCCGACGGGCGGGGCTGGACGGTCGCCCACGAGGTTGCCTTTTATGACCACCTTCCCTCCGGCTTCGACCGCTGGGAACTCGCCGACATCTATGGCTGGACGGTCGCCCACACGGCTGCCCGCCGCAGTCACCTTCCCTCCGGCTTCGGCCGCTGGGAACTTGCCGACAACGACGGCCGCACGGTCGCCCACGAAGCTGCCCGCTGCGGCCATCTTCCCTCCGGCTTCGACCGCCGGGAACTCGCAAACAGGAACGGCTGCACGGTCGCTCACGAGGCTGCCGACAACGGCCACCTTCCCTCTGGCGAAACGGTGGAGAGCCTTCTTTCCGCAGCCAGGAAGAACCGTCGCAACTGCAGGCGCAGGGAACTGAGGGCGGCTAACAAGAAGTGATTCGGATATTAGGGAAATTCGTGAACAAGGAGGTACGGTTTTGAATCTGTGCGATGATGGGCATGACGAGGTGTGCTACGTGGCAAAAACGTGTCCCGTGTGCAGGGAAATTGAAGAGAAAGCCGAGCTGGAAAGTAAAATAGCTAGGTTAGAGCGCGAACTGGAAGAGGCTCAGGCTAGAATCATCGATTTGGAGGAAGAGTTGGGATTGGTGAAGACCGGTTCATGACGTGTAGCGTCTGGCTACAGGAAGAGGCACGGACATTAGTGCCTTTTCTTTAGGGCGTCTGGGGCTTGGCGGCTATATTGTATGCATGCCTGGAAGTATGCAGAAACTAGAACCGCGTCTGTCGGAAGCAGGCCGTTCGGCAATGTCGGCGCTGAAGATTCCGGTTGTGGAGTCTGCAGCGGGCGCGGCCGTCGGTGCACTGCTTTTCAGGGCGCTTTCCGGTCTGAGCACGAATGTTCTGGTTAGGGATCCGTATGCTCGAGACCGTATCAATCGGGCATCCTGGATACTGGGAGCGGTCATAGGAGGAGCGAATCCGATAGTCAGGGACGCTGACTTCTCGTCCCCTGGAGCTTTTTTCCAGTCTATCGGACCTGCGCACAGTGCTTCGTCTGACATTGATATGGTCCCGTTCCTTGGTACGATCAGTGTGCCGCAGGCGGCGAGTATATTGAGAGAGGACGCATTCCTGCATCCGTACGAGCGGGAATCGGCCATATCGGTGGTACGGTCTGCTGAGCAGACCAGGCCGGGACTGACGAGCCAGTATAACTTGACACGCGCTGCCATAAAGGCAGGAGTGTCGTTCGTTCCGGCGTACGCGTTCGGAACGCTGGCAGGCAGGGTGCTCGGTCTGTCCGGAGATACGGCTAAGCGTATCAGTCAGATCGGCGCGTTGGCATATGCGGTAAGAGCGTCCGGTCTTGCAGACGAATTGAGGTAGCCAATGGTAGAACATATGGCAGGACCGATTTGGGATGTCACCAAGGATGTGACGGGCGCGGTTAAGGAAGGCGGAACCATTTCGCTTGAGTTGCTCGAGAAGCTGGCTGCACGCGGTACGCGCTGGGGGGCAGGTATTCCACTGGTCATGGGTGCTTTGCTCGGGGTGGCGGCTTCCAAGATCACATCGCCTTCTAAGGAGGATCTGAGCGCGCTGGAGAAACGAATGGTAAACGCTCGTATCAAGACTATGATCGCAGAGCACCGCAGGAAGCAGCAAGCGGCGGACCGCCGGCCGGCGGGGATGTAGAAAGGAAGTAAGCGTATGCCGGAAACATCGGAACAGTATGGAAAGCTGCCATGGCGCGGACCGGAGATACCGGTATATCACGACGCCGCTGAAGACAGGTTGCCGCAGGATAGGCTGTTCGTGCAGGTGGAACAGCTGGATATGAGTTTGAAGACTGGACGCGACTTGTACGCCGATGTGCTGAACAGGGTCGAGAATGGGTTTGCCAAGGTGTTGGCCCAGCAGGTTATGGAGTCTGACGGAGGATTCATGCTGCTGCTGGTCTGGGGTGAGAAGTACCAGTGTGGCCCGGCTTTCGTTCCAGCGGAGGCTCAGCCGGTGATACTCAGCAACAGTCGTTCGAATCTGGTGATGGACGGAGACACGGATATGGAGCGTGCGGTCCCTGTGTTCGGCACACCTGTGCCGGTCCAGGTTCCGGCTGTTGCTGAATCGGAGATCGAGCTTCCGGATGTCGGTGCGATTATACGTTTGAAGTCAAGGGACGACACCTCTGTAGAAGGCTGATATGAATATTCTTCCGGACATGTCTTCTCCGAAGTTCTATCGTAATCTGGCGTTGGCCATTTTGCTGCCTGGAGCGGCATCATATGCGTTTGCCCGGTACCTGCAGGGCAGAATGTCGGCGCAGGAGGTCGCGGATTTCGAGAAACAGGTGGAGGAGTACACGAAGGCTGAGAATCCTGTCGTGTCCCTGGATCCGGATCTGCGCGATGCCAGGAAAGAGAAGGAGCTGGAGAATTTGGGGCTGGGTAAGAAGTCGTCCGCGGATCCTAGGATAGACCTCGCATTTGCAGCGGCCAAAGGTCCAGGAGTAGTTGGTAAGGTGCTTGGTGCGGGTAAAGCATGGTTTTCCACGCATCCGTCGTACAAGTATGCTGCCGCTGGCGCAGGGACCTATGGAGCCATCAAGGGGGGCAAGGCGGCACGGAATGCAATGTTCAAGCCGGATAGCGCATTTACCGGAACACTTGAACCAGGTATCTTGCTGATGCTGGCATATCTGGCATTGCTAGGCGGACTGGCCATGGGAAAACGCAAGGTGGCCGAACAGACTGGCGAAGTGCTTTCCGAACAGCAGGATGCCTTGTCCAACGAACTCGATGCTGCCGAATATGACCGGCTGCATCAGGTCTCGGATCCTGAATCGTATGCCGCTGCGAAGAAACGCAAAGCGAAGAAGGTGGCCAAGGTCACCGTTCCTAAGATATCGTACACAGAAGCGGATGTTATAACGTCGATGGTATTGTTGGCAAAGAAGGCCAATGCAGTTGTGGATGGCGTGAGGGCGTTGGCGGCGACTATGACGCCTGGAAGAAAGAGGGCGCTTGGGTATGGCATTGGTATTGGTGCTCCAATAGTTGGAGGCATTGCATACAAGGGCGTCAAGGGCAGCAGCGCTGCAGCCGGATCTGCGTGGGAGGCGCTCAAGTTGTCGTATCCTCTTGCGTTTGCAGTGCTTTTGCTTGGTGGTCTGGCCGCAGGCAAACATTTTGCGGACAAGAACGACACGGGGCGTATACAGAGCAAGGGTTTGAAGAAGTATCTGGCAGGCGAGATGTTGTCGCAGCAGTCGCCCACTATCCTCGAAGTGGGGTCCGAGCTTCCCTGGGAGAAGGCCAGGGCGGGCGGGGCGGAGCTGGCGCAGGAGGAGGACGCGGAGCTTCCTTCGGAGGTTGCTGAGCGCGAGGCCAAGTCACGTCGCGAAATCAGGATCTGATACTAATGGACAGTCTGCTTCCGACTGTAGTGCCGGAGCAGCCGGAACAGATGGCTGTTCCGCAGTTCGAGGACGTTCCGGGCAGGCCGATGCGTACCAGGTGGGTTCTGGGTGCCGACAGGCCGCTTCCGTTCCGTCCTCCTTCCGGCACCATCGACTATGCCGATCCACGGCAGATCCGTTCGTATGTGCTGGACAAGGCGCTGTCGTCCGTCAGCGCCGCGCAGCCTGTGCGCAATGATCTATTCGAGCTGGCTGTATCGGATGTCAAGTACACAGGATCCGATCCCAACATCGACGACGAGATCGAGGCGCTTAAGACCGGCCGCAGCCTTACCAAGCGTCTGACCGGCCAGTATCTGCTTACGGACCGGGCTACCGGCAAGGTGGTGGCCAAGTCTGGCAGGAAGACTCTGCTGAATGTTCCCTGGATGACATCTGACGGCTACTACGTGGTTCGAGGAGTGCCGTACAGTTTTGTTACCCAGTTCCGTATGAATCCTGGTATTTACACTCGCACGGCATCTGACGGAGTGACCGAGGCCCAGTTCAATACGGCGCAGGGATTCGGCGTTCCGTTCCGTGTACGGATGGACCCGAAGACTGGTGTATTCGCTCTCAGGATTGCGGGACATAGCGTTCCACTGTACAGAGTTCTGTCCGGAATGGGCATTCCGGATCAGGCTATGGAGAAGGCCTGGGGTAAACAGCTTCTGGAAGTCAACCGCACGAAGAAGCCTCACTCTTCCACGGTAGCCTGGTTGAACCATATGCTGGAGGCAGAACGTGCCCAGCAGGCGAAAGCCGATCCGGACAAGGCCGCCAAGGCCACGGACACCGATCTGCTTAGGTCTTACTTCTCGCGTATGCGTCTGGATGCCGAGGGTACGCAGCGTTTGATGGGTATATCCTATCCGGAGGTTAGTCCTGAGAGCATCCTGCATGCGTCGTTGCGCGTGCTCAATGTTGCTGCGGGCAAGGAGGAGCAGGATAGCCGTGACAATCCAAGCAACCAGCGTGTGTTCGACTTCGGAGACCACCTGGCTACCTATATGCAGCTGGACCGGGGCGGAGTGTTCAGAAGCGCACTGTGGAAGCTGCGTAATGACCCAGAGCGTTTGTCCAGGCTTCCTTCAGCTCTGTTTGACCAGCATATTTCGCATCATTTGAACAGCTCGGGACTGGCTCAGACGCTGGACCTGATTAACCCGCTCGATTCTTTCAACCAGCGTTTCCGCATCACGCGTCTTGGCGAAGGTGCGATTGAAAATCTTGACAGTGCACCAGACGAAGCCCGTGAAGTGCAGAGTGGATATATTGGCGTAATTGATTCAATAAGAGCACCAGAATGCTATTCTGCGGATACAGATGTGATGACGGAGACCGGCTGGAAGTCGTGGCCTAGTGTCACAGAGTCAGACAGGCTGGCATGTTTGCTAGATAGCAGATTGTCGTTTGAACATCCGTTACGGTTGATGTCATATGACTATAATGGGAAGCTATTCTGTGCAGACTCTAAAACGCTGTCATATGCGGTTACTCCCAATCACAGGATGTGGGTTACACCGATTTCTTCCTGTACATGGAGATTCGAGACAGCGGAGAACGTGTATGGAAGAAACATGCAGGTACTTGCGACACATTTGCCAATGGAGCCTGCCGCTTCAGAGGATTCGTTTGTTGTCCCTATGTGTCTGGCTAGAAACGAAGGAACGCAGGCCCATGGCGATCCACCAATTGGGGCAGCGATGCGCAGGGTCACGGAGCCCATTGCGATGGATGTATGGGCGAGATTTATGGGGTATTATCTATCGGAAGGCTGCGTGTGCATAGACGAGGACAAGTCCCTATTCCTTGTATCTATAAGTCAAAGTAAGGAATGTAATCCAGAGATGTATGTCGAAATTGAGCAATTGCTTGCGCAACTACCCTTTCACTTCAACACGAATTCTGCAAAGAATGGGTTTATATGCCACAGTAAGCAGTTGGCATTGTATCTGGCACAGTTCGGAAAAAGCGATAAGAAGCATGTGCCTGAATACTTGTTTCGTTGTTCGGCGAGCAACAGGGCGCTATTCCTGGATTGCCTGCTGAAGGGTGATGGGCGGGCGGATAGATCGGGTGTGCGGCGTACGCTGTGCACGATTAGCAGACAGCTTACCGATGACTTTGCGCGTCTGCAGTTCATGCAGGGGAATAATGTTACAATTTCGTTCGAGAAGGACAAGCGCGCAATGGCATCTGAGGGAGGATGCTGGGCTGCAAGATGTAATTCACGTGGCTTACGAACTATTTATGCCAAGAATCATTGGCATCCAGAAGGACAGCAGCATATACGGGATTACACTGGAAAGGTGTATTGTGCGGAAGTTCCCGGTGGTTTGCTGTTTGTCCGGCGTGGAAACACATCTGGCTTTTGGTGTGGAAATTCGCTTCGCATTGGTTTGGACATGCATTTAGCAAGAAGTGCGGTTAAAGGTGCGGACAATCAGCTATACACTAGATTGCTGGATACCAAGACTGGGAAGGTGGTGTGGCGCACTCCGATACAGATGGAGACGGCATTCATCGGAGAGCCGGGCAGTACTGCAGGTAAGGACAAGTTCGTGGCTGCTATGTCTCCAAGATACGGCTTCCAGTACGTGCCCAGGAAGGATGTGCAGTACGAGCTCCTGTCTGGAGACGACCTTTTTAGCAACATATCAGATACCATTCCAATGAAGTCTGGTGTGAAGGGTATGAGGCAGTTAATGGGAAGTAAATATCCCAGTTATTCTGTACCATTGGTAACAAGAGAAGCGCCTCTTGTGGAAACACCGGGACGTGACGGAACACCGGCTTCCGAGTTCATGGGTGAGGCTGTTGGAGCTCTGCGTTCTCCGGTTGCCGGAACGGTGGTTTCCGCTGGTGCCAGACGCATGGTGATACAGACCGACGACGGGCAGACCGTTCCCATAGAATATTCTGACTGGAAACCTTATGCACGCAAGACGCATATCGAGCAGACCCCAGTACCGAAGAAGGGAGACAGGGTGAAGCCAGGTTCTCTGCTTACTGTCAGCAACTATACTGATCAGGACGGCAGGCTTGCTCTCGGACGCAACTTGCGTGTCGGATACATGGGCTACCAGGGCAAGAATTTCGAAGATGCGGTGGTGATCAGCGAGAGCGCCGCACGCAAGCTCACCAGTCAGCATACCTATGGAGAGGATTGGGAGCCCGGAGACGGAGAGACGTCCGAGCGCGGCAAGTTCCTGGCATTGTTCCCATCCATGTACTCGAAGGATCAGCTGGACAAGATCGGACCGGATGGTTTCGTGAAGCCTGGCACAGAGGTGAACAGCGGAGATCCGCTGGTCCTGGCTGTGAAGACCAGGGATCCCAATGTGACTACCATGGGGCGCAGACTGCACCAGGACAAATCCATGGTATGGGAGCACGACGAGCCCGGCATTGTCCGCGAGGTGGTCAAGACGCGTGATGGATACAGGGTATATGTGGAGAGTCGACACCTGATGCGGGTGGGCGATAAACTCTGCTATGATGATAAGACAGAAGTATTGACAGAGTCAGGGTGGAAACTGTTCGAGAATCTGCAGGAGTCGGATCGCGTCGCTTGTTTGAATCCAACTACGGGCGTGTTTACATACGACGCTCCAGTGGCTGTGCAGCAGTACGACCATACTGGAAAGATGTATAAGATAGAGACGCAGCTTTTGGATTTGGTGGTAACCGACAACCATAAGCTATTCGTTCAGAAACGAAGGCACACGGCGTTCGGGCTGTACACGCCCGCTGAGATTTTTGGGAAGAGGGTGTCTTACGCTAAAAGCGGAAAGTGGCTGGGATCACAGGGGGACGTTGTTGATTTCCCAGGTTATTGGCGTAAGACCAAAGGCGCAGGAAAAACTTGGATGGCCGGATATTCCATGCCGGTAACCGACTACATGATGCTTCTGGGTATGTTTTTGTCGGAAGGCAATACTTTTTGCAATGTCGCAAGTGGCAGTTATGGCATTGACATAAATCAGAAGAAGTATGTGGACGTAATGCTTAAAGCGTTGGATGCTTCTTCCATTGAGTACGGCAGAACCGCTACTGGTGTTCGTATTTACGATAGGCCGCTATTGGAACACTTCAGGCCTTTTGGCAAATCGTATGAAAAGCGTATACCGGAGTGGGTGTTTTCCTTGGCTTCTAAGCATCTCGCTGTTCTGTTTCGATGGCTTATTTGGGGAGATGGCTCGGTAAAAGGCGACAGGCCCACGTCATATTACACGTCTTCTAAGGGGCTGGCTGATGATGTGCAGCGTCTGTGCCTTCATATTGGGTATGCGGCCAACGTGCATCAGGTTTACGAGGCATGTCCGGACGGAAGCCCTTGCGGGACTATACAAGGGAGACAGGTATATCGCAGGCACGACTACTATCGCGTATCGATCATTACTAATAAAACCACACCAACCGTAAACCATGGACATGTAAAGAAACAAGATGCCCAAACAGAGAAATGGATAGATTATTCTGGAAAAGTTTGGTGTTGTTCGATGCCAGACAACCATGTGATATATGTTCGACGTAATGGAAAAGGAGCATGGTGTGGGAATTCAAATGCTTTTGGTGGAAAGGGCGTAGTTTCGGAGATAGTTCCTGATCAAGAAATGGTAAAAGATGGTGAGGGAAGACCCCTTGATATAATTCTCAGTTCGAAGGGCATTGCCAGTCGCACAAATCCGGCGCAATTACATGCGGCACTTCTTGGCAAGATTGCCAGTAAAACCAACACGCGCTATGTCCTTCCCGGTGCCTTCCCGGAAGATGCGACCGAGTTTGTGGAAAAGGAACTGGCGGACAACGGTATCTCCGACACAGAGGACCTGTTCGATCCGCGCAGCGGGAAGACAGTGCCACAAGTCATGACCGGGGTGCTGCATTTCTACAAGATGCAGCAGATGGCTGAGGCTAAAGGACACGCTAGAGATACTGGCGGATATTCTGAGGATGAATCGCCAAGCAGAGGTTCAGGTGGCAGCAGTTCTAAGCACATTGGTGACATGGAATATTCTAGTTTGCTGGCGCATGGTGCTACTAATGTTCTTCGTGATTTGAAGACTGTTCACGGACAGTATAATCCCGAGCTGTGGCGGCAGATCAAGCTTGGTGGAACGCCTTCCGTTCCCAGGGTTCCGACCGTGTACGACAAGTTCCGTGCCATGGTCAGGTCCTCCGGTGTGACGCTGAAGGAGAGCGACCGCAGGGGAGATTCAGTGTTCGCTTCGACGGACGCCGATGTCCGGGAGCTTACCGGCGACAGGAAGATTACCTCGGCCGAGACCTACGACAGGAAGATGAGGCCCATCCCTGGTGGTCTTTTCGATCCGAGGGCCACATCGAGCACTACCACCGGAGACCGGTTCGCGTACATAGCTCTTCCGGAGCCGTTGCTCAATCCGCATATGGAAGGAATGGCCAGGTCCCTGCTGGGCCTGCGCAAGGTGGACCTGGACGATATCGTGGCAGGTCGCAGGGAAGTGGATGGCAGGCGCGGGGGCGAAGCGCTTAGGAGTATGCTGGAGGGAGTGGACCTTGCCCGTGTTGCAGCGGAAGCCAAGTCTATCCTGAAGAGCGAGGGCATGGTGTCCAAGAAGGATGCAGCAGCCAAGCGTCTGATGTATGCCGAAGCCATGATGGTGCAGAAGAAGCAGCCGTCCGACTTCATGATGACTCGTGTTCCAGTGTTGCCTCCCAAGTTCCGTAGGATAGTTATGCAGGACGACCGGCTTGTGGTTCCGGACCTGAACTACCTGTACCGGCGTCTGCTCACGTCGATTGGCGACTTCAACGAGGCCAGGTTCCTTGGCGAGGATCTGCGTGCGGATGCTCGAGAGGATATGATGCACGCGTACCGCGCGCTGATAGGTACAGAGACACCCAAGGACAAGGATCTGCAGGCGAAAAGAGTGGGTGGAGTAATACAACAATTACTAGGAAAAGGATCGCCAAAATATTCCATGACCCAACGAAAGGTGTTTGGATTCAATATCGATATGTCGGCATTAGGTGTGATCGTTCCGAATCCTTCGTTGAAGCTGAACGAGGTAGGGGTTCCGGAGGATTATGCCTGGACACTGTTTGGTCCTTTTGTGATTCGCAGGCTGGTCGAGAAGGGACGCGGAGCAACGTACGCGGCCGAGGCCGTAAAGAACCGTGATCCCAGTGTGCGTTCTGTGCTGACGGAAGTGATGGCGGAACGTCCTGTACTGCTCAACCGTGCTCCCACACTGCACAAATATGGGATAATGGCCGTACACGCAAAGACAGTACCCGGAAAGGCAATACATATAAATCCACAATTGGAAGGACCTTTTGGTGCCGACAATGACGGCGATTCCGGCAGATTTCTACTGGGACTTGACTTCTCGAGAGCCTCCGGTGCAGTAGCGAGCAGTGGCCTAGAGTGGGTCACGTCAACTGGAGACATCTTCATGAAGTTCGCTGTCGGTACTAAGCTGATTACTACACAAGCTGTGGTACGTATCTGCGATCTGCCCGTGCTCCCGGAAACGCGAGTGGACAAGGGTAACGGCATCACGGAATGGAAGACGCCTGAGTGGTGTGCAGTCTACGCGTACGATCCAGATACAGGCGTGCACAGATGGTATCCGATCACCGCTCTGAGTCTGCATGCGGGTAAGGAACTGTTCGATGTGCGTATAGGCAAGCATTTCTCCAGGGTGGAGACTGTCACCAATGACCATTCGCTGGTGTGCTACAATCCGGAAACCGGGGAAGTGGAGAAGGGACGTCCGGCTGACCTTGTCGGCAAGCTGGTGCCTTCCGTGATCCGGGTTCACGATCATTCGGAAGCATTCAGATCGTGGGTGCTGAGCGACACGCACTACGGAGATCCTAGACAGGTGGAACTTCCGTTGAACCGAGCCTGCGGACAGGTGCTAGGGATGATACTGGGAAATGGTTGGGTGTCGAGCATTGATCAGCTGTGCCTGGCATCCAATGTCCCTGAGACCCGCGCTGCGCTGGAAAAGGCTCTTCAGGTTGCCGGGTTCCCTCGGACCTCGGATAGTGCCGAGATCGTGTATAGAGCCGAGTCTCTGGGGAAGAATGGAGAAGGTGAGAGGACACGTGTAGTTGTCCATACTCCAGTCTGGTTCAACCGGGCGCTGGGACGTGAGATCGGAAAGGGAGCGGAGAACAAGACTATTCCCTGGTGGTCGCTGCAGGCGCCCGAGGAGCATCTGCTTGGTATGCTGGAGGGGCTGCTTAGTACGGACGGCACGGTGTCTTTGTCGCGCAAGTCCAATGGTAAGCTTTCCGGGGTCATCGGGTACGACACGGTTAGCTGCTATTTGCGGGATGCGGTGTGTTACCTTTGTCTGAGGCTTGGTCTGCGCACATCTGTCAGTCCGTACAGGGGTAAGCATTCAACAACAGACTGCTACCGCATATCGATCAGCAGCCTGGATATGCGGAAGCTGGTTAGGCGCTGTCCGGATTTCACGGTATACAACGAGAACAAGGCTAGGACACTGCGGGAACTCATGGGTGCTGTGAATGAGACATGCGCGGTTGCTAGTGCGTTGGACAGGATACCGTATCCGTCCGCGGTACACGATAAACTGATTGCCATCCGGCAGGCTTCTGGCATCTGCAGCGCTGCGACGTTGTCATCCGCTGCTAAGACTGGCAGTATGGATAGGGCACTGGCTAGTCTGTTCGTGGAAGAGTACAGGAAGCTGCATACGGACGATATCGTGCTGGACCGCTGGACGCGGCTCGTAGACGACAAGGACATTACCTGGTTGGAAGTGGTTTCGGTTACGCCCGCGGGTAGACAGGACTGCTGGGACATTACTGTTCCCGGTCCCTATACTTTCGCCACGGCGGCCGGAACAGTTATGCAGGATACAATGTCAATGACAGTGCCGGTATCGCGTGCCGCTGTGCAAGAAGCATATCGAAAGATGCTTCCTGAGCATAATTTAATTGGCACCGGATCTGGCAGACCGCATTACAGTCCCTCCCAGGAACCACTGGAGGCACTGTACCTGATGACCAGGGATCCCAAGCCTGGAAAGCCTGTGCGCACTTTCGCTTCCATGGCCGAGATGCGCGAGGCCTATCGGAAGGGCGAAGTCGACGTGGACGACCCTGTCAGGATAGCGTCCTGATGTCCTGAAAAATCTCTCCTGTTTGCGGCATAATAGCTTGAGGATGATTAGCCATAGTGGCTGTCACCTCTAGTTGCAGGAGAGATTTGGAATGCAGCCCACCCTCGCCCGCCCCGCTACCCGCCCCGCTACCCGCCCCGCCCCCCGCCCGCAGTACACGATGGTGAGGGCCGTTGATGGGCGCGTGTTCTACGCGCCCCTGGCCCGCTCCGCCGCCCCCGTCATCCAGGTCAGCGCCTGACCTGGATCGACACCGCCCCCGTTGTGCACGGGGGCGGTGTCTCAGCTTTACGACAGAAAGGAACTGGGATGAAAAGTTACATGGATCGGTTGAGAGAATACTCGGCTGCGGTCCTTCGGCAGTTGATTTCAGAGTAGCGATTCAAACTAGAGACGATGTGCCGCGATCTGGAGTTTATGGAGACTGCGCTTCGCGAAAGACTGGAACGGCCGTGCTTGTCGGAAGATGACCACGTATGGGAACAGGTATGGGACAAAGGGGGATTGTCTGGTGGAGGGAACTATGTCGAATACCGGTGTGAGAAGTGTGCGAAACGCAAGTGTGGAACTTCCAGACTAGGAGACTGGCGCTGAGTATGTGCTGGAACGGTTGATGGGTTTCGATGAGAAAATCTCGGTATGCTCCGGTCCGTTACTGGAGCAGAGTCTTCTCTTTTACAGGATGCTGGACAGCTTGTTGATTTATTTTGTGGTAATCTGGGGTATGTGAAATGTGCCAATTCGCTTCCCTTCTCTTCCATGTTCCCTCTCTCGATTTCGCTGTTTCCAATCTTCTCTCCCACTCGAAGACCTTCGAGGCTCTGAACCTGTCCGAACAGCAGGGCTGGAGGGAAGCCCACTACCTTCCCTCCGGAGAGATCGGGTGCCGTACCATCGACGGCGATTCCGTCTCTCCGGAAGCAG
>Ga0208958_1003340_pt1 | contig 12581 bp, 15 predicted proteins | sample RifOxyB1_FD_184032 | JGI IMG/M metagenome (GOLD analysis project Ga0208958, IMG submission 184032) | Soil microbial communities from Rifle, Colorado - Rifle Oxygen_injection B1 (SPAdes) | ecosystem: Environmental > Terrestrial > Deep subsurface > Rock core/Sediment | place: Rifle, Colorado...
GACGTCAGGTTCTCATCCTGAAGATCTCCGGTTCGAATCCGGATGGGGTCACAAATCGAGGTCTTATCCTTCTTGTATGCTTCATTTAGCTTGAACAATGGGGATAATTTAGGTGTTCCATCTTTTAATTCTGGAACGGTTGGCGGCTCATCGAAACAGAGACTAAAAAGACGGGCACTTTCTAGCGGTTTATCCTTATCTATCAGCAATTCTTCGAGGTGTTCCATCCAATAATTGCAGTAGGCAATCACAACTTGAACATTGATTCCTTCCGTTTCCTTGTGATTACGTCGTTCCATAACCATTGATTTTTTAGTTTCAAGTTCCGCGTATTGCGCTTCATATGCTTTTCTCATTGCGTCCAGCGAAACTGATCTTAAGGCGTCGAGAATGGTACGTTGCTCCTCATTAATCCGTAGCACTTCTTTCTCGTAGGAGATCGAATCTACATTAACTTTATCGCGCCGTTTCTCCCACTCCTCAAGCATGATATTTCGAAACTGTTCCCTAAATTCATCTGAAAACTCGAGGTGATGGATTAAGTCTTCAATTGTTTCATGCAACTTAGCACCATTGGTTCCCCAGTAATCATGCCCGAGTGCACAGTGGTAAATGACAACGTGTTTACCAGACTTGCTTTGAGGTCCACTGGCCTTCAGCGGGTGATGGCAAAGATGGCAAGCAAGATAACCTTTGTATGGCCACTTAGGATTGCGCTTGCTTTTCCTTGTGAAGCGTTCTAGTGACTTACCCTTGAAAAGCTGTACTGTTTCGTCTTCACCAATAACAACCATTCTTTTGCCGCGGTTTACTCTATTCCACAGTTCCACAGACGCAATTGGATTACCATGAAACAGACGTGGTTCAAAGTGCTCGATTCCCGTTTTCTCATCAATCCAAGCTAAGTGACTGTGGGTTTCCACACCGCAATAAATTGGGTTTTGTAAATAAATCTCAAGCTGTTTTTTACTGAGTGGCACTCCGCCGATGTTTGCACCGCGAACAATGTGTGATCCTTCCTTTTTGCGGCGGTATCGTTTTCTAGAAAGAAAACCCATTGCATTGATAGTTTCCACAATCTCTTGGGCTGGTTTTCCCTCAGCGTCTAGCTCAAACATGCGAAGAATGAGCTGTGATTCTGTAGGGTGCGGCACGCGGATATAAACTTTCTTACCTGTTTCGGTTTCGATCCTTTTATTTACATATCCATATTGGGATGGGCCAATTTTATAGCCATCGCGCACGCGATTGACACTGCCTGTAGTTAGGCGGGTCATGATGTCGCGAAACTCATCTTTTGCCTTCTCGGCCTCAAGTATTTCTGCTTTAAAACTAGGTCTAAATTCACTCCATTTATATTTCTTACCCAGATGTTGAAGAGTATTTACGACTTTATCAGACGCAATCCCGTAAACATCTATTACAAAGACTCCGAGATCATTCAACACTCTACTTAACTTCAAATATTCTTCCGCTCCGCCTCTAGTGAAACGGTCGATGCATTTAATGTAGGCTCTTTTTATTTCAGGATGCTTTTTACAATATTCAACTGCCTCCCAGGCTGGCTGTATTTCAGCCATGATGCTGGCGGATTCAATCCACTCAAACGACTTGGCAAGTCTATCGCCCCTGAGTGGGAGAATTGACTCTACAGCACGAAGTTGATCATCAGGAGAGTCACCTTGGAGTCCCTGTTTTGCTGAGCTGACTCTCAAGATCGCTATTGCTGGAGTTAGTTCTTGATTTGAGTGTTCCATTTCGTTCATCCTTCAACATTTTATCAATGATGAGATTGGCTAACAACCTCATCTTTGCTTCTACCGATTCTTGAAAGAGAGGAGGAGTATCTAGCTCAGGAGACGCAAAAAAACCACCTACCCGAGGTGTTCCACTTATCTTATTCAGATCATCACTGGGAGTAAACCCAAGATGGGTAGGCTTCTTGACCATGGTGCCCTTCAGCACCTGGGTTTGCAGAACCCCTTTTGAAGCTACTCACAAGCAGATACTAATTTACCACGAAGAAATATAAATAATAGCAGCAGTTTGATCCAGTCAGTCGAAATAGGTACAGCAAGTGCCAGGTGTCAAACGAACGAAAATCGTCCTGACGTACTTCTGCTGGGCGAACGATTGTTTCCCTTGATTGAGGTTCGACTCACAAACGAGTAGTTATCCTTCTGCTGAAACGCCATGGCGCAACTGCTGTATTGAACCCTCTTGGTGTATGGTCAGCGTTGCGTAAGCAACCTGACCCCACAAAGTGCCCCCTAGGAGCCGAACTCCTAGCTAAACTTGGGGGTGATTCCGTTTTCTCTCGGCCCTTGTAGTTCTTTGTTACGTTGAGGTTTCCTGCACCATCTGCGCCAGGTATAAGTCGGTCTTTCACCGTATCACTCAATCGTTTGGGTAGGCACAAGAACGCTTCCTGTGATCCCACAAACCAGGTTTTCTTTACCACCTGGCGGTCTACCCTTCATCATCGGACTTAGCACACCTTTGCCGTTTGGTGTCGGCTTGCTTAGCGCAAATCCTGTACTGGTCTGATGAACCCGTGAGGGCTAGGTAACCAGCACATTGAGCCACATTATTGTGACGCCGCGACTTAACTGAGCTATCCACGCGAAGTTCTTTAGAAGACATACCAGCAAGAGATGCTGGAGTCATGGCTATAGTGCCAATAACCAGAGGCTATCTGGCTAACGCTGATCCTGTCAAGCAGGGAGTTTATAAAGCAATTGTTCACTAAGCGCTAAGTAATGAAGGTAACGGCGAGCGCGTTTGGTGGGTAAACCCTTATGAGCGAATCGCTTTCTTTTGAGTGAAGAAAACGCCACGTCAGACATCGCAGCATAGTGCGCTGCTCGATAGAAAGCGCGTTGCTGTTTTGAATACGTCTGACTTCGATATATAAGTTGGGCACAGACACGGCATTGAAGTTTGTTGTTTGCTAAAACCAGGAAACCTGAGCGTCTTTGGCAACTTGGACATGAAAACCAGTAACGATTGCCACCAAGAAAACATGATGTGGTAGTTAGGACGGAGTTTGATGAAGGCAAGAATCCCAGCGCATTGAGTTCGTTGATAGAAATTTGTGGGATCGTGCCCACCACGGGTTTGTTGTACATCATGGTCAAAATAACCGAAATCAATTGGAATAAGCGATTATTCGACCTATTGTACCAGGCTAAAAACGGCTGTTTTCAGTCATGCTTACCCAATGATTCACCAAACTTCAGTAACATCCATACTCCAAACGAGCGGAGTGCGAGTTTGCCCAAACTGAGCTCAGCATCTTCACAAATTTGAGAGCAGCCGCCACGAATTGGATCAGGATCACAGTACGGATCAGGTACACACTTCCCACTTGATAGGAAGAAAGCAACAACAAGAGCAGCAAGTACAAACGCGCCGTGACGGATTATTAACTCGTCTTTTGAGTTAGTGTTCATAGCTGGTTCAGCGCCCCCCTGCTAGTGCAACTAAAATTGCAATAAGAATTACTCCACCTAGCCAGATGGCACCAAAGATTGTGCAGATGCGCAGTAGCGACTTCAGGTTATCTTTCGGATTCATGTTGAGTTTCATATTTCTCCTTCCAATAATTACTGCTCAGCTTTTGGGCTGGGGCTTGATATAAATGCTGATGCTGGGTCAATCGCGACTGGGGTGGGTAATAAAACGGGCTTCAATTGAACACCTTGAGTCGCAGGTCTGTCGACCATTGGGGTGAAAATAACGGACACCAAGAAGATGAAAATAGTGATGGCAATTAGTGTTTTCAGCATAGGCTCTCCTGGGTGAGAGCCAACAAAAAGCACCCTACCAGTACCGACTTTTCAGTCGCACACCCGTTTCCAGGCGTGACCCGCGAAGGAACTCCTGATAAGGAGCTTTTTACCCTTCGCGGGGTTTATTAACCATGCCCAGCCAGATGGTTGAGTTTAGGTCGTTATTGTAGTAATACCGAGATTATACAGCTTGAATAAGCACTTAGCCAAGAGAAGTGCTATACTTCGCCAGAATTGAATGGAGCTTATTGACGGCGTGGCAGAATTAACACAAATCTCCAGCGGCGACTTCAGGGCTGTAAAATACGGCCAAATTGTTATTTACTTCGATAACCAGTGTAAATTTCACGATCATTTCGGACACACGCGGAGAACCAAGAGGTTTAAGTATTACCAAAACCTGGTGAAATACGTGGAGGAAAATCCTAGTATTAAGCTCTACTTCACGCTAGACCCCGCAATTGCATCGTTTGTCAAAGTTGTAGATGGCTTTCTCATTAACATGGACGCCTATCAGCTTTTTTGTCGATCAATAGAACGCAAAACTGAGGGAAGATTGCACGCATTTCTTGGCCAAAACCTGGACGTGCTTAGCACTGAGGAACGGTCTGAGTTTATTCGGGCGCACGCGACTGATGAAGACGTCAAGGAAGCATTAAAAGGTTTTGACCCACAGACCCGAGAAAACGTGGTGGCTTTTGCCAAGTCCTTACCACGAGATCAGGATGTCCCCGCTGGCTCAAGGCCTTCTGAACCCAGCGTTACTGTGGAAGAGTTTTTGGTTGCCTTTAGTAAATTTGCCAGTGACCCTACTGTTCAAACCGCATTTCTTAAAAAATTGCCGCAGATTCAGATAGAAACACTTAAGTCGCATGTAGAATTTCTAAGAGCCAACCTGAATCAAAACGAAACATTTATCCAAAACTGGATTGATGAAGAAGATCACAAACACCGCAAAAAAAGATGTTTAATCTTTGGGATCGAGTATGTCGACCCCAAAAGGGAGGGCTTTCTAAATAGTAAGCGGTTCGACATTCTTGCTGAACAAAACAGAAACCACCACGTCATCATTGAGCTAAAATCCCCTGACGCCGACATATTTAAAGTTGAGGAAAGTGCTAATGCCAATGGTGGCAAAAACACAACCTACAACTTGTCTCCTGATCTTAGTAGAGCAATTCCGCAGGTGCTTAGCTACAAAGACTGGTATGAACGCACTACCCCAGAAGAGCTGCAAGGCATCGGTATTGTTGATCGAAAACGCGTTTCAAAATGTATCATCGTTATTGGTCAGAATAAACCAGACGATGAAGTTTGGATGAGCAACTTATCACGACTTCGCTCCAGTCTCAGCGGCATGGAGATTTGGACTTACACAGATTTAATTGAAAAGCTTGAGAACACGATTGCAAATCTTGAGCAAAATCTCTAAATTAAGTTCCTAAGATTCAATTCTGAACGTGATATACTACCAGATATAAAGACAATGATAATGAGAAAATCCTATGTCACAATCGGAGCAATGTGAAGATAGCGTCGATGGCCATTTGGAACAAGTCCAACGGGCGCTAGCTGAATTTCGAGATAAATTTGCCATTACTTTTATCGTTAGTATTTCTGGTGGAGCGGACGAGCATGACGATTTTTACGTGCGTAATCTCCTTGAAGAATTGATTGCTGGTTTGCGTTACACCTCGGCGGCTATCCTCACGGGTGGAACAAAGGGGGGAATCCCAGAAATGGGAATCGAGATCGCTAAAGCGCATGGATTGCCAACCATTGGAGTGTTTCCACCCAAAGGAAAGAAATACGCCCTTCTTGATCAGTTAGATTTACCGATTGAAACCTTGCCCCCTTCTGTTGGTCCCGCCAGTTTTGGTTCTGAAACCCCCACTTTTGCGCAAATACCCGACTATGCCGTATTTGTAGGAGGCTCATATGGAACTCTAGCCGAAGTTAGTACAATGCTTAAGGTTAATGCCAAACGGCAGAGAGATGGTGCTGAACCTATTTATATCCTACCCATCTTTGGGTCAGACGGCGTGGCTGATTTGATACCACTTATTGTGCAGAAACTTGATCCAAATCTTGCTTATTGTCTTCCAGGTTTTGAAATTACATCTGGCAAAGACGCAGCAGAATTTATCAACAATAATCAAAAGAAGAAATCATAATGAACCTCAAAGAAATTCTTGGTGCCATCGCAACTGTAATAGCACTTATTAGCTATATTCCTTACATCCGAGACATTTTATCTGACAAGACTAAGCCGCATGTTTTTACCTGGTTAATTTGGGGGACACTGACGCTCATTGGTTTCCTAGGTCAACTCTCTGGCAACGCTGGACCAGGAGCTTGGCCCTCTGGATTAACTACAATCCTTTGCTTTTTAATCTTTGTCCTGGCGCTCAAAAAAGGAAGCAAAAATATCGTGGCTCTTGATGTTCTCATGCTCCTTGGAGCAATAGCATCGCTTTTCCTATGGTTTTTTGTGAAACAACCAACCTTGGCGATTATTTTAGTGGTGATGACCGATGCCATGGGATTCGTACCAACTGTTCGAAAATCATGGCATAAACCCCAAGAAGAAACATTAAGCGCCTTTGTGTTAAGCGCCATTAAACATTTCATTTCTCTTTTCGCAATTAGAAGCTACTCGTTAATTACGACTCTTTATCCTGCCTATTTAGTGATCGCCAACATTCTTTTTATCAGCTTACTAGTGAGTAGAAGAAAAGCACTTATTACTTCCCAGACGTCTGGTTGACAAAAACTTAGTCTCCCTGATACAATCCACTCAACAAGTTATATAAAGCGTTTGACTGGAGTCACGATCCAGGAGCTGTCCCGCAAAATCGGGAACGGAAATTGAACCGTAAAATTCAATAGTCGATGTCGCAGTCGCGGAGTCGGCCTGAGAGCTTGAGAAAGAAATATTCTCAAGAATAAGGATGGGACCGCGGGAGGTCCTTTTTTAATACCTCTCGTTCCTTAGTTACCACAACTCTGTGGTGATTAATGAACGTGAGGTTTTTTTGTGAGGAAAATATATGAATAAAAACACAACCTACAAACAACTCGAAGACAAGTTGGTTAAATATAAAGACCTAAAAGACATTCCTGTCAAAGAGAACGGGGACGTTTTTGTGAGTTTACGACCTAGCAAGCCAGAAACCTATGGTGCTATCGGCCAATATGAAGCCCTAGGGGATATGAAGGACAAGTTTCCTTTAGTGCCAATACGTAAAAGCGTTAGTCGGCGTTTAGATTTAGTCGATAAAGCACTGAAAGAAATTAACGGCAACCTGCAGCTTGTTATTGCGTACGGGTTTAGAAGTCTTGAAATTCAACAATACTATTTTGAAATTCAAAAAAAGAAATATCTTGAGAGCGGCAATCTAGAAAATGAGAGCATAGATGAAGTAATTCATCGCCTGATTGCAGTACCAACAGTGGCGGGACACCCCACAGGAGGAGCGGTTGATGTTTATATTCGAGATAGCCAAACTGGAGCGGTGCTTGATTCTGGGGTCCCTATTTTTACATTTGATTCGAAGGATGTGTACACCTTCTCACCATTTGTAAGTGAAGAAGCACAAAAAAATCGCAACCTGTTAAGACGGGCAATGATGTCCCAAAATTTTGCACCGTACGATGGTGAGTGGTGGCACTTTTCTTTTGGTGATAAAGAATGGGCATTTTATTATCAACAGCCTTTTGCTATTTATGAGCAAAAATCTGAGAAAGTGGTTTATACTGATGTTCAGAAACAATAAGCTGCAGGTGTAAAGTAGTAAATAACAGATCAATGCCCATTGACTTGGTTTGATCTTGTTGTACTATAAAATAGTTATCAAGCACCTGCCCTTGCTGAAGGCGGTGCTTTTTTTGTAGAAAAGTTATTAATAAATAAAGAGAGGTAAATATGTCCAGATTCAAGGAACTGGTCCCCAATAAGGAGGCTGAACCTATGCCGAGCCAATACTCAGTATTTCGACCAGGTGGTAATGATACCGCATTAGTTGTCGGTGTCGAAACTGATCCCAAAAAGAGAAAACAAGTTAACGACAAGATCATGGGTCAACATTCCAATGTGGAGCAGGTTGGCTTTGTGAACCTTGACCCCAACAATGCAGAATTGATGATGGCTGGTGGTGAATTTTGCGGCAATGCAACTAGAAGTACCGCATACTGGACTCTAGAGGGCAAACCTGGTGAGATTTTAATTAAGGTTTCTGGAGTTGGAGCAAAACTGCGTGCAGGTGTTGACCAAGAAGGCAATGCCTGGGCACAGATGCCAATTTATGCCGATCCATCGAAAATTACTTTCCTAGATGATGGTCTAGCTGTAGTGGCCATGGAAGGCATCACTCACGTAGTAATGGATGACATCTATCCTGACGCCTCTCCTGAAGAATTGAAGCAAATTGCCTTGGAAATTTTGAAGGGGTTAGGGTTAGATCAGTCTGTAGCCGCTGCTGGTGTCATGTTCCTCTCTACCTCGAAGGAAGGTATCGTCATGCGACCAGTTGTATCTGTAAAAGAAGCGGACACCCAATTTTATGAAACTGCCTGTGGCAGCGGCACAACTGCCGTAGGTTTGTTGGAAGCATTGAAACAGGGCGGGTCCATTGATTTGCCGATTATTCAACCGACTGGCATGGCTATAAATATCAAAGTAAGCTTCGATGGGACTAAGTTTCAACAAGCCGTGATCTCTGGTCCAATTGAATTATTAAATGAAAATGAGGAGGTAACAGTATGACAGAAGTTCAAAAACCAACGATTGAAAGAGTCCAGACAGCAGAAGAGCTTAACGATGCTTTTAACAGAGGCTTGGTTGAACTGTATCAAGCAGTGTTCGCCGATCCGCCCTACGAAGAAAAGTTTACGCCTGAAGAAGTAAAAAGCTTTTTTGAACTGTACTTCTTGCAAGGGGTACTCATGCTAGCCAAAGAAAATACTCAAAATGTTATCGGTTTCTCAGCTTCAATTCCTCTGGTCCTAGAGGCAGAGATTGCAAAAATTGCTGAAAATTTTGGTATTGATCTAGAAGCGGTGTGGTACTTTGCCGACCTTGGTGTAGCTCACGAATACAGACGTCAAAAAATTGCTCAAGTTTTGGTTCAGACCTTGATCGCTGAAACCCCTGCCGACACTTTGATAATGAGAACGTCAGAAAACAACATTGCCTCTCAGAGGGTAAATCAAGGAGTGGGTTTCGAAATTATTGAAGGTATGGAACAGTTTGTGGATCAGCAAAGACAAGATGGAACAGTTCAATCTGACCGCAGAATCTTCTTGCAGAAGCAGAAATAATTAAAGTCCGTTATGTCAAATAAGTATGAAACCGCGCGTCGCAACATTGATCAATTACAATTGAACTCTGAGATTCCATTGCCAACAAATAAGGTTCTCTACATTGATTTAGACGGGACGCTAATCGATGGAAAATATCAAGTCACGAGTGATGAGATTGTAAAATCAGTAGGGTCCCTTCAAAACAAAGGATGGATTATTGGTCTGAGTTCCGATACTCCCCTTGAACCCCTGCGCGTTTGGAAAGATCGTTTTGGCATGAACGGGCACATTATTGCTGAAAGAGGCAGCATTATTGATATTGATGGTGAGGTTTTTGACAGCAGAGCCGATGTGGAACTGTTTCAAGCCTCACTGACAGCCATGCGTTCAATTTTCTCTGATGCGGGATACAGAATTTGGAGTGGTGATACTGTAGAATTTTTAAGAACTGGACGGACGGTTGGCAATCCTGGAGAAACAATTATTCTTATTAACGCGCACCGCACTCAAAGTATAGCTTTGTACGTAAGACGAGTTGATGAGAGTGGCACATTAGCAATGGACATAAATTTAACTAACCGAGCTATAAATGCAGCTCGACAATATTTTCCGAAAATAGACGATCTAAATGAAGACCTGAACCATGACTATGGCATACTGATTTTATCTCGAAAATCAGTGGTTAAAAGACTGGGAACGATTAATGCTATGCGCAACCAGAATTTGATTCAGGTTGGCATGATTGGAAATTCCATGACCGATTATGTTGGTTCAGATATTGCTCGACATTACGCGGTGGGCAATGCTTCAGATGAATTTAAGCAGAAAGCAGACTTCATTGCTCGCGAACCGCTCACAAATGGCGTTGTGGAAATATTAAGAAAACTGCAATCAGCTAAAAGATGATTATGAACAAAGAGCAAATTATTATTGACACCGACCCAGGAGTTGATGATGCTTTGGCTATAGCTTTTGGTATCAAAGCAGAGTTGCCCATTGAAGCAATTAGCACGGTATATGGAAACTCAACGGTCGAAAATTGTAGTACAAATGCATTGACAATTCTTGAGCTAGCTGGTGGCAATGTGCCAGTTTACCAGGGAGCTGCTAAGCCGATGAGAGGCGTAAATAAATTGGCTGAAAGTCACGGGGATAATGGGCTTGGTGGTTTCAGTATGGATAGTGGCAGACGAATATCTGAGCAAACAAGTTTAAAACACTTTCAAGAAGTACTAGAACGATCGGAATTTGGGGAAATTACAATTGTTGCTATTGGGCCAACTACTAACATTGGAGAACTAATTGAACAGTCTCCAGAACTTTTCAAAAAAACAGGAAAAGTCATAGTAATGGGGGGCGTGTTCGGCGAAAAGGGGAATGTTACCCCGTATGCCGAGTTCAATGTTTACAATGATCCACTTGCCCTTAAAATGTTGTTGGAGTCCAAGCACCCTCAAATTATTATTGTGCCAGCAAATATCTGTCGACAAGTAACATTTATTCAAGAGATTTTCGATAAGATCACAAATCCTGAGTTAGCCACTGGCCTAGCCAAGATCAGCCAAGTTTACATTGATTACTATGCCAAAGATACAGAATATGGCGGATTTGAAGGTGGGGTCATGTATGACTTACTAGCTGTTGCCCTACTAGTTGATTCGAGTTTGTTTAACCTTGAAAAGGTTAGAGTTGTTGTAGAAACAACTGACCCTATCAAATATGGTTTAACAAAAATCGTGTCTGGTAACCCAAATTGTGAAGTAGCCACCAAAGTTGATGCAAATAAATTAAAAGAATTGTATGTTTCAATTATGAATAATTAAGGAGATTTATGGCAAAAGGCAAAGAGCGAAGAATAGGAAACCCTAGTGGTTTTAAGGATACTCTTCCTGCGGAAAAGTTACTTTTTAATCGCCTCATGGAAGACTTGAGCCAGGTAGTGGAGAGTTATGGCTTTTCCCCGATTGATACCCCTGAGATCGAATGGTTGGATACGTTGCGCGGCCATGACGATTCGGGCGGTAAACTAATCTATCGAGTCTTTAATGGATATGAAAATCCAGAGGAGGGTGCAAATTTAGATTCTGTTATGGATAAAGGACTGCGTTTTGATCTAACTGTTCCATTAGCTCGTTTTTATGGTCAACACGCCAATGAACTACCACTCCCTTTCCGTCGCTATCATTGGGGTAAAGTATTCCGTGGGGAAGCCGCCCAAACAGGCAAAGGTCGTTATCGCGAGTTTTATCAGTTTGATGCTGATACGGTTGGGGCAACTGGTGCCATGGCGGATGCAGAGACTGCCGCCATGCTAGCTGACGCGATGCAAAAACTTGGTCTTCCCGCAGTGGTGAAAATTAACAACCGTCGTTTATTGGACAGTTTGGTAGAAGTGGGTGGTATTGATGACCAAGAAGTAAAAAGTAGGGTTTTTACCGCTATCGATAAATTTGACAAAATCGGCAAAGAGAAAGTTGTGGCGGAGATTGCCGAGGCTACAAGTCCAGAATTTGGAGATTTGGTTGACCAATATCTGTCAGTTAGCGGTGCAGAACTGGAGAAAATTGAACAACTACGGGAACTACTTGGTTCTAGCCCTGCAGCCCAAGAAGCTCTGGAAAACCTTGGGGGAATTATTTCCATGCTTCACGCTTCAGGTTATGAAGGTCGCGTAGCGGTATCCCCTGAAATTGTTCGTGGTTTAGGTTACTACACAGGCGCAATCTTTGAAACCTATGTCGAAGGCTTCGAGCAATTTGGTAGTGTGGCCAGCGGTGGACGCTACGACCGACTAATTGCCGACTTGGGAGGGCCAAACCAGCCTGCTGTAGGTGCTTCTTTTGGTGTTAGCCGCATACTTGATGTGTTGCAGAGCTCTGGTTGGGAAAGTGACTCACAAACACCCGCAAAAGTCTTTATGGTTAACTTCTCTCCAAAACTCAGCGATGTTTATTTCTCAGTAGCCACAGAATTACGGCAAAATAATATACCGACTCAGGTTTATAGTGATACCAAAAAAGTTGGTCAACAACTTAAGTATGCTAGCGAGCTTGGTATTCCTTATGCAATTCTGATCGGCGAAGACGAACACGCCAAAGGAACTGCCACAATCCGCAACCTAGAAACCAGGGAACAAGAAGAAGTAGCCATGAGTAATTTAGTTGCCACTTTAATAAGATTATTAGCAAAGGAATAAAACTATGACCCCAAAAGAATCCCGACCAGGAAGCGATTACTACGAAAATCCATATATTCCTAGTGCTGAAGAAAGGGCCGACTGGCGTACGCTGCCATTGCGTCCCGTTGAAGCTCATTATTTATTGGTCAACAATGTGGGAAATATGAGTCAGGCAGACGCTGCGGCCTTACGGGCAATTGCTGATGACGATGATAATCCCGACCAAGAAGTTGATCTGTTTTCTACACGCAGGAACTTAGGATTTGATAATGAGGATTAAGGCTCTCGTTTCCTATATCAATAGCCAACTC
>Ga0208958_1003344_pt1 | contig 12575 bp, 13 predicted proteins | sample RifOxyB1_FD_184032 | JGI IMG/M metagenome (GOLD analysis project Ga0208958, IMG submission 184032) | Soil microbial communities from Rifle, Colorado - Rifle Oxygen_injection B1 (SPAdes) | ecosystem: Environmental > Terrestrial > Deep subsurface > Rock core/Sediment | place: Rifle, Colorado...
CACTCCCACCTGCTTCCCGTCGCTTCCAACAAGCCTTACCTCCGGGACACGGATGTTTTCATTCAATCGCCAAAAAAGGTTTACTTTTCTCAACTTACAGGTGAATTTTAACCGATATTAAGTCTAGTATCAAGAATGTGTTTCTAATTGATGGTTTTCTCTTTAATTTCTTTTTTAATGTCTTCGATAAACTTATCCAGAGGTTGGGCTCCGTAGTCTTTTCCACTTCTTCCCCGTTCGGCTACCGTTCTTTCTTTTTCTTCTCTGTCTCCAACAATTAGCATATAGGCTACCTTTTCTAGCTGGGCATCCCGTATTTTTGCCTGTAGTCTTTCGTTTCTTTCATCTACCTCTACTCTTATTCCTTCTTCTTTTAATTTATCTCCGACTTTCTTTGCATAGACTAAGTGCTTTTCTGTTATGGGAAGAACTTTTACCTGAACCGGTGTCAGCCATGTCGGGAAGTTGCCCGCAAAGTGTTCAATTAATATTCCGATAAATCTTTCTAAAGATCCATAAATAACACGGTGAATTACAACTGGTGTTTTTTGCGTTCCGTCTTCCGCAGAATACTTTAAATCAAACCTTAAAGGAATTTGGAAATCAAGCTGCATTGTTCCCATTTGCCATTCTCTACCTAGTGAATCATTCATTAAAATATCAATCTTAGGTCCGTAAAAAGCTCCATCGCCTTCAAGAATTGAATATTCCTTTCCGCTATTTTCGAGAATTTTCTTTAATTCTTTTTCAGCTTTATTCCACACTTTCTTATCGCCCATGTAATTTTCTGGTCTTGTACCCAATCTAAACTTGTATTTAAGGCCAAAAATTGAGTAAAAATGGTTTGTAATCTCAAAAAGTTTTTCATACTCGTCTTTTATTTGACCCTCTTCAATAAAAATATGTGCATCATCTTGTGAAAATTCCCGCACACGCAGCAAACCATTTAAAGTTCCTGATTTTTCGTATCGATGAAGAGTGTCAGTATCAGAAAGTCTTAATGGCAAATCTTTATAACTTCTTGTTTTGCTGTCAAAAACGATCATTGCATTAGGACAGTTCATCGGTTTAAGACAATAAGTTTCCTTTTCCTCTGTTTCGGATATAAACATATTTTCTTTGTAGTGATCCCAATGTCCAGAAGTTTCATAAAGAGATTTTTTATTAATTAGTGGACTTTTTATCTCTTTATAATCTCTTTTAAGATGTTCATCTCGCCAAAAATTAATAAGTTCGTTTAACAAAATTAGGCCTTTAGGTAACCAGTAAGGCATGCCGGGAGCGGTTTCATGAAAAAGAAAAAGCTCTAATAAGGGCCCAAGTTTTTTATGATCTCTCTTTTTAGTTTCTTCTTGAAGATTAATGTAGTTATCAAGTTCCTTTTGGGTTGGGAAGGCGGTTCCATAAACACGAGTGAGCATTTTGTTTTTTTCCGAGCCTTTCCAGTAAGCTCCCGCAACGGACAAAAGTTTGAAGAATTTAATTTCTTTAGTGTTTTGGGTGTGTCCTCCGCGGCAAAGATCTAAAAACTTCCCCGATTCATATAGTGTTATTTTTTCACCTTTTTTTTGAAGTTCTTCAATAAGTTCAAGTTTGTAGGGATTATCTTTAAATGTTTTCTTAGCTTCTTCGTAAGTTACTTCTATTTTTTCAAAAGAAGACCACGATTTTACTAAACTTTGCATTTCTTTTTCAATCTTAGGAAAATCCGAATCAGAAATGGATAAATTATCAAAATCATAGTAGAAACCGTTTTCAATGGTCGGCCCTATTGTTGGTTTTGCAGAAGGAAATAATTTAAGGATAGCAGCAGCCATTAAATGGGCACAGCTATGCCTCATTTCTTCTAACTTATTTTCTTTTCCTTTCATAGTTTAATAATACAACAAAAAACCGTCTCTTGATTAAAGAAGACGGTTATTATCCGTGGTCCCACTTCTATTTTGTTCTCTTGGTTTGTTTCGTAAACCGAACGTTTTTGCTTTGTGTTTGGTGAGTTCACATACGATCGCAAAAACATCAACTAAATTGAGTATATTCTTGATTTGGAAAGAGTCAAGTGTTAATCAATACTAATAACGCTCATTCCAATAATGGCGGTAAAGTAATACGGTTATAAATTGCAAGTTATTTCCTTTTTTGAAAAATTCGTAAAAAATTCAAAAATGCTGAACAACCTTTTTGTGATGGTAGAGTACCATTATCAACTGCATCAGTATATTCCTTAACATCAAGATCCATCCTTTTAGCTTCTTTTGCGATGCTTACTCGGGCCGCATTTAACACTTTTTGGTCTGTAATCGGATCACGATTTGAAATATTTGTGTCTTTGCTTTCCATATTTTAGTGGACTCGAGGAGATTCGAACTCCTAACCCCCTGACTGCCAGCCAGATGCTCTAGCCATTGAGCTACGAGCCCATATGTTAGAATTATATCATGAATTTACTGCATGTATTTATTCTTTCTATTGTTGAAGGCATCACCGAATTTTTACCTATTTCATCAACGGGACACCTCATCTTGACAGCAAAGCTTCTAGATATCTCAGCATCTGATTTTACCAAGACTTTTGAAGTGGTAATACAACTTGGGGCAATTTTGGCTGTAGTTGTTCTTTATTTCAAGAAGTTTTTTCAAAGCTTTGATATCTATAAAAAACTAATGGTTGCTTTCATTCCTACGGCAATTGTAGGCTTTTTCCTCTACCCTTTTATTAAAGGATATTTGTTGGGCAGCTCCCAAGTTGTTGTTTGGAGTTTATTTATAGGCGGTATTGTTATAATTTTGTTTGAGAAATATCACAAGCCCTCAAATTCTCAGCCACTAACTCTTAAACAATATTTTCTGATTGGTATTTTTCAATCCCTTTCAGTTATTCCCGGAGTATCCCGTGCAGCCGCAACAATAATTGGTGGACTTGTAACCGGATTAAATAGAGAAAAAGCTACAGAGTTTTCTTTTCTCTTGGCGGTCCCGACTATGATCGCGGCCTCTGCTTTGGATATTTATAAATCAAGGCAAATAATAATGTCGGGAAATCTCCCAACGCTTTTTATTGGAACCTTACTTTCTTTTATCTTTGCGCTCATTACCGTGAAGTTTTTAATCGGCTACGTTAAAAAACATAGTTTCAGTGCTTTTGGAGTTTATAGGATTATCCTAGCGATTTTGTTTTGGATACTAGTGAAATGAGGGTGGACGACGTTGGGATTGGACCAACGACCTTCTCGATGTCAACGAGACGCTCTACCACTGAGCTAGTCGTCCAGAAGCCCAATTATATCTTATCCAGCAGACCTTTGGGAATAGCTTTCTCCTGAAAGAAGGAAAGAAGAGCCCTTTTTCTTGTACATGGCCCAGAAGTTTTTCTTTTCGGCTCTTTTATTTGAGGATTGCAGCCAGGTAGACGCAGAATCTATATTTTTTCTGAAGTTTCTAATAAATTCAATTATTTTTTCAAAAAAGATTAAATGGTAGACTCCCGGTTGGGCTGGAGCTTGCATAACCGCGACTTCGACTTTTTCTCCCAAACCTTGAGTGGTTTTGGCCAAGAATTGAACCTCCTGCATTAAAGCCTGAAGTTGAACCTTAAGTTCATTGGTTCTTTTTTCCGAGACCTGTTTTTCTTCTTGAGTTAATCTTCGCTCATATGCAATCTGTTTTCTTAATTTTAAATTTTCCTGATATTGTCCTGAAAGAAGATCTGAAAATTCCAATGATTCTCCTGCGTGGATGTCACCGGATACTTTTTTATCCGGGTTCCTTCTGTTTAAAATTTGTTCCAAAAGATCTTTAGAAATGCCTCCCAAAAGATCCGTTTTAAGGCTGGAAGTCATACCTCCTCCGATGTCCTTTAATGATTCCAGAACATTGGTGCGCCTGGTTGCGGTTTGGATTTTAGCTTTTTGTGCTTTATCCATACTGTTTTATGGCTGAAGTTTAGATCAATGAAATAAGGTAGTCAAGAGCGCTTCTTCTTGACAGAACACTTTGAATAAACCTTCTTTGTTCCGGAGTATTTAAACTTTCGGCAAGCTTAGGATCCGCCGAAGCTGCTTTTATAGCTTCGTCAATTTGGACTTCCTTAACTTCTATTTTTCTATCTTTAATTACTTCATTTAAAATAAGCTCGATAGAAATAGTATTTTTAGCCTGAAGTTCATATTCTTCTCTTAATTTTTCGGGGGTTTTTCCGATTGAACCTAAGTAGCCTTCCAGAGAAAGACCCAGTTTTTCAATTTTTGAAAGAAGAGATGAAAGTCTTGCATCAACCTCTTCGGAAACAAGAAGTTTGGGAATATTAATTTTAACCGCGTCCAAAAGGATCTTTATTGCTTTTTGTTCTTTCTCTTCTTTTGAAATTTCTTTTGTGGTTTTAATAATCCCCTCTTTGATTAATTTGGTATAGTCGGGAAGAACTACAAACGGTAATTCACAAGTAACAGCTCTAACTTGCCACGGTTCATTTTCATCGGCCTTTATAAGTTCAAATTTAGGGTAAATTGCCGGTCTTATTTTATTTTCGTTAATTGCTGAAGACAAAGCTTCAGGTAATATTTTTGCTAATCCTTTCTCGGTTAAGGTTGCTTGTGGGATTTTTTCTTTTACTTTTTCAATCGGGGCGTTTCCTTTCCTAAATCCGGGAATCTCCGCTTCTTTGGCATATTCTTCAACAACCTTGCTCTGTGCAGATGCAAGTAAAGAAAACGGGATTGTAAAGGTAATTTGAATATTACCATTATCTTCTCTTGCTACCGTCGATGTTATTTTTACGTCAGGCATGGGAGTATTATATCACGATCCGCCTTTGTGCTGGGTATGAAACTGAGTAGGATTAAACTTGGGAGTTTTGTAGCTTTGTTTGATTGAGAATTTAGAACCTCCGAAAATGCTCGGTTTTTTGAATGGAACAGTTGGGGGAGGTATTGCTTTTGCTTTTGGCATAATAATATTATACAATACTTTTGCCCGTTTTAGAGTGATGGCTTCGAGTTACTTCGAGGAGGAGTCTTCTAGTAGGGATTAGAAAGGAGATTAAAATTCATGGCAGCTAAATTATTCATAGGAAATTTGGATTATACCGTTACTGGTGATGATCTTAAGGCTATGTTCGCAGCCGCAGGTACAGTCGTTGATTCCGTAGTGATTATGGACAAAATGACCGGCAGATCCCGCGGATTTGGTTTTGTTGAAATGTCTTCCGATGAGGAAGCTAAAAAAGCAATCGAAACCTTAAACGGAGCAGACCTTAAAGGAAGAAAGATTAACGTTAATGAGGCAAAACCTCAAGTTGCTCGTTAATTTACCTCTTTACTTCGGGTTTTATGTGGTTTAGTCTAAATAGTGGACTTTACTCAACGGACGCCTGAGGTGATGTATGTAGATATCAATTCTTGTTTTGCTTCAATCGAGCAGCAGGAAAATCCTTTATTAAGAAGAAAACCTTTGGTGGTTGCAGCTTATGTGACTCCCAATGGATGTGTGTTGGCTTCATCACGTGAGGCGAAGGTATTGGGTATAAAAACCGGCATGAGAGTTAAGGATGCCGAAAAGATTTGCCCGAATATTTCTGTTTTGCCTTGCGATCCGCCAAAATACAGAAAAGTCCACGCAAAATTAGAAAAGCTTCTTTCTGACTTCAGTTTAAAGGTTGTTTCAAAGTCAATTGACGAATTTGTTTTTAAGGTTGCTCTTGGAAATCCTTGGGAAAATGCTTTACATGTAAAAAGACGCATAAAACAGGAAATTGGAGAATGGATTACGGTTTCAATAGGTATATCAACCAACAGGTATTTGGCTAAGATTGCCAGCAATTTACAAAAGCCGGATGGTCTGGTTGAGATTAATAGAGATAACTACTTAAATGTTTATTCCAAACTTAAACTTACGGATTTAACTGGTATTAAACTAAGAAATGAGGCAAGACTTGGTTCGGCTGGTATATACACCGTTTTAGATTTTTATAACTCCCCGCTTCAAAAACTTAAATTCGCCTTTGGCGGAGTCGGCGGGTTTTATTGGCAAAAGAGACTTCATGGCTACGAAATTGATGATTTTCCAAGTCAAAGAAAATCAATCGGTAATTCATATGCTTTTCCAAATTCCAATATTCCTCCTATTCCAATTTTGGCTAAACTGATTGAAAAAACAGGTTTTCGGTTAAGATCCTTGGGTTATAAAGCAAGAGGGGTATCCTTGATGATATCGTATCAAAACTACAAGTTTTGGCATAAAAGTCTAAGTTTGGAAAGACTTATCTTCGATTCCCGGGACATTTTTAAATATGTTTGTAAACTTTTTTCAGCATGTCCGATTAAGGATAGCCCTATTCGTGAAATTGCCGTATCTGTTTTTAATTTAACTAAAAACGACTCTCTCCAGCTTGAAATGTTTGCTGATATTGAAAAAAACTTAAAATTGGTTAAATCTATAGATAAATTAAATTCACGCTGGGGAAATTTTACGGTTAGCCATGCAAATATGGCGGATACCGGAAAATATGTTCACGATCGAATCGGATTTGGGTCAGTCAATTAAAACAGTATCCCCGACTTTAATGTTATTTAAATCGGAGTAGCCGAAATTAACCTCCAAAACATAATCGACTGCGGTTTTCGGACTATAAAGCTTAAGATTTTTGTCAGATGTTCCGGCAGTGGGCGGTGCCACATTTTTATCGATCTGTATTATTTTACCGTTCTTGAGCCAAATTATATCAATGGCAATTTTCATATCCTTCATCCAGAAAGTTGGAGTCGATTTATTGTCGGTGATGACAAATAACATTCCACCATCTTTTTCTAAACTAGTCCTACCCGAGAGTCCCTTTTGCCTTTTGATATCGGAATCGGCAATCTCAACTTTAATAACTGCATTTCCGATTGTCACGTTTTTGGTTTCTTGAACCGCGGGTGTATTTTTGGAGTAAGAAGGAAGAGGAGAAAGACCTTGATTTTTTCGATAGAATATACCCGCGGCGATAATAAAAATCATCGTCAAAATTATTGGTAATAGAACTTTTTTAAAGCTATCCATTTAAGGGTGTGTTATTGAATAAAGTATAGTAACTAAAAGTGCGAATATTATGGCCGGAATAAAAAGAAAAAAAATATTATGATTCCGATTAAGCTTGTTGGTGTGAAGATGTAAGTATTCTGACATTAATGATTATTGTAGTTAATAATAACCTACTTTTCAATGTGCCGGGGACAGGAGTTGGACCTGCACGCCGTTAAAGGCACTAGGTCCTAAACCTAGCGTGTATACCGTTTCACCACCCCGGCTAGATAGTCAATTATATAACTTTTCCAAAAAGAAGGGGGGTACCTTGCGATACCCCCCAAAAAAAATCCCAACGCCTGTATCAGTTTTACCTGCACAAGCCTCGAAATCTAATGCATACTATAGCATAGGTAACTATGGGTTGTCAAGATATAGGGTGTTTTTTGGCTAAGATAAAAATAGATGGTCCGAAGTTAAGACGACTTAAGGGTTGTTGTAAAATCTTTTCAATATCTGTTAATGTTGAGACAGCTATCATTTTTTTTAAAAAAGTTGACCTGATGTTTGATACGGATAATTTTTCAATGATCGTAAATCCGGCGGTTTTAAGTTGTTCAGTTATTTCATCGGGATGGTAATTAATAAATGGAAGAGTCTTATTTTTTATATGTCTTTGACTTCTTTTATCTATCGGAAAAATATCCAACGGAAAAGTAAAATTACCTTTAATAAACTCTTTTATGGTTGCTTTAAGATGACTTTTATTGGCAAATTCCAGAATAAAATAGCCGTTATTATTTAAAAGTTTAGCAACCACTTTAAAAGCTTCTTGGGTGTCTTTGATATGGTGCAGGACTCTAACCATGATTACTAAATCTGAAGGCCTGTGTTTTAATTTTGCGGGCAAGTTTTCTAAACTAGATTGCATAAAAGTGACTTTGTTATCGTTAGTGATATTTTTTCTTGCAAGGCTCAGGCAGGAAGCGGAAGGATCTGAAAGAATAATTTTTTTGGCCCGATATGAGAAAGAAGAAAAAAGCCTTCCGTGACCACAGCCGACTTCAATAATTGTTTTTATATTCGGGATTTTATCAAGAAGAGTTTTGATAGCGTAGTATTCCGCTTTATGCTCATATTTACGATCAGCCCAATAGGAAGGATAATTGTATGTGTCGTATGCAGCCGGCATAGTCTCTTATTCTACTCTATCTATTCCATTTCGTTAAGAAACTGCTCAACTCCCTTTGCCCAGGAGCCATTAGAGAGAGGCGTATATTTGGACATGATTTTTTCGGGAGTATCAAATCCAAGAGCAATGTAGTTTTGAGCAAGACCCATGGTCACGGCTCTTATGCCTTCCTCGTAAGATGAAAAGCCTAAAGTTCCTTCAGAGTGAATCCCCCAGCCCCAGCAGTTGTAGGTATTTGGCGGGATTATTTTACAAAGATTAGATTCTTGTTGGGCAATTGCGGTGGTTAGGCGGTAGTCGATGTTAAATTCATCAGCGGCTTGAACAATATAACCGGCAAATGAAACCAAAGGAGATTTATATCTCAAAAGGTAATTTTTGATAATTTCAGGCCTGGCGTCGGATGATTGAACTTTTTCTGAAATCGAAGGAAAATCGATAGGTAAAGATGCATATATTCTGGCACCGAGAACAGTGGTGGTATCACGATTAATTAATTTTAGATTTTGGCTTTCTAATTTATTATTATTGAATGAAAGTAATGAATATAAACTTGCGCCGAGCGTTAGAGGGGTAACACTAAAGAATACTATTGCCAGAATAATATTCTTCCAGAACGAAAAGCTATTCTCTTTGCTATTTCCCATCACCTTTCAGGATGCCACAAAAGAAGGGTTGAGTCAAGAAAAAGAAAAGATTTTTTCTTAAAAATAATATATCCCGATCCACCCGGTTCATACGAATTTAAGGATATCTTAATAATTTCTAATTTATTCCCTTTTTCGTCAATGACTTTTAAATTGTCTTTAGTCCAGATTGTTTGACCTGTATTTTCAACAAAGAGAATACCGGTAAAAGCTAATATTTTTGAAACTGCCGCTTTTTCTTCCTGTGGGGGAATACCCTTAGTTTTGGGAAGTTTTTGTATATTTTCATAAAGATTGTGATAATTGCCGTTGTTTTTCCAAGAAAATATATCAAAAGGAGGAAATTCGTAGTTGAGAATAAAAGGAGTAACGGCAACTATTTTGTTATTATTCCATATATTTTCAAAAGCGAAGTTAAATTTTCTACTAACAATCTCCTCATTTAACTTATTTTTAGACCAGCCTGTTTCCGTAATAAATACAGGAAGTTCTTTTTTGACGCCTAAGTTTTTAAGAAAAGATAATTCCCATTCAAACGTTCTAATTGTTCCACGTCCACTAGCATATTCCGACCCTGAGAAATTCGGATTGGGGTAAGAATGAGAAGCCCAACCGTCGACAAGTTCGAAAATATCAGGTTCTTTTTTAATCATTCGAAGAAGATAGGTAGATTCATCTAAAGAACCTTTTGTGGTTGGAAGCGATGCATCAAACCCTGATGGCATGACAAAATAATCAGGATTTGTCTCCTTTAGTTTATTTACAAAATCCTTAAGGTACAAAGCATAGTCTTCGGGGTTAACCTCTCCTCCCCATTCTTTACCGAGGTTAACTTCATTTCCGATCGTTATGTACCTGTTTTTAACAACCCAGTTTAAGGAGTTTAAAAAAGAAATCCAGCTATCAATTTCTCCAATAACTGGTTTTTTCCAATTACCGTTTTCTTCTTTAGTCGCAATTCTTACAATGGGGATAAGATGAAGTCTACGCATTTTGTTAAAAACTTCCTGCCAAAGGTTAACAGTACGGTTATTCTCGGCGATGACTAATGTGACATATCCCCAATCACCTCCATTCGAATTAACTAATTTTGCCGCATCTTCAAGATCGGCAATATTGGCGATATGGATCCCAAAAGAGTTATTGGGAACGGCTAATGGATCAAAAATTGCCAAAACTGTTTTGGGAAAAGTGAAAGTCATTAAAAAAAGAATAATAAGTGCAAATTTACGCATATAGATATTTTAACAGAAGTTTTTGATATAATACGCCTTATAGGGGCAAGTGGCGGAACTGGCAGACGCGCAGGCTTCAGGAGCTTGTGGGCTTTACAGCTCTTGGAGGTTCGAATCCTCTCTTGCCTACACAACAGGTGTAATTCAACCTCATATTCGGTTGAAATAGATTGGTAGACACTTGGATTTTACATCTAAAGACATTGAGCAAGTTAGGAATTTCAAAAGAATCCTTAAATTAGATAATAAGATTTGCCTGAAATATCGAGGTCCTGATAGAAACAAATATTATAATAGGATACAGTTTGGCGACGTTAAATTTTATAGATTTCTTGTTTCAATTGATTTGTCTCCTAAAAAGTCAAATATTATTGAAAAAGTTGTAGTTCCCGATAAATATTTTAGGGATTTTCTGAGAGGTTATTTTGACGGTGATGGATATTCATATTCGGCTTGGGACAAAAGATGGAAATCTAGTTTTTTACTATATATAGGATTTACTTCCGGAAGCCTTGAATATCTATTGTGGTTAAGAGAAAAAAATTAATAGTTTTTACGGGATAGTGGGTTTTATCAAGCATAACGGGATGTTTGCCAATTCGTTGATGTATGCGAAAAAAGAGTCAATTATATTGCTTAGAAATATATACTATAACGATAGTCTTATTTGTCTTAAACGTAAGAAGTTTAAAATAATGCGATCTTTAGGTATAATTGAAAGACAAGCGGGGATGCTGAAACGGTATACAGGCACGCCTAAGGAGCGTGTGTCTTAACGACATGGAGGTTCAAATCCTCTTCCCCGCACTTAAGGTCGCTTGGCTCAGTTGGTTAGAGCGTCTCGTTTACATCGAGAAGGTCGGGGGTTCGAATCCCTCAGCGACCACAAATTTGATATAATTCTTTCGTAATGCTGAGATAGCCAAGGTAGTCAAGGCGGGGCTCTGAAGAAGCTCAAATCTGTGTGCAACTCACAGTCTCAGCACAACTTTAACGCACATTGACATAACCGAACCAGCGTAGTACCCTGAATATAGGTATATATGTATGGTTGGGGATAGAAATAAAACACTATATTATAAAGTTCTGAAGTTGAGGAAATCTGGAAAGAGTTACAATAAAATAAGTAAAACAGTAGGTGTTTCTAAAAGTACGTTAAGCAATTGGCTATCCGGTAAGAAATGGTCAGATTCAATCACAATTCACCTAGCTAAAGAAAACAGAAAGTCAAGTTATGATGCCCTGATCAAATATATTAAATTAAGACACAAAGAAACGTTAAAAAGACATGAAATTTATAGGATTGAAGCTGTCAAAGATTTTAATGAATTAAAGTCGAAAAACCTTTTTTTGATTGGTCTAGCTCTCTATTGGGGTGAGGGTGATAAAACTAATCAAAGCAAAGTTGCTGTAATCAATTCTGACGTAAATTTATTGAAAATAATAGTCAGTTTTTACAGAAGGATATTAAAAATTCCAGAAACGAAATTAAGAGCCGGTCTATTTATATATGAGGATATTGATGAAGAAGAAGCTATTAAATATTGGTCAAGTAATTTAGGTTTAAACAATGATCAATTTATCAAAACTCAAGTATTACCAAGCAGAAGCCACAGAACCAAAAGTAAAGTTAAATATGGCATGTGTAATATATATTTTTCAAGCGTTGAAATTAACATTAAGATGAAAGAATGGATAAAAATCTTAGCAAGATATATGCGGGCGTAGTTTACCGGTAAAATGCTTCCTTGCCAAGGAAGAGACAGAGGGTTCAATTCCCTTCGCCCGCTCCAATTTCCCGCTACCCGCTCTCAAGAGGTAGTCTTTCTTTTCCTTGGGCATCTCTGACGGTATTTAGCATTAATCTTTTTAGTATCTCCTGGAATGATATGCCATAAAGATCTAATATTACCGATATGGCTACATCGCATTCTTTAGGTCCGAATGCTGGGTTAGTATTGGAGTCGATGAAAAAATACCTTCCTGATTGATCAATTCTAATATCAAATTTGCCATAGTCATACATTTTTGTAATATCAAAAGCTTTTTTGACATATTCTTTTAAGATGGGATCATCGAATTTAATATAATGATACGATGAGTATCCTTCTTTTACCCACTGATCATCAAAAGTAGAAAGAATATATTTATTTTCTTCTTTTTCTTTGCTGAATGCCTTTTCAGCTAAATAGACTTTTTTATTTAAGCCTTCAAGAAGAATGGCGGTTACTTCCCTACCGACAATAAACTCCTCCACCAGAACAGGCTGTTTATACGTTGATATTAAGAATTTTAGTCTGTCTCTTAAGTGTTTTTCATTATCCGAAACTGCATCTTGAGTTATTTCCACGGCTCCGTGAATTTCATTAAGCTTAGAAATTAAGGGATATCTTAAGGTAGGATCAATAGGATCATTCGGGGTAGCAAAAAGTTGAAATCTGGGAACAGGAACTCCGTTTTGTTCAAGGAGTTTTTTAATCACGAATTTATTAGTATCAAG
>Ga0208958_1003348_pt1 | contig 12561 bp, 10 predicted proteins | sample RifOxyB1_FD_184032 | JGI IMG/M metagenome (GOLD analysis project Ga0208958, IMG submission 184032) | Soil microbial communities from Rifle, Colorado - Rifle Oxygen_injection B1 (SPAdes) | ecosystem: Environmental > Terrestrial > Deep subsurface > Rock core/Sediment | place: Rifle, Colorado...
CGAGAGTGGATCTCGAAAGATTCGAGCACCTGGTTTCGGTCCAACGAATTAACCAGATTGAGCAGGCCGCAGGAGACCTGCTTCACTAACCGATGCGACCCTCAGACACGGAAAAGTTGCCGCGACCGGGGATTACGTTGTCCGGGTTACTGTTTTTGATGCCCACGGAAATCAGGACACCCAAAACAAGAAAGTCACAGTCAGGAACTCCGGTTGCGTGCAATAACATTAGGTATAGACGGGTTCCGAGATTCTTATAATAGCCGGGAGACACATACGCCAAGCCCGCCCAGTATCTCTCAGTATAGTAAGTCAGCTCTCACATGTTGATTGATTTGGGTCTAATTCTGAAACATCAAGACGATGGGTCACTGAATCGGTGAGACCTTCCTATGGGATTGACCCGATTCAGTAGACAGTTTTGTTACGCTGCCTGAGACGTTCACTGGAACCGGGGCTTTTTTATTTCTGGGTGTATGATTCGCGCAGACTGAATCTTTTCTATATAGTCAAACTATTGACGTAATCATCAACAGCGCACTGATTGAGACATCTTCCAACCGCGGCCCCCTGAGTCTTTATCGCTCTGTCTAATGAGGCCTCTACGCGCCTAGCTGGACAAAACCCCGAATTAGAACCGGTCAGAATCGCTCCGCAAGTAGCATACGATATTAAGAAAAATGACTGAAAAAGCCGATAGATAGAAGAATGGCTTTTCGTAGAATAGTCTCGAAAATTCTTCTAATCGCCGGCCTAATCATCACGGCCAGCTCTCATGCTGCCGATCACACAGAACTACTTCGGAAGTTAGTGGCGGTCGGTGAAAAACCGACAGAAGCCGAGGCGATTGCGCTAGTTGAGAAGAGTTACGGAAAAGTAAGAGACACCTCAGGATTTTCATCTTTAGACCAATCGCTCAAGGACATTTTTGGAAAGCTAAGCAAAGCTCAAAAGGCGCATATCGCAGGGCTTCCGGTCGAGAATGAACTTCGCTTCGTAGATTCACCGGTCATAAATGCATTCGTCGTGAGCGCAAAGCCGCCGAATGCGAAACTTCAAACAAAAAACATTGTATTTGTCACGAGTGGTTTTCTGGATTTGCTGATTGAAGACGCCTCTGAAAAAGGCTTGCAGGCGGGCCTGATCCGAATAGCAGGTGGACTCGCACACGAGTTGGGGCACCCAATCGATACGCTGGATGCGGAGGGGATTGAGAGACTGCGTGGGCAGCTCTGGACAAGCCAGGCAGTTGAAATCCGAGCCGATGTAGAAGGCGTAAGGATCGCTCGCGAAGCCGGATTTCCCGAGGATTCGCTATATAGGGCCATGGCGAAGCTTCTAGACGGCAACTCGCATTCAACTGTTGCCAGCGCAGCTCTGAGCACACATCCGCAAAGGAATGTCCGACTCTCAATTCAACGCCTCTTCATGACGGCGAACCGCTACAAAACAGGTGCGCTCCCATCTACTCCTATCAAAGTTACTAAGAAACTTCAGACCGAGCTTCAGCAACATAGGAAGAGTTTGCTCGAACAATGGAAATTTGTCGAACCCACATCGCTGGATGAGGCTAGCCGCCGGATAATTTCATTGGCTAACTCCGAATCTCCATCGCTCTACCGCAACATCGAATTTAATCGCCTTCTCGTTCGATTTGATGAAATGTTGGTAGAAAAAGGTTCGCGCCTTTCGAAAAATGACAAGGCCGCGGTCGACGCGGTCGTACAAGATTACGTAAATCGACGCGAGTCCTATCCAGAGATACTGAACCGATCGCAGCTCGGCGAATCTTTTAATGCCAGTAACCTCTCGGAACAGTTCCGATCTGGACGCTCCCATGAGGAACTCGTCGGGCAAATCGAATATTTTAAATCGCCGGATTTCAGACAAAAAGCCAAGGAACTTCTCATCCCAAACGGAGCGAGTTGGAATAGACTTAGAGAGAACATCGTCGCTTCTCGCCTCTTCCTTCCGCCTGAGGATCTCTTTTCAAATTTCGGTGACCCAATTGTGAAAGCAATCGCCACGACTGCGAGCGAGGACATGATCGATTTCAGTTCAAAATTCCAGCTTGGCGCGCCTGCCAAACAAGGGCTCCCTAGAACGCTTCCGCTCGAATACGATATACGATTTGCAGAACTGCTTCACGACAAAGTGCGCCCGCTGGTCGGTCCAGACGGTTGGACCGGCATGCTCCTTACTAGACCAAGTTCTGGAGGCGGCACACCATGGCTACCTTCTGTCGGATATGCACGAGATCCGCAGCACGGGCTAGGCGTTCTGAGAAACCGCCAAATGCTTTTATTGGATCCCAAAAAAAGGGATTTGGCAGAGTTGTATCGCAACATTGCCAGGCGGATCTGGGACGAGCGTGGCTACTATGCTGCCGCCGAACTCCTAATGAGCCACCAGAATATAGATTGGCCGGTAATTTTCGAGCTACTCAAAATTGACCCGAACGTTGGGTATAATCAGATTCGCTCAGCGGTAAAGGAATTTTGCAAGACTCCGGCATACGCAAAGATGCTCAGTGTAGCGCAGGCACCACCCAAGGGGGTCAGTTTTCGAGCCGACGCCATTCCAAAGCCTGAGCGTGTCGCTTGGGCCAACCCCGGTTTAGAGAAGCACATTCGGGGAGATCTCAATGAAGCAATTCAAAGCAGCCCTGAGCTGAGGAAGTTTGCGCCTGAATCAGCTTACTTGGCATACATTCGGAATTTTAGTGATCCCATACAGGATCAGTTTCTGAAGGAGTTCGCAAAGCGCATTGCTTCCTCTCCCGCAAAACCGCCGATTGCCTCACTGCGCGCTTGGATCCAAGAGGTTGCCACAATAGTCGAGCCGATCCGAATGCGTGGTTGGGGCAGCGAGCAGGTTATTATCGAGAGAATCCCCGAAATCATCACAGCTATTGATAGTGCCAAGTGGCGTAAATCCGAAAAGTCTGCGCTTTTACGAGCGCTGTTTCTGAACCCAGTCCGCACCACTAAAGAGCCGACCGACGAGATGAGTCCGATAACCAAAGCTTTTCAGGAACTCTGGAAGGCAGAAGGTACTGACCACCGAAAACTGGTTCTAGATACCCTCATTAAACATGGAGTCGCAAGAGAACGGCTTGAAATTCTGGAAGCGGTAAAGAGGGCCGGAGAATCTAGGTTGCTCAGCGGCAATTATAATCGAATCGATCACTTTGGGCTCGTATCCCAATTGCGCCAAAGTCTAATTTCAGAACTCCAGCTAGAACTCGGACGACTACATGATCCAAAAGCGAGATTTCTCAAATACAACGAGTGGGCCAAATCCGTTTTTACCACGAATCTTCGGCCACCGAGCGGCTTGGACGTTTCAAATCCAAATACGATTGCGATGCGGTCTTTGAAAGATGACTTTTGCTCGCTTTTGCTGAAAGAAAAGTTCCCGCCCGATCAACAAATCGAGCTTTTTAGAGTCGTAACTCGAACGGGACCGTCGAAAGGCACAGACTTGCTTCTGGAAGACGTTCTTTCGCGAAGTACCACAAACCGGTCCATCCTTGAAAAGCTGAAAATATTCCTACTTGAACAAAATCTCACAAAACCGTCCCTTCAGGTCAGGGTTGCCGAGGCGGTACTTCAAGAGCTTCGTGAGGAGTCTAAAGCACGAAATTCCACCATGGCACGGAAAGAGTTTATGTCGGAACTAAACTCATTAGTTCCGGAGGCGTCCACCGAAAAAGACAAGCTACTCGAACGTTTGGCATACGAGCTGGAAGTTCCAAAAACTGAACTACAAGAGCTGATTGAGGACTACAAAACTACGAACTGGCGAAAGGTTGAACCCCTAAAGGCAAATGTCGCGTCAGTGTTAGGGGAGCAAATCGAGAGCATGCCGGAGCACTTGCGGGAACAACTCATTGCCCACATTTCGAGACACTCGGATCAACCATTACCGAGAACTTTCCTCGATGGGTTCGAACAAGAGGTCTTTCGGAGGATAGTTGCTAACCCTCGTGATGGGGTTAACCCCTACACAGACGCACGGATGAAAGCGAAGGCAATCACACGGAAACTTCAATACGAAGTTGAGATGGCACTCGCCGACGCCAAGGCTACTGAGAAGATTCCTGCACTTGAAATGCTGCTCGCGTCTGGAAATATGCCTGGGCAGGAGCTCGACTTGGTACAAGCAAGACGTCTGTCTCGCAATGTCCTGGGATACGCGGCGAATTCTATCGAGGAAAAGCTTCTCTTATCCTTTCTCGAGACAGTTCCATCGCACGAAGGATCAACAACAATGGCCTATCTCCTCAGTCAGGCCGGACGCGAGCGCGGCTCTGTTGCGGCGCTTTTTGAAGTTTTTCAGACGGTCGGTATAAAATTCGGCCAGTTAGCATCTACATGGAAAATCTTTGGCGAGGAAATAGCGGAAGAGACAAAATCGCTCAAGAGTTCAGCGGAGCCGCTGACGAAAATGGAAATCGAACAAATTCTTGAAAAGGAACTATCTGCAGCGGAGTACCGCAAAATCAGAGGGGTCAAAAGGGTCTTGGGTAGCGCTAGCCTAAAAAATGCCGCACTACTTGAACTCCATGACGAGACCCAGGTCGTCGTTCTGATCCAAAGGCCTTATGCATCAAATCAGGTATATACGAACCTGGATCTAAGCAAAAAGTTCCTTGCAACAGTTCGCAGGAACGGCGTGGAGATTCCCGGCGGGATGATGCAATCCATTCTGGGTGCCCTGGAGGAGCAACTTTCTGACGAACTGCGCATGAGCAAAGAAGCAGAACATATTGCGAACGCTCAAGTGGCTTACCAGAACTATAATACGACTCTTGCGAAAGATCTTAAGGGCTGGAAATTTGAAATGCCGGGCGTAAGTGAGAAATTCGCGATCAGAGATCACCTCTTATTTGTGGACTTAGCTCCGGGCACCACTCTCGATCGTCTCAGTGTAGAGACAAAAAGAGCAGTGGGAAAGCCGATCGTCAAGTCAGCGCTCAATTCCTTATTCGAGCGAGGGGTTTTTAACGCGGACTCGCACTCCGGGAACTTCCTGATCCATGACGAATCACGAACAATTGCGCCTATTGACGTTGGGCAGACGGAGCAATTTTCGAAACGCACAATGTGGGCTGCCGACGACCGATACAATCTCGCCCAATTCATCCGGGCTCTCGACAACAGAGATGAGAAACGGATTATCCAGTACGCCTTACAGATGCAGAAGCCGGGTTCTCCGACACCTTCTGGGCCAGAGTTAAGGAATGCGGTCCATACAGTTCTGAAACGGCATTACGTAAACGAAGCGGATCGAATTGTGGATGTTGTTAACGCCCTTGCAGAAAATGGTCTCGTGCTAGATCGTAAATTTTCCTTCGGTGGCCTCAAAGGTCTCGTGGTCTTAATGGGCGAGGAATACGTTACACCGGCGGAATTTCGAGCGCTTCTCGGAGAGGAAGTTAAAAAGGTGCTATTGAAGAAAGCGCCTGTCACCATCAAAGACGCCATCATAGGTCCACCCCGAACGACACGTCCGAACGGTAGTGCCGCAGGCTGCCTGTTAAGAGCGTTAGGGAAATTACTTCGATAGGAACTTAGAACTCGCAGCCCTACCCCAGCTCTTCGATAAGCTGCAAGATACGCTTTCGCTCGCCCTTTCGGAGATGCTCTCCCCGAATCGAGTGTCAGAATTTCATCAAAGTTGAGAATAGGAGCAGGAGAAAAGCGCGGGATATTACCATTTTTTCGGATGCCTACAAGATCGACTGCCTAATTGGAGCGCTGAATCTTGTATAGCAGAAATCTTGGAGCGAAGGCCTATAACGGAAAGACACGGAACAGCGATGTTGGCTCAAAATGCATACGACACGAGATCGGTAAAATCATTTACGGCGAACAAGCTAATTTATTTGATGAATCGCAACCAACCCCGGCCCCCTCCGCTTGCTCCGAATGCTGAGGCCCTCTCTATTTACTTTTGTTGCCCGCGTGTCATATTTAACAAATGCCAAAATTTTCCACTTCGGATTTATTAATCGCTGCGGTGATGCTTTTACTTCCAGCGACGGAATCTCATGCGCGAAAAATCGAATACCACCTCCCGGATGTTGGATATCGAATCAAAGTTGAGGAAAACTTTGAATGCAAGGCAAGCCCAGCTCCTGCGGCGGATCAACTAAATGCAAAAGGATTCAGACTTCTGAAACAAAAGCAATATGAACTCGCCTCGAATAAATTCAAAGAAGCCTTGAAAATCGATATTTGTCACGTATTGGCTCGTTACAACTTGGCTTGTGCCCTTGCACTCCTGACCAGGGGACACTCGAACTGCAGCTTGGACCTTGAGCCGTATCACGCCATTTCGGAGCTTGAGATTGTCCTTCAACTTGATCCGAGTCGTCGCAAACGGATTCTTGAAGATCCTGATCTTCGATCTATTCAAAACACCGTATGGTATCAAAAACTGCTCGGTCGCTCGATGAGTCGCGATGGCGATTTGGAGAAGATCCTGATCGGTGTCGATACTTGGCACGGACTTTCGCCTGGAATTCTATTGGTCCATGACAGGATCAGTTTTCTGGAATCTGGGAAGTTGAAATTCACCTGGATTGACCCCGATGCAAGCGGTGCTGATAGCAGGGATAAGGAGGATCTGGGAACCTACTCTGTCAAAGGGGGAAAAGTAGTCATTAAATTTCCAAAACCTTTCCGAGGTCGAGACACATATACCGGAGCCTTCCTAAAAGAAGAAATGCTCGAAATACCCGGACTGGGCAGATTTAAAGATGCGGTATATTCGTGTTCTGATTAACTCCCCGCGCAACACCCTTGAACCGGCTTTTGGGGCAGAAAGGATCCATGGAGAACTCCTCAGGCTTGGCTGTCCTCCGCCGAGCAGTCATCGATCCCTGGGATGGCGAATCGTCAGGGCACCGGAAGGAGTTTTTTTTTCCGGCGGCACAAAAACGTCTGGGCGATGGATTTTCTCACCGTGCACTCAACCGCTCGAATGGACCCACAACACTCTCAGTTGGGAGCTAGGGAAAAGGACGCCGCCCTCCGACATTATTCATGACCGAGAGCCAGCATTTGAGTCGCCTCGATCCGGGCTATGCTCGATTCGTTTGCAGTCAGGAACCTCAGAACGCCACGCCGCACGCCGATCGCAACGCCTTTGTCGAACGAATGAACGGAACGCTAAGACGCGAGTGCACGGATCACTTTCTCTTCTTTTAACGAGCGGCAACTTCAACTCGTCCTTCATGAATATAAGCAATATTAAAATTGGGCACGCTGCCACCAATCGCTCAACCAGAGCTCACCACTATTGCGCCACAGGACCATTCACCATACCGGCTTACGAACGTCACAGCTTCGGTCCAAGGAGTTCCTCGGAGGACTTCACCATGAATATTCCTGGGTGGCCTGAATAGATGGCCATTACACCACCACGCCTAAGCGGTGATTCTGGTTCTCGCTGCAAAACCGCTCCTTGCCATACAGGTGCAACGCCAAGCCTCCCTGTCGCGCACGGAACATCACCAGAGCAGGAACCATGGCGAGCCCGCTTAGCGCGATAGCCCAACTCACTCCCACTTCGCTGGCCGCCCAAGGAGACAGCACGCTACCGCACGCGAGCGCCATCATCGTGACCGCATGAAATGCGCCGGTCAGCTTGGCCGGATTACGACCTACCGTAAGGCGAGATAGTTGTCCGAACAAGTACCCGAAAAGCATGGCATCGCCGATCCCGTGAATTGCCCGACACAGGAGTGAAAGCCAGGAAATGGGTACGGCAGTTCCTAGCGTACCGAAGATCGATAACAACACGGCGATTAATCCGGCGCTTTTCCTGGCCACATCTGCCCTTGCCAGCGTCAACACGAGAGTCGTAATTCCGAGGCTAAACACCTCTAACCCAAAGTACCACCCGACTGCCGAATGACTGAATCCCAATTGCTTTTGAAGAAACAGAGGCAGAATTGTAACTTCTGCGCCCCAGTGCAAAGCAATAGCAAATGACAAGAACGTCAGAGCGAGCGCGGAATGAACTTCTGCACCCGATTGCAAGTGCGCCCGCGTTTGCGCAACGATATCGTCTGCTCGATGAACGAGAGTCATCCCTTTCCTGACACAGAAAGACAGAAGCATAAAGCCGGCCGCAAGGAGCCAGAACAGGCCCGTAAACTTATAGGTATCGAGAGCATATCCGGCGAGAAGAGTCCCGGCACCCAGTCCGAAGAATTTCGCCGACTGGAACATGAGAATAATTTGTGAGCTATTCCGCTGTCGGCATCCGGCCTGGCTCATAAAGAGAGCGTCAAACAAGACGCCAGTCAGTTCGGAGGCAATCACGTAGGGAAGGTATGCCCAAAAAACCTGACTGATGCTCGATGTACCCGAGAGAAAAAAAATCGACACACCCTGAACGAGGAAGGCCAATCTAAAGAGCCACGAGGTCGAGAGTCGTCCAGCTAAATAGCCCGATGGGTACCCCGAAAGGAAGGTCACTACAGATCGGACTGAGAATATCAGCCCGATCTTCTCTCCCGAGAAACCAAGTGAGTTATCAAAAAAGAGCGATAGAAAATAGGTATTGCACGACGACAGCGCTGAGTAGGCAAAGAACAGCAGCGCGCTCAAGCTCAAATCACGCTTTTTCATAATACAGCGGCGTAGCCTCTCGGGACATCTCGTCCAGCGCCCTCACGATCGCGTCCGGAACAACAAAAGAGACTCCGTCTATCAGCTCGCTTTGTTGCTTTTGGCTCTTCGCTCCACAAAGCAGAGTACTGACCCCAGGTTTCCTGCCCGCCCATGCCAGCGCTAGCGCGGAGGGACTCACCCCTATTTTTTCTACAATTCCCAGATACCGGCCCTGAATGGCTCTCAATTTATCGAGCCTGGCCACCATATGGTGATCGTAGGATCGGTGATCCTTATCGTCGTAATGCCGCCCGGCTTTAGCCGTTCCCGCCAGCATCCCCTTGGCAAGGGTTCCATAGGCCATAAACCCAATGGCATTTTCGCTACAGTATTGGATCAGTTCACTATTGGATGCGTTAAAGACACTAAAGTCTCCCTGCACCACCTCGATAGGGCAAATCTCGCGAGCACGCTTCAACAGCTCCACCGAAAAGTTACTCACTCCAACCGCTCGAACCCTTCCGTCTGACCTCGCGTTCTCGATCACTGTCAAACTTTCGTCTAAACGAACGTTCGGATCTGGCCAATGGATCATGTAGACGTCGATGACATCAGTGTGGAGATCCGCCAGTGACTGGTCGATACTTCGCTTCAGCACCTCTGGGGAGTTATCAATTCGGGCATAGCGCTGTTCATTCCACGTAATGCCGCCTTTTGTAACCAGGACCATTTCCTTTCTGGCTTGCGGGTTGGCTCTCAAGTACTGACCTATCCTTCGCTCGGATTGACCAAACCCGTAGATTGGCGCGCTATCGAACACATTTATTCCCAGTCGTCGGGCGTTGTCGATCAGCGAATAGCCTACCTCTTCGTCTACATCCCCAAACCCGTATCCACCCTCCTTGCCGCTTAGGGCGGCACCACCGAATCCGAGTACAGAGACCTGAATATTTCGTGTGAGTTGCCGATACTTCATATACTTCCTTTCAACCAGTCAATGAATCGCACTGGGTCATGAAACCGAAACTGAGGAGAACATCCCACCGGCGCATCGTGATACCACTGCGCTAAGGCTGAAATTGCGCCACACCCGTTCGCCGCTTCCATGTCGTGCACATGGTCACCGACTGCAACAAGCTCCGACGGGTTTATCTCCAAGTTGTTGCAGATCCGCATCAGCCCCTCGCAAGCCGGTTTTTGTTCAATCAGGTCATCAGAACTGATGAGAAGGTCGAAAGCCGATGCAAGACCAATAGAGGCGAGGATTCGTAACGTGGACTCGCGCGATCTCCCCGTCCAGATAGCAGCCTTCGTCCGATGGGTTCCCTCTGTCAGAAATGCGCACAGCTCTTCGGACCTGCGAAGATGCTTCGCATGCTCCCGATCGAACCTCTGAAGACGTTCAGTTGCTACTTTCGCCTCACCTTGAGAAAGCAGTCCTGAGAACAGCTCCCCCACGCGTCTGCCCCGTAGAAGTTCGATGAGGGCCGCTGTCACAGATATTCCGGTATCAGCCAACGCAAACCGAAACCCATCTCGGACAAAAGAGTCCGAGTCGACCAGCGTTCCGTCCAAATCAAGCGCGATACATCGGATGATCATGCTCGCACCTGTTCCAGATGAAAGCGGGATTCATCAACCTCACAGCCCAAAATGTCGCTAAAGCCGTTCCGTTGGAAGGCAAGGTCAATACTCGGAGCGAGTACCGTCAGTTCCCGCTTTAAGGCCAGTTCGCGATATGCCAAGTCAATTGGCCGATCACTTCGCAGTAGACGGCTCAGTACCCGGAAATAGGCGCGCGAGTGGATGCCATAACAATGAGTAAGGGCGGTCGCTGCCCGGCAGACCCCCGGAGCCACGGTTTCATATCGCCGCTGACTTGTCGCGTAGTAGAAAAACAAGTCCCACGTTTCCGTTTCTAGGGCTTCGCGAATCGAATCAACGTAGTCCAGAAACTTCGGATGGAAGCGCACGTCATCCTCCATGATAAGGATCGAACGGTGTACATCGCGGATGCCCAAGAGTATTGCCTCGATGTGCGACACTTTACACCCGTATTGGCCCGCACTGAGTTCAAGGCAACTCCGCGAACCGATGTCGGGGCGGAATGCTGAGATCCGGGTCGCCTTTATATTGAGTGATCGTAAATCCGTTTCGATGAGGCTGCGCCGATCCCCTCGAGAATCGAGATTGAGATAGTAGGCCGCATCATAAACACCAAAAATCCGCTCGGGCATGGCTATTGACTGCCATTTTTTGAGCTTAATGACTAATTATCGTATATATAGTCGAATATCATCTTTTCTTAATTCCAGGAGAGCTTGCAATGCGTGACATGATCAATCCGACGTTTGTCCGAACGTTTTTGACTGTAGCAAAGACACAGAGCTTCGTGAAAACAGCACGCGTTCTCGGAATGACTCAAGCGGGAGTGACGCAACATGTACAGCGAGTTGAGGCGGCCTATGGAGCCCCTGTGTTTTCGCGCGAGCGAGAGCGCCATTGCCTCACAGACCTCGGAAAGACGCTTGTCTCTTACTGGACAGAAGTATTCCGTAGCCACGAGGATATGTTGAACGGTCTGCAACCAGACAATCCTCTTAAAGGCGAGTGCAAGATAGCCAGTACCGGAAGCTTCGGGCTTATGTTTCACCGGTTTCTGATGAAGCTCAACCGGCGGCATACGGAGCTGTGTTTTCACTTCTACGATGTACCCCACGTCAGGATTTTGAGCGGGATTGCTGATGACGAATTCGACATGGGCTTTGTCACTCAAAAGGTGATCGATCCACGATTGGTGAGTGAGGTTATCGATAGGGAGGAACTGCTGTTTCTCTACTCTAAGCGCCACCGCATTAAGTCGGTTTCAGCCCTGTTCGAGCTTGGCTTTGTCGATCATCCTGACGGGCGCTACGGCCTCCATCGCATGACCCGGCAAATCGCTCCGGAGATGGAGGCGCAGGCTAGAACGATAAAGATCCGATCCTTTGTAAACTTCATTGGCAATATTCTCGATCCGGTCGCTGAAGGCTTGGGCTTTACGGTCCTTCCAGAGCACACCCATTCAGTGTATCGGGATAAGAATGTGATTACCTATTTGAAGACTGAGAAACGAGTCATCGACGAGGTTTATCTGGTCAGGCGGGCAGGTCGTAAATTGCCCGCCCGCTTTGACCTTGTAATCAACGAATTCAAGAAGTTTCGGGATCAATCGGCGCGACGACTAGATTGAAACAGCCGAATGCCCCGTTTCCGTTCGAGAAAGCCATGGCGACTAACGTTGAACCGAGAATACCTGTTGTTCTCGTTTTTGTAGCCGAGAGGAATATCTTCCGAATCTCGGTTTACTCAAACGGTAAGTCGAGTTACGCGGTGAACTCCGTCCGCTCCGGATCGCTTAGGCTTCTCCACCACGCAGCGACTGCAAAGGCTCTTCCGACAACACGAAAGAGCGCGAGCAGGAGCGAGCGCTAAGCCCTGTCGCGTTCAGAGGAAACACTGGGTTGGCTACACCCACCCGTGAAACACTTCGTGGATTAAACTTTCGCATGCCCCCGCATAGGAGGTTGCCCAACTCCTCCTCGCTGGCGGTTCGCTTGAGATCTTCTGGGTTTCGACTCTCAAGAGACCGTTGTTGTACGTTTCATCCATGACATTTCCGATTCCCCCGGCGTCCGTCGTCTTCTCGCTGTCGAGCAAACAGCTGCTTTTCGTTTACGATCCGGCTCGTCTCTTTTGCGCAGATTGCGTACGGACCGACGTGTACCTTGATCGAGCGCTTGCGATCTAGAGCCCGCGAATAAGTGACGCTGCTCTGAACGGGTCGGCCATCCTGAAGTTTAAACTCCTTCAGCTTACACTTGCGTGCTTCTACGCCGCTTTCTTCATCCGGCCATACCACATGCCTTCAAACTCAAGTCCGTTCGGATCCTCA
>Ga0208958_1003352_pt1 | contig 12555 bp, 17 predicted proteins | sample RifOxyB1_FD_184032 | JGI IMG/M metagenome (GOLD analysis project Ga0208958, IMG submission 184032) | Soil microbial communities from Rifle, Colorado - Rifle Oxygen_injection B1 (SPAdes) | ecosystem: Environmental > Terrestrial > Deep subsurface > Rock core/Sediment | place: Rifle, Colorado...
GCATGCCGACGGGACGGAGGAATGGATGGCGTTTCTGAAGGATAACGAAGGCCGGCCCTTGGGCCTTATGTCCAGCGTCGGGCCCTCCACTGCAGAAGGCAAGTCTTGAGGGTTCGCCCACCGGCCCATGCGATGGGTCTCTGCAGGCAGAGCCTTCCACGGCCGGCAAGCAAGATCATCTCCTTCGAGCCAGAGTTTCGCTGAAGCATGCTCGGCCGTTCACCAAGGAAAATCCATGCGACTAGCCCTAGCTGTCATCCTAGTCATGGCCTGCCGCACGGCGGGCGCTGCGGGCATCGAATTTCGGACGCCGCCAATCGAACCAGGATCGCCGCCGATCGTGCAGGTCACGGGTCTTGCGGACGGCCAAGTTGTTCGTCTTTGGACCGTAAGGAGTTTCACCAAGTGGCAGGAGGTGGAAGGGCGGTGGGTGGAAGTTCCCGTGACGCTCTACGCCTGGGCAGACTTTGTGGCCGTGAAAGGGCGTGTCGATACCACGGCCATGCCCAGCCTTCAGGGCACTTATCGCGGACGAGATCCCTACGGTCTGATGTGGTCGGGAAGGACTAGTGATGATCCGGTCGTTGCCAACGCCGGAATGCCCGCAGCAAGCGATTCGAGTCCCGGAAAAACGTTCGTCGTCGCCCAATCCGGGACAACGGAGCTAGCTCGCGGAACGCTGAGTAGCGGCGAACCGGAAGGGCTTCGCGTGGTGGGAATGAACGAGGGGGGCATTGCCGGTGTATATGCAGCACCCACTGACGGCAAGGTCCATCCGGTCGTGTTGTTACTGCATGGCAGCGAAGGTGGGAGCAGGGACGGTGCCCGAGAGCTTGCCGTCAGATATGCAGCACAAGGATACGCGGCATTTGCGGTCATCTACTTCGCATACGACCTTGCCGGGATCAGCGGGGTGTCGCATCAACACGTGAATACGCCCATCGAGTGGCTGGACACGGCCAGGCACTGGGTGGCCGATCAGCCTGAAGCTGATGCGTCCCGCATCGGCGTTTACGGCCACTCAAAAGGCGCGGAGTTCGCCGCCGTCGCTGCAGTTCGGTATCCGTGGATCGACGCGGTTGTCGCCTGCGTCCCGACCGATGTTGTGTGGGAGGGCTACGGGTTTGACGATGAGCGAAATCGGCCTGAGAACAGATCGGCCGCGCCTGAGTTCGTTTCTTCCTGGAGCTGGAGGGGCGCACCACTGCCATACATCAAGCTCCGGCCCTTTGATTGGCGTCAACCTCAGGAGTACTTCAATAACACCGAGCGGTATGAGCTTTCTCGGAAGGATGACCCTAAGCGAGCAGAAAGCGCGGCCATACCGATCGAGCAAAGCGAGGCCAAGTTCCTTCTCTTGGGGGGCGAGAAGGACGAAGTGTGGGCATCGGGTGCCATGGCGCTGGCACTGGCTCGCCGATTTAATGGGCTGCCGGCAGAGCGTCAGCCGCTCGTGCACGTTTTTCAAGGGGCGGGGCACAGCATCTGTGGCGACGGAACCTACCCGCCAAGGGTCTACGGGACAACCAATGCGGATCCGCGATCGCGTGACTTGGACAGTGAGGGTGCAGCCGCGGCTCGCGCGTGGGAACTGACAAAGGACTTCTTTGCTCGTGAGCTAAGCCCTGGGCGAAACCACCGAGCAAACGACAACTGACCGGTTCGGTGACTATCGGATCGGCTGGTTCCGCTCCCGGGCAGGATCATCTGGTCTCGGGAACGGGGTCTCCGACCCATGCTCGAAAGACGAGATTTTTCCTCAGCCGTATCGCAACTTAGGAGCGTCGGGCAGCGGCGGCGACATTGAAGCCCTGCGCGTTGACGCAGCGGTGCAATCAAGGTCAAGAGGGTCTTGCATGAATTCGTGGTCGATCGTCTTTGGAGTTACGGGCGTCTTGGTCCTCGCAGGCGCATGCGTCTACGTCGCCGGCTTTGCGTTGCCAGAAGAGCACATTGCCGAGCGCTCGCGAAAAGTGCGCGCCACTGTCGAGCATGTAACTGAGCGGGTGCGAAGCGTGCAGGCGCAGCCGCATTGGCGACGCGATGTGACGCGTATCGAAGTCCAGATGTATGAGCCAGGAAGGGCTCGCTACGTCGAATACACGGGTGGCGATACGATCGCTTTCGAGATGCGAGACTTAGAAGGTGACTGGCGCTTCGAAAGCCGTATCGTTTCGCCTGACTTGCCGTTTGGCGGACGCTGGCTGATTCGACTTGATGCGATTGATGAGAGCGCAACCCGTGTAACAATTCGCGAGGAAGGCATTGTGCGATCGCCAGTGTTTCGCGCGCTCAGCCACTACGTGTTTGGTCACACCGGGACGATGGACGCGTATCTCGACGACTTGGAGCAGTCATTCGAGGAGGAGGACGGCGGTGGGTCGTGAAGCGCTGTGCAATGGCCAGCTGGGCCGAGAATCAGGCGGGGTTCTGGCGCAACTCGAAAGCCATGAACTTCGGATTCGCGGCGACTTCAATGCAACGCTGAGCTTTTCTGACCTCCGGTTCGCCAGGGTAGAAGGTGAAATACTGGAGGCCGAAACACCACAAGGCCACCTGCGCCTGTCCCTTGGCCTGACGGAAGCGCGCAAGTGGCTAGACCGCATTTCGAATCCGCCGTCGCTTGCGAAGAAGCTGGGAGTTCTCCGTGGCATTCCTGTTCATGTCGTGGGAACACCGCCTGAGATAACGGCACAGCTTGTGGAGATGGGCGCGGATAGGGTCGAACAAGCGGAGGCTAAACTGGCCTTCATAGCCATTTTGACGCATGAAGATCTTAAGCTGCTCGACGGGCTGGTACGGTATCTTCCTGAGGGCGCGCAGATCTGGGTCCTTAGGACAAAGGGTTCGCGCGCCATGGTCAAGGAGAGCGAGATAATGGCGCTCCTTCGCTCGCGTCGATTCGCTCCGAGTAAGACTGCGGCTTGGTCGGAACTTTACTCTGCAGATCGATACTCGCGCTCTGGCATCCCTCGATAGCCAGCGGCCAAAATGTCGCCGGCGAGGCGGCGAATGAAGTGCCTTGACTCTGCGCGGCGGCTATAGCTTGCCGGCTACTTTGTAGCGCTTCACACCTTGGGCAACGAGGGTTTCCAGCTCAGAGAAGAGCGGCGGATCGAGCGCCTCGAAGTTGAAGCAAGATTTACCCTGCATTCGCTTCCGCAGCGCAGGGCTGATGTTATCAAGCAGTTCCGGGAACTCGTACACGGGCATAAAGTGGAAAAGGTGCTTTCGGTTCGACACCTTCACTGCGCCAAAGAACGGGTGTTTGCCCTTTGCGTCGGGCAGGCCGCAATTTGCGAAGAAGTGCGATGGCTCGTCATGCACAACCTGAAGTCCGGTCGTGCACGAGCCAAGTAGATCGCGAAGTGCAGCGAAAAGTGACTTTGGAGCATGGTTGCCTGGCGTAGCTCCCGGCTGCGAGCGGCGCGTTGTCATGGCGTCCCCCCCTGGCTAGGCCGAGTGCGCAAAAAAGCCAGAACGATCATGCCAACAACAAGCCCGCCGATAAATGCCGCCACCGTGCCTTGAGTGACGAATCCAGCGGCGGTCATGTCAGCTTTGTTAAGCCACTCCGGATTGAGCCAGAGGATATAAATTGCGCTCATCAGCGATGTCGTCGTTGCCGCGCCAGCGCAAACGGCGATGACGTCCGGTGTTCCAGAACGATAGGTCAGGTGGCCAATACGGGTGCGAGACCGTCGCAGCGCAACCACAAGTCCGGCGATCGGAAAGATGATCGAGAAAAAGCCAGTGAACCGACCAATGTCGGTGCTCTCGGAGTGAAGCCCGAGCGCGAATTCGGTCCACATCCAAAGCCCCGTGGCAAGGCCAACCAGAAGGCCGATCAACAGGCTCGTGCGCATGATTCTCTTATTCCCTAGTGGTCGTAGTGGAGGGTTTTATTGGTGCTAGTTGGAGTTTCCAAAAGCATCTACGGTTTCGGGAGACTCGCGATCAATGCGAGGCGATCACCAAGTGCCTGATGCCCGGCTTGGTATGCAAAGTCGCTCGCGAGCTTGCCTTCCTCATTACGTGCCTTTGCATCTGCACCATAGAGCAACAACATCGCCACAACAGGTAGATTTCCCGCAGCAGCGGCTTCATGGATCGGGCGCATTAGTCGCTGCTGCGTCACATTTGGATCGGCACCAGACTCGAGGAGCAACTGCAAAGTACCGTAGTCTGATCTCGCTACCGCAGCGTGGATCGGCGCGACCTGCAATGTGTTGCTCGCCTTCGCGTCAACATTCGCGCCGGCGTCGATGAGGAGCTTGGCCACGGCGGGCTGACGAAAGAAAATTGCAAGTCCAAGTGGCGTGAAGCCATCGGTGGCGTACTGGTTGACGTCCGTTCCGCGTGCAATGAAGCGACGGACGGCGGCTAGATCGCCAACGACGCACGCTTCGAAGAAGCTAAGTTCGCTCGTGCGTTCCCGAAGTATGGAAACCATCTCTTGACGCTCGTTGTAGGCGGCGAACAGGAGCGGCGAGACGCCTTGATCCGAGCGTTCAGCAATCGAAGTGGGGTCCTTCTGCGTCAACGCAAGCAACGCGGGGACGTCGTTAGACCGTATCGGAGCAAAGAGAGCAGGCTCAGCGGCATGTGTGCTCCCGCACGTCGCGAGAAGCAGCAAGAGAAATATCGGTGACTTGCGTTTCATATCTTTCTCCTTGATTGAGGTTGTGATGCGAGCGGGCGTAAATGCAGCCCAGGCTTTCAAGTCCGCATGTCGGGGCGCGAGACTGCTGGTCGGTACGAGGCGCCCCAATTGGAGATTAGACTCGATTGGCCCGCACCTTCCCGGGACCCGACTTTGGTGAGGTTTCGTATGCGACGCTTCTGCAGTCGGCCGGGAAGTGATGTTCGACGGTGCGAGTGGTGTGGTCTTTGCGTCGGGCGACTTCTCGCATGAACGGCAGACGATGTGCGCACCGCCTGTTGTGCGCCTCCACGTGTGCTGAAGGACTTTCCGACCGAAGGTTGCGATGTCTAGTCATGATTCAAACTTACGACACGGCCAAGCGAGTTTCCCTACCCGAATTGCAGGAGTGTCACTAATCGGGAGGAAGCGCGCTGGCTTCGCCACCAGCGCCTTAGGGGATGTTCCGGCTGTCGTGGGGGAGTTCGTCCAGTGATTCTCCCGGAGACGGCGTGAGGCAAGTAGCCAGCCCCACCGCAGGCGTTCGTGGGCGTCTTGAATGCTTGCTGCAGCGGCAGCATCAGGCATGACCAGTCAGGTCAGGCCCTACCGCTACTGCTTGGACGCCAAGGCCATTGGTTGGATCGAGGATGTGGTCCCGAACGCCGAGCGCCGCATGATCACTGAGCTGGTCGAGTTCTTCCCGAAGCACGGCTTGAGCCGACTCCAAGCGGAGTCGGTGCTTCGCGATCGGGGGGACCTTTTTCTTAACGTCTTCCGGATCAGCTAGGGTCCCTCGCACGCAACCTGAGGATAGACAGATGCAGAGGACGACCCGGGCGTTAGATGTCTACGGTTTCGCACCTTTCGACGTGTGGACCGGTAATCCCCCTACTTTTGCCTGGTTTCGGAAGTGGAGCTATGCGGCGTATGGCAGTTTCTGCATCGGTGTGACCCTCCCGAGGGTTCTGTTCGGGCGTACGTGGATGTGAATCGATAGTTGCCGAGTGACGCGGCCTTGCCACTGCTCGATCGACTCGAACAGGGATTGCGCGGGCAAGGCGTAGTGGACGGTGCGGCTGTGGCGATTGATCTAGGCGTTCTGCTGCGGCTTGCCCCAGTGGACGTGCTCGATGCGGATGCCGGGCCGCTCGGTCCAACCCAGCTGTGCGCCGCTGATGTACTCCGGGCCGTTGTCGCAGCGGATCGATCGGGGTTGGCCGCACCACTTGGTGATCCTTTTGAGCGTCCGGATCACGCGCGCCGTGGTCAGGGAGAAGTCGGCTCACATAGCAAGGTCTTACCGGCGGAAGTCGTCGATCACGTTGAACGCGCGGAAGCCGTGCCCGTTGCTGAGCTGGTCGTGCATGAAGTCGATTGACCAGGTCTCATTACTCGTCAGCGGCACCGCGAGCGTTTCGGGGCGCTCGTACGCCAGTCGCTTCTTCGGCTTGATCCGCAGGTTCAGCTCACGGACGCGGTAGATGCGATAGACGCGCTTGTGGTTCCAGCGGAAGCCCTTGACGTTACGCGGGTGCAGGAAGAAGAAATCTAGGTCCCAATCGCGACAGGCCGCCACCAGCCGCACCAGCCAGTCCGCCATAATCGCGTTCTCGTCGTCACGCTTCGCTGCGTACTGGTGACAGGTCTCGCTCAGACCAACGGTGTGGCAGGCGTACCGGATGCTCGTCCGCCCGCCCTGTACCACCCATCTGGGCATCGCTCGGCGTTGAGATGGCCTCACCACTCTTCCACCACTGCCTCCTTCAGCAGCTCAGTGCTGAGCTGGGCGTCGGCGTACATCTTCTTCGATCGCTCGGCCTCGTCCTGCAGCTCGCGCAGCTGGAACCTCAGCGACGCGTCCATGCCGCCGAACTTGCTGCGCCACTTCGGGTACGTCGCCGAGCTGACGCCGAGCCGCGGCACACGTCAGGAACCGGGGCACCGGCTTCGGGGCGCTTGGGCACGGTTATGATCTGGCTGTCGGTGAAGCGGGACTTCTTGATGGAAACCTCCTCGAGTCAGGCTACGAGAAAATTCCACGTCTGGGGCCAGCTATCCGATCGGGGCATTACCAACCCACCGTCCTTTCACATCTTGCCGCTTGTTGAAGTTCCTTATGGCCAAAGACGAACATGCCGTCCGTCCAAAACCCCCGCAATCTGTACAACCGGCGCCGAGTCTGGCGTGATCGGCGACGTTCCCATCTCGACGCCCGCCGCACCTGACGTTGATGCTACGGTTGGCCGAGGGGTTAGGCGTCGGCGTGGTCACTTGCAGCCCGGGTAATCTGGGATGCTTTGACCGAGTGTGATGTTCCGCTGAGCTTGCCAGACCCCAAGGACTCTCTTCGGGGAACTCAGTCCTTTGCCACCGCGATGGTTTGCGAACTCTCGGCGTTTTGCCTCAGTAAGGCGAGGATCATCATCGAAGGTCGCATCCTCAAGGTAGTAGGTGGCGCAGCCGGGCTCAAGCACATGAAGATGAATGTGCTCGGGTAGATCACTGTTCGGATAGCCGCCTGGCCGCACGGTCTTGAACTCGTACCGCCCATCTTGGTCAGTTTGGACCCAACCTCTGTAGCGGCCGTGCCGTCGACCGGCCCCACTTGGGGCACTCTCATCCGGTTCGTATATTCCTGCTGAGTTGGTCTGGTATCCGTAGACGATGGCGCCACTCTTGGGGCGCCCGTCTGGACCACTGACGACTCCGAATAGCAGCATTGGTTGACCGCTTGCTCCCTCAGGGGAGATTCGCCCAGATCGAATCGGTATAGCGCTCCGAGAGTCGAAGATTGCTTCGCAACCCTCACATGAACCACCAACTACAGGCTCAGCCGCCTGCGTTGAAGCGGCAGCAAGGATCGAAACAGCTACAAGAGCGCATAGAGCTCGCAAATGTGTTCTCCGAAGCCTAGCTGGCAGGTGAGCCTGAGGGCTCTCTAGTCTCGCCTTCTGCAGTGGAGGGCCCGACGCTGGACATAAGGCCCAAGGGCCGGCCTTCGTTATCCTTCAGAAACGCCATCCATTCCTCCGTCCCGTCGGCATGCTTGTGAATCATGTGCGGTGCGTTGACGAACTCGATTCCTCGCGCCTGAAGCGACTTCACCACAGCGTGGATGTCCGTCACGCGGAAGTACACGATGGAATTGGCATCGCCATCGCCTTCCGCTAGGAAAAGGCGCAGTCCACCACAGTCGAAAAAGGCGATGTTTCCGAAGGCGTATAGGAACGGCAGGCCAAGCACCTCGCCGTACCAGCGCTTGGCGTCCTCGATGTTGGACACGCTGCGCGAAATTTGCCCGACTGGGCCGAGTTGAATGTTCATAGATCGCGACATCTCGCTTTGTGGCAGCGCGCTAGATCTGGCCACACCAGACCACTGCATCAGCGCCTTTCGGTTGCTGAGTCCCAGCTTCTGAAGTGCGTTGGCGACGTGGTACTTAACGGCATCCACGCTGACCCCCTGTCGGCGCGCAATGTCAGGATTGCTGAGTCCATGACGAACTGCCTCAACTACACGCCACTCCGCAGGCGTGAGTAGGTCGGGAAACGGCGGGCGGCCTCGGGAGTGCGTCATTGAATTCAGCCTAGGAATCAAACAACCGAATTACCCTACCCGAGCATTTGAAGGCTCTCGACCATGTTCAACGCACCAGCCTGATCTGACAGGAAGGCCTGAGCACCGTTCCCCTCCTTGAATGGGGGCGCTGGCGCATCCTCATCGGGAGTCTGGCCAGAGAGAAATCAGAGCGCCGGACGTGACCATCGCAGCTTTCGACCCGAAGCAGACATGACCTTCACTTCTGTCTACAGCCGCGACTAGCGCGGAAAAGCCTCATGGGGGTTCTACCCCGTTTCCACGGACGGTTAGATTAGGCGTCCAAGGCCTGATCCTTGATTTCGTCCCTTCGATGGGAAGATGGGACGATGCGCTATCGCGCCACCACCACATCGATCAAGTCGCCGATCCTGCAGTGTGCTTCCAAGGGGTGCCTCAGGGGCACACGACGGTTTATGCGGTAGGTATTCTGCCGCCCGTCGCGATGCCGCTCCAGAACACCGGCTGCCTCCAGTTCGGCCACGATGCGCTGCACGGCTCGTTCGGTGATTCCAACCTTGGCCGCCACCTCGCGCAATGTCTGTTGCGGCTCTGCCGCCAGGCAGAAGAGCACGTGGCTGTGATTGCTGAAGAAGGTCCAGGTGGAGTCCATGCCGCTCGTCCGAGAAATGCCTGGACAAAAGCCTAGCCTATTGACGCGAACGATATTACACGATCTACAATACACGACACAAATATCGTGTATAGGAGATCGCATGTCAGCCCAGCTCAAGCCTGCCGCCGTTATGTTGCCCGCTAAGACCGTGGCCGTTGCCGAGGGCGACGGGATCGGACCGGAAATCACCCGCGCTGTCCTGAGGATACTCGCCGAAGCCGACCCGGGCCTGGCCTTCCAGCCGCTGACAGTGGGGCTGCAGGCATACCTGGCGGGGCACTCGGCGGGCTTCGACCGTCGCGTCACGGACGCGGTCACCGAACACGGTGTGCTCCTGAAGGGTCCCATCACGACGCCCCAGGGCGGTGGCTACAAGAGCGTGAACGTGTCCCTCCGCAAGACCTTCGGCCTGTATGCCAACCTGCGACCCTGTGTGGCTTACCACCCCTTCGTCGCGACCCATCACCCCGGCATGGACGTGGTGATCGTGCGCGAGAACGAGGAAGACACCTATGCCGGCATCGAGCATCAACAGACGGACGAGGTGGTGCAGTGCCTGAAACTGGTCTCCCGTCCGGGCTGCGAGCGGATCGTGCGCTATGCCTTCGAGTACGCGCGCCAGCACGGGCGGCGCAAGGTCACCTGCATGACGAAGGACAACATCATGAAGCTGACCGATGGGCTGTTCCATCGCGTGTTCGACGAGATCGCCAGGGATTATCCCGAGATCGCCAGCGATCACATGATCATCGATATTGGCACTGCGAAAATGGCCGTGGATCCCCGGCGCTTCGACGTGGTGGTCACGCCGAACCTCTACGGCGACATTATTTCGGACGTGGCGGCCGAAGTAGCCGGCTCCATCGGCCTGGCGCCATCGTCCAACATTGGCCGCCATTGCGCGATGTTCGAGGCGGTCCACGGCTCGGCGCCGGATATCGCCGGGCGCGATCTGGCCAACCCCTCGGGACTGCTGCTCAGCGCGGTGATGATGCTGGTGCACCTTGGCCGTGCGGGAGCGGCCACCGCCATCCACAATGCCTGGCTGCGCACGCTCGAAGAAGGTCTGCACACCGCCGACATCTTCGGCCCGCATAGCCGGCGGCAGGTCGGCACCCAGGCCTTCGCCGAGGCGGTCGTCACGCGCCTGGGCCTGCGGCCGCGCGATATCCCGGCCGTGGATTACCCGGAACGCACCGTGTCATCGGCCCCAGTCCTGCTGGAAGCTGCCGCGGTATCGAGGGAAAAGACCCTGGAAGGCGTGGACGTCTTCCTGCACTGGGATCAGGCCGAGCGCAATCCCGACGCGCTGGGCCACCGGCTGCAGGCCATCGCCGGCCCGGATTTCCGGCTGGCGCTCATCACCAATCGCGGCGTCAAGGTCTACCCCAGCGGTCTGCAGCAGACCACCCGCACCGACCATTGGCGATGCCGGTTCCAGAGCGTCGAGGGACGCCGGCTGACGCCCAGCCACATCGCAGCGCTGCTCCTGCGGATGGCCGAGGCAGGTTTCGAGGCCATCAAGACCGAGAACCTCTACGCCTTCGATGGCGTCCGGGGCTATTCCCAGGCCCAGGGCGAATGAACGCCGTGCTCGCAAGCCTGCAGACGTCGCCGACGGTGTACGCGGGCTGTTCGGCCGCCTTGTTGACCCAGCACGGCAAGGAAGCGCTGTTGGGTCCGATCCTGGAGGAGGTCCTTGGATGTCATCTGGTGCATGTGGACTCCTACGACACCGATCTGCTGGGCACCTTCACACGCGAGGTGCCGCGTGCCGGGACCCAACTCGAAACCGCAGCCAAGAAGGCCCGGCTGGGCATGGAACTGGCCGGATTGCGACTGGGGCTGGGCAGCGAGGGCAGTGTGGGCATGGATCCGGCGACAGGTCTGATCCCCTGGTGCTATGAGGTGCTGGTCTGGATCGATGCCGATCGCGGGCTGCAGGTGGTCGGACGCGCGCACGCCAGTGCCTGCGCAGGGTCCCGCCGCGTCACCTCGTGGGAGGAAGTGCAGGCCTTTGCCGCCCATCACAGGTTTCCCTCGCATGCGCTGGTGGCGCGCCCGAGCCATGCCGACCACGGCAGCATCTACAAGGGCATCCAGGACCCGGACAGCCTGCGCCGCATCTACGAGCGCGCCAGGGCCGACGCGGACGACGGCGTGGTGTTCCTGGAAGTCGATGCGCGCGCGCACCTGAACCCGACGCGTCAGGCGGTGATCCGGCAGGCGGGCCTGGATCTGGTGGCCAGGCTGCGGACGCTCTGCCCGGCATGCCAGTCCCCAGGGTTTGGCCTCGCGCGGCGCTTGCCTGGATTGCTCTGTGGAAACTGCGGCACGCCGACCGCCGAATTCAAGAGCGCGGTCATGGCATGCGCGGCGTGCGGCCACGAGACAGAAGAACGTATTGCCGAGGCCTGGGCCGATCCGGCCCATTGTCCCGAGTGCAATCCATGAGCAGAGGGGGACCGACGTGCTCCCCTCCGGAAGTGGAGCGGGCGGCGCGCGTGCTGGCGAACGGGGGGCTGGTGGCGTTCCCGACGGAGACGGTCTACGGCCTGGGCGCCTCGGCACGCGATCCTGGTGCGTTGCGGCGGATCTTCTCCGTCAAGGGGCGTCCGCCGGACCATCCGCTGATCGTGCATATCGCCGCAAGCCACCACCTGCTTGCGTGGGCCAGTTACATCCCGGACGCCGCGCGACGACTCGCCGACGCATTCTGGCCGGGCCCGTTGACGCTGATACTGCCCAAGGCGCCCGGGGTGGCCGATGAGATCACGGGCGGTGCATTCACCGTAGGCGTACGGGCACCGGCACATCCGGTCGCCCAAGCGCTGCTGCGCCACTTCGGTGACGGCATTGCCGCACCTTCGGCCAATCGCTATGGCCGCGTCAGTCCGACCCGGGCCAGCCATGTGGCCGAGGCGCTCGGAAGCGCGGTGGATCTGATCCTGGATGGTGGACCGTGCGAGATAGGCCTGGAGTCGACCATCGTCGATCTCTCGGATGGAACGCCACGGTTGCTGCGCCCTGGCGCGATCACTCGTGCCATGCTCGAACATGTCCTGGGATCATCCCTCTCCCATGCGAATCCCCATGGCACGCCTTCCTCGGGCCAGAAGCCTTCGCACTACGCACCCGAAGCCCGCGTCGTGCTGGTCGCTGCCGAACAGGCGGAAGCGACCGCGGCCTGCCTGGCGGCGAGGGGGTCCCGGGTAGGACATCTGGCTGTTGCACCGCCGCGCCATCCGGGGGTGTGGTGGCTACCGCTTCCGCCGACATTGGACCAGCAGGCCGCAAGTCTCTATCAGCGACTGCACGAGGCCGACGCGCTGCAGCTCGATATTGTGGTTGCATCGTTGCCGCGGGGTCACGGCGTAGCCGAGGCCGTTGCCGATCGCCTCATCAGGGCTGCGGGAATGGGAGAAAGTTAAGGGGGCAGCGACAAGAGAGTGACAGCATCGCGTCCTTGCGAGGAGAGACCATCGCCGGTTGGCCGTGCCTCCGGCCGAGCGGAGATTCATCGCTATCTCGTATGGCTGGAAGGTCAGTCCAATTGGTCCAGAGAGCAGCAGAGCTCCAATGTCCGCTTCTGGCCTATTCCGTTGAAAAACTCTGTTGAATCGGCCGGCTGATGCTGATTCACTGACGTCCCATCGATCGAGCGGAAGTCCACGCGATGATGGGACGTCACGAAGTC
>Ga0208958_1003353_pt1 | contig 12554 bp, 13 predicted proteins | sample RifOxyB1_FD_184032 | JGI IMG/M metagenome (GOLD analysis project Ga0208958, IMG submission 184032) | Soil microbial communities from Rifle, Colorado - Rifle Oxygen_injection B1 (SPAdes) | ecosystem: Environmental > Terrestrial > Deep subsurface > Rock core/Sediment | place: Rifle, Colorado...
CCCTGACCATGGACCAGCTGCAGGGCGGCACCTTCACCATCACCAACGGCGGCACCTATGGGTCGCTGATGTCGACGCCGATCCTGAACGCGCCGCAGTCGGGCATCCTGGGGATGCACAACATCGTCCAGCGCCCGATGGCCATCAACGGCGAGGTCAAGATCCGGCCGATGATGTATCTGGCCCTCAGCTACGACCACCGGATCGTCGACGGCAAGGAGGCCGTGACCTTCCTGGTGCGGATCAAGGAACTGCTGGAAGACCCGCAGCGGGCCCTGCTGGACCTGTAAGATGCGGAAAAGGCGGCGAGGTTCTCGCCGCCTTTCTTCTTTGCGGCCGTCTGGCAGACGTCCCGCGAGCGGCTTGGATATCATCGGTTGTGGCTTCGGCGCGTCGCCCGGCCGCTTTTCGACCAACTAGGGGCTTTTACGCACTGACAGGGCGACGGGGAATGTCGCCTTATTCCGGCCATGGAGTGGGCCGCGCGCGCAATTGGGGTGTTCTATGTCTTGGGGGGGCTGATGCTGCTGTATCAGGCCTGGCTTAACTGGCGTCTGCAACGGGCCTTGGCGGGTCTGATGTCCTTGCCCATCGCCGAACAGATCGGGGACGGGGTGGTGGCCCTGGCCGCTGTGCTGATCCTGGTCTCCGGCGCGGCGCTGGCGGCGCTCAGCGGCTGGTCGGTCGTCGCCTTCATGGCCGGGTGGACGATCCAGGCCCTCTATCTGCTCTGCGCTCCGGACTGCCGCCGCGACTCCCGACCGTCCGCAGTCCACTGCCGTCGCCGCTCGATCCACGCCTTTGCGGGCTACACCGCCGTTACCGGGCTGGTCCTGTGCCTGCCGATGACGGGCGTGCTGGGCTGATCAGCCGAACTCGGCCTCCAGATCGGCGAGGCGCGCGGCCTGGTCCTCGGCGATCAGGGCGTCCAGCAGGGGGTCGATATCGCCCTCCAGCACCTGGGGCAGGCTGTGCAGGGTCAGGCCGATCCGGTGGTCGGTCACGCGCCCTTGCGGGAAGTTGTAGGTGCGGATCCGCTCTGACCGGTCGCCAGAGCCCACCTGGGACTTGCGCGAGTCGGCGCGGGCCAGATCCTTGGCCTGGCGTTGCATGTCGTAGAGGCGCACCCGCAGGTTCTTCATCGCCTTGTCCCGGTTCACGTGCTGGGACTTTTCCGACGAGGTGACGACGATGCCGGTCGGCAGGTGGGTGATCCGCACGGCCGAGTCGGTCTTGTTGACGTGCTGGCCGCCGGCGCCCGAGCTGCGGAAGGTGTCGATGCGGATGTCCTGGTCGCGGATCTCGATCTCGACGTCCTCGACCTCGGGCAGGACGGCGACGGTGGCGGCCGAGGTGTGGATGCGGCCTCCGGCCTCGGTGGTCGGCACGCGCTGGACCCGATGGACGCCGCTCTCGAACTTCAGCCGGCCAAAGACGCCCTCGCCGGTGACGGTGGCGACGATTTCCTTGTAGCCGCCGGCGTCGCCCTCGGAGACGCTGTCGATCTCGACCCGCCAGCCCCGCGTGGAGGCGTAGCGCGAATACATGCGGAACAGGTCGCCGGCGAACAGGGCCGCCTCGTCGCCGCCGGTGCCGGCGCGGACTTCCAGCACGGCAGAGGCGTTTTCGTCGGCGTCGCGCGGGGCCAGCAGCAGGGCGACGTCGCGCTCCATCTGCGGCAGGCGGTCGGTCAGGTCGCGCAGCTCCTCCTGGGCCATGGCGGCCATTTCGGGGTCGGACGCCATCGCCTCCAGATCGGCCATTTCGGCGCGCAGCCGGGCCAGGCCCTGAACCGCGTCGGCGACGGGCTTGAGCTCGGCGTGCTCCTTGGACAGGCGGACGATCTCGGCGCCGTCGGCCGCCGCCCCCATCCGGGCCTCCACCTCGTGGAAACGGTCGAGCACCTGATCGAGACGGGCCTGGGGCAGACGCAAGGGGGAGACATCCTGGGACAATGAGAGGGGCCGTCCTTAGCCCGCCCGAGGGGCCGCTGTCGATGTCGGGCCCGCGCCCGGCCCGGCGCCGCGATTGTGATTTTGAATAACGATGGCGTCAGCGCGGCTTACGCTGTCGCCGGGGACCGACTAGCTGACAGGCGACCCGTCGAGAGGAGGACGTCATGTTCGATCGCCCGCCCCCGTCCCCGCCTGCATCCAGGCGCCCGTCGCCGGCCGCTTCGGAAGCATCGGCTACCCCTGAGGCGTCGGCCGACAGCGTCGAGCGGCTCTGCCGTCTGTATGACGCCCGCCTGGCCCGGGCCGACGGCCGGCTGTCGCCGGATCACCGGCGCGACCTCGGGGCCCTCGCGGGCCTTTTCGGATTGGATGCGGAACGCCCCGTCGCCGAACTGTGGCGAGAGCTGCGCAGCCTCATCCTGCGCCGGGCCTCCGCCGATCAGGATTCGACGCCTGAGCCCGCCGAGACGCCGACGGCGGTCCGGTCCGACGCCGCCGCCGAGCCCCTGACCCTGCTGGTGGTGGAGGACGATCCGGAGACGGCTGTGGATCTGACCGCCTTCCTGACAGAGGCCGGCCATCGGGTGGTTGGGCCGTTTCACAGCGCCGCGGCGGCCGAAGCGGCCGCCGCCCTTCATCCGGTGGACGCCGCCCTGCTGGACATCAATCTGTCGGACGGGGCCGACGGCGGGGCCTTGGCCGAGAACCTGGCGCGACGCTGGGGCGTGCGGATCATCTTCGTCTCGGGCGACGGGCCGGCCGTGGAACGGCACGCCCATCTGGCCGAGGCTGTGGTGATCAAACCCTACACGGGGGCGCAGATTCTGGCGGCCGTGGCCCGTCTAAGTCCGGCATGATCCGATCGAGCCGATACGTGACCGCCGTCTTGCGTCCGGCGCGGGATCAAGCGATCACGGATCATGCTGTCGAACCGGTCCCGCTACGCCCTGCGCGCCATGATCCATCTGGCCGGCCTACCCGGCGGCGGCCCGGCCACCATAGGCGAGATCGCCGAGGCGGCGACGGCGCCGCGGAAGTTTCTCGAGGCCATATTGCTGGACCTGCGGCGTCAGGGGCTTCTGGTGTCGAAGCGCGGACGGACCGGCGGCTACGCCCTGGCGGCGCCGGCAGAGGCGATCAGTTTCGCCGACGTGATCCGCGCCCTGGAGGGGCCGCTGGCCCTGGCGCCCTGTGCGTCGCGCACGGCGCGGGGCCCGTGCGAGACCTGTCCGGATGTGGAGACCTGTCCGTTGCAGCCGGTGCTTCAGGACGGGCGCGACGCCATAGCCGCCATATTCGAGGGACGAAGCCTACTGCAAGCCGCCGCGAGTTCTTCTCCTATTGACCCGATAGGAAAATAACACGCACCATTCGCCGAAACTCAGGGGCCGCCATGCAAGATTTCCTCATCTTCCTCATCGTCGGTTTCCTGGCCCAGTCGGTCGACGGCGCCCTGGGCATGGCCTACGGGGTCATTTCCTCGACGGTGCTGCTGGCCTTCGGCGTGCCGCCCGCGACCGCCTCGGCCAGCGTCCATGCGGCGGAAGTCTTCACCACCGCCGCCTCGGCCGGGTCGCATACGGTGAACAAGAATGTGAACTGGAAGCTGTTCGCGCCCCTGGCCCTGGGCGGGGTGATCGGCGGGGGCCTGGGCGCCTTCGTCCTGACCAGCATCGACGGCGACCTGCTGAAGCCCTGGATCACCGCCTATCTGACCATCATGGGCGGGGTCATCATCTGGCGCGCCACCCGCCAGACGCGCGAGCGGGTCTTTCCGTTGCGGGCGGCTGGACCCCTGGGCCTGGTCGGCGGCTTCTTCGACGCCATCGGCGGGGGCGGCTGGGGCCCCACGGTCACCACCACCCTGGTGGGCACGGGCGGGGATCCACGCGGCTCGATCGGGACCACCAATACGGCCGAGTTCTTCGTCACCTCGGCCATTTCAGCCACCTTCCTGGCGGCCCTGCTGACCGGCCACTGGCAGGAGGCGGAAGGCCTGGCCAACCACGCCATGGCCGTGCTGGGCCTGATCCTGGGGGGGCTGATCGCCGCGCCCTTCGCCGGCATCATCGCCCGGATCGCGCCGCGTCGGGTGCTGACCTACGGGGTCGGGGCGGTGGTGCTGCTGTCGGCCGGGTATCAGGCGCTGCGGCTGTTCAAGGTGATCTAGGCTTCTGGCGGGCGCGTGGCCGCGAAGCTGGGCCGCGCCGAAAGGCGGGCGTCCAACGCCGCCAGCCGGGGGCGGGTCGCGCGCCAGTCAGGCGCCAGGCGGCGAAACTCCAGCCAGGCCAGGGTCGAACCGACGGCGATCGCACCCATGTCGAAGGCGTCGGCTTCCGGCGCCGTGGTCTCCATGGCGTCGAGAATACGCTCCAGACTGCGGGCGCAGCGGGCGGTCCAGGCTTCCGAACGCGTTCCTTCGGGGCGGCGGCTCTCCACCACCAGTTTGACGCCCTGTTCGGCCGCCGCGTCGCCCAGGGTCTCGAACCGTCGCACGCGCAGCCATTCCGGCCCGTCCGGCGGCGTCAGCCGCAGCCCTTCAGCGATCCGGTCCAGATAATCGCAAATCAGCGGGCTGTCGGTCAGCGGCAGGCCGTCCTCGGCGATGAGGGTCGGCACCTGGACAGCAGGATTGGTGGCCAACAGGGCCGGGGCGTCGGCCCAGGGATCGACGACGATCTCTTCGATCCGGTCGATCAGCCCGCGCTCGCGCGCCACGATCCGCACCTTGCGGGCGAAGGGGGAGGTGGGGCTGTAATAGAGCTTCATTCGGCCGGCTCGAGGGCGGTCGTCGCCGGCTGGTCCGTCGAGGCGGCGTTCCGCGCCGCCTCCAGTTCGGCGGCCTTCTGTTCGACCAGGTCGACGATGTGGTCGATCATGCCGTCATTGGCCTGTTTGTGGGCGATCTTGCCGTTCAGATAGATCATGCCTGCGCCCTTGCCGCCGCCGGTGAAGCCGATGTCGGTATAGAGGGCCTCGCCCGGGCCGTTCACGACGCAGCCGATCACCGACAGGCTCATCGGCGTCGAGATATGGGCCAGTTTTTCTTCCAAGACGGCGACCGTCTCGATGACGTTGAAGCCCTGACGGGCGCAGGACGGGCAGGCGATGATGTTGACGCCCCGGTGGCGCAGGCCCAGCGACTTCAGGATATCGAAGCCGACCTTGATCTCCTCGACCGGATCGGCGGCCAGCGAGACGCGGATGGTGTCGCCGATCCCGGCCCACAGCATGGAGCCCAGGCCGATGGCCGACTTGATCGTGCCGGTGCGCAAGGGCCCCGCCTCGGTCACGCCCAGGTGCAGGGGGCAGTCGATGGCCTCCGCCAGCTGCTGGTAGGCGGCGACGGTCAGGAAGGGGTCGGAGGCCTTCACCGAGATCTTGAACTCGTGGAAGTCGTTGTCCTGCAGGATGCGGGCGTGGTTCAGGGCGCTCTCGACCATGGCGTCGGGGCAGGGCTCGCCGTATTTCTCCAGCAGCTCCTTTTCCAGGCTGCCGGCGTTGACTCCGATCCGCATGGAGCAGCCGTTGTCCCGGGCGGCCTGGATGACGTCGCGGACCCGGTCGGGGCTGCCGATATTGCCCGGATTGATGCGCAGGCAGGCGGCGCCGGCCTCGGCCGCCTCGATGCCGCGCTTGTAGTGGAAGTGGATGTCGGCGACCAAGGGGACCTTGGCCTCGCGGGCGATGGTCCTGAAAGCCTGGGTCGATTCCACGTCGGGGCAGGAGACGCGGACGATGTCGGCCCCGGCCTCTTCCAACTGGCGGATCTGGTCGATGGTGGCGCCGGCGTCGGAGGTCGGCGTATTGGTCATCGACTGGACGCTGATCGGGGCGTCGCCGCCGACCAGGACGGAGCCGACCCGGATCTGGCGGCTCTTGCGGCGCTCGATATGACGCCAGGGGCGGACGTGGGTGTGATCGCTCATCGCGGGCTCATATAGGCCGAAGATGGCCGAAGGGCCACGGGGCCGGGGCCGCAGGGCCGAAAATCAGTTGGTCATCGTTGCGGCGGGCGAGGCGACGGAGGACGCCGTCGGCTGACCTTGGGCCGACGCCTGAGATTGGGTCTGGGCCGCGCGGTCGGCCTGGTTCTGAAGCTGGCGGCGGGCCTGATCCTCGGCCACCTGGCGCGCGGCCTGTTCGGCGCGGCTGTTCAACTGACCCAGCGGGGTCACCAGGGCGGGCAGGACGCCGCCGTATTCGCCGTTCAGATAGATGTCGAAGGCCGCCGGGTCGGACACGTCGATCACGGCCTGGACGCCCAGGGGCGCGCGCCAGGCCTCGCCCGCCGCCATCTGGCGCGCGAACAGGGCCTGGCCCCCGGCGAGGCGGACGACCAGAGCGCCGGCCTTCTTGGCCTGGATCACCACCTGGGAGGCGGTGGCCGGGGCGCCGTAGACGGCGCCGCGCGGATTGAAGGCCTTCTGCACGGGGGCCGCCGCCGCCGCCGCTGCGGCGATCACCGCCGGATCGTTCGGATCCACGCCGGTCAGCTGAGCCTCGAGGCCCGGGGTGATGTAGAGGGCGGGGGTGGTCTGGTCGGGCGGGGCGGCGCGCGGGGCGCCCAGATCGATCAGGTCCTCCTGGCCCGGCACGGCGCCCAGGGACCAGCTCTCGGGCACGGCGGCGATGTCCGACGGCTGGGGCGCCCGCATCAGATTGACGCGCTGGAAGATGTTCCAGCCGATCACCGCCAGGGCGATGGCGGCGACGCCGGCGATGATGCGGGGCGAATAGCGTTTGACGTCCTCGAAGGCCACGCCGATCGGCGCCTTCAGCGGCGCCGAGGTGTCGGGGCTTTCGCGCTTGAACCGTTCGACGGCCAGCTGTTCGTCCAGGCCCAGGGCCGCCGCATAGCCGCGCACATAGCCGATGGCGAAGACGCGCGAGGGCAGGGAGGACCAGTCGTTCTGTTCCAGGGCGATCAGGAAACGCTGGTGCACCTTGGTCTCGGCGGCCAGATCCGCCAGAGATTTTCCGGACAGTTCGCGGGCGCGACGCAGACCGCCGCCCAGAGTCGCCGACTCGACGATGGAGGGCGCGACGTCCTTCCAGTCCGGATGAGCCTTGAACTCTTCGGGGGCATGCCCCGCATCCAGCGCCATGACGCCTGACCCCACACTCGGAACGGCCTGAGCCGCTTCCGCACTCGAAACGGATCCGTCGGTTAGCATGTCTTCGTGACGGGTTGCGCCTGTCCCCGAAGGCGGTCCCGATGCGTCCTGTGGATAAACCATAATCCCTGTCCCATCAACGCCGATTCCCCAATCGGGACGCGCGCGACGCGTGTCAGACGGAGACGTTCAACTTTCGCGCCAGGGATTCGATCTCGTTACGGACGGAGCCGGTGGAGAGGTTCAGGAGGTTGTTCAGTCCACGCCGGGCCGCAGTCAGGTCGGCGGACAGGATCATCCGCTTGACCGGGCCGACGCCGCCGGCCGGGGCGGACAGGCGGGTGAAGCCCAGGGTGATCAGGGCGAAGGCCTCCAGCGGCCGGCCCGCCAGCTCGCCGCAGATCGACACGGGCGTGCCGGTGTCGGCGCAGGCCTTCTGGATCGACTGCAGCGCGCGCAGGGTCGGGGGCGACAGGGGGTCGTAGCGGTCCGAGACCAGGGGGTTGGTCCGGTCGGCGGCGTACATGTACTGGAACAGGTCGTTGGTCCCGATCGAGACGAAGTCGGTCAGGGGCAGAAGCGCGTCGAGATGCCACAGCAGGGACGGGCATTCGACCATGGCCCCGACCCGCAGCAGGGCGGGCAGGGCGCGGCCGCGCCGCCGGGCCCAGGCGCATTCGACATCGACCAGTTCGCGGGCGGCCCGGAACTCGTCCACCGTGGCGATCATCGGGAACATGACGCGCAGCTCGCGGCCCGCCGCCGCCGTCAGCAGGGCGCGCAGCTGCATCCGCAGCAGGGACGGCCGGTCCAGCCCCAGGCGGATGGCGCGGCGACCCAGGGCCGGGTTCTCCTCTCGCTCGGCCTCCAGATACGGCAGGACCTTGTCCCCGCCGATGTCCAGGGTGCGGAAGGTCACCGGCCGGTCGCCGGCGGCGTCCAAGACCAGCTTGTAGAGGGCCGTCTGGGCGTCCAGCCGGGGCAGTTCGTCCGAGACCATGAACTGGAACTCGGTGCGGAACAGGCCGATGCCCTCGGCCCCGGTCTCGTTCAGATTCTCCAGGTCCACCGCCAGGCCGGCGTTGGTCAGAAGGCTGATCCTCTGGCCGTCCAGGGTGACGGCCGGGGTGTCGCGCAGCTGGGCGAACTCGGCCCGGCGCTGGTCGCGCACCGCCATCCGCGACTGGACCGCCTCGATCATGTCGGGGCGGGGGCGCAGATAGGCTTCGCCGGTCTCGCCGTCGGCGATGACGACGTCGCCTTCCGACAGGCGGTCGCGCAGGCCCATCAGCCGGCCGACGCAGGGGATCTGAAGCGCCCGGGCGACGATGGCGGCGTGGCTGGCGGCGGAGCCTTCCTCCAGCAACAGGCCCTTCAGCTTGTCGCGCGGATATTCCAGCAGGTCCGCCGGCCCAAGGTTTCTAGCCACCAGAATGGCGTCGTCCGGCAGTTGCCGCTCGCCCGGCTCGTCACCGGCCAGCACCCGCAGCAGCCGGTTGGCCAGGTCTTCGAAATCGTGCAGCCGTTCGCGGATATAGGGGTCGCGCGCCTGGGCGAAGCGGGCGCGGTGTTCGTTGCGGACCCGGTCCACGGCCGCCTCGGCGGTCAGGCCGTTGCGGACCGCCTCTTCCAGCGACCGGTTCCAGCCCCGGTCGTCGGCGAACATCCGGTAGGTCTCCAGCACCTCGAACGAGGGGCCGGCAAGGCCCTGGCCCTTGTCCAGCATGGCGTCCAGGCCGGTCTTCAGCGTGGCCAGGGCCAGCTTCAGCCGAGCCTCCTCCATCGCCGGGTCTTCGGCCAGCAGCCGCTCGGGCGTCAGCGGGGCTTCGTGCAACACCACCCGGCCGACGGCCAGGCCGTCGCCGAACTTCTGGCCCTTTATGCGTTCGGGGCGGTGCGGCGCCAGTTCGACGTCGCGCAGTTCGTCCTGGTCCAGCAGTTCGCCGGACGACACCGTCTCGGACAGGACCATGGCGATGGTCTGGATGTCCTCGACCTCTTCCTCGTCGTAACGCCGCTCGGTGCGGTTCTGGACGACCAGGACGCCGATGGCCCGGCCGCCGCGCAGCAGGGGGGCGCCGAGGAAGGCGTGATAAGGGTCTTCGCCCGTTTCCGGACGATAGGAGAAGGACGGATGCGACGGGGCGTCCGACAGGCTGATCGGCTGAGCCATCCGCGCCACCTCGCCCACCAGACCCTCGCCGGGCCGCAGGCGGGTGTTGTGCACGGCCTCGGGGTTCAGGCCCTCGGTGGCGAACAGCTCCAGCTCGCCCGAGGCGCGGCGCAGATAGATGGAGCAGACCTCGGCGACCATGGAGCGGGCGATGATCCGGACCACCATGTTCAGCCGGTCCTGCGCGGGGGTCGCACCCGCGCCGGCCCCGCCCAGAGCCTCGCGGATCTGGCGCAGGAGGATCCGGGGTCCCCTGGTCATCGCGCCGCCTGCCGGCATTCTGGCTCCCGCGCCTCGGCGCCGAGGCGCCTGTTCAACTCATCCTATATCGCGTCCAGCCCATAAGCCGAATGCAATGCGCGCACGGCCAGTTCGGCGTAGGCGGCGTCGATCAGCACGCTGATCTTGATTTCCGAGGTCGATATGGCCTGGAACTTGATACCCTTGTCGGCCAGGGCCTTGAACATGGTCTGGGCCACGCCGGCGTGGCTGCGCATGCCGACCCCGACGACCGAGACCTTGGCCACGTCCTCGTCGACGCGGATCTCCTCGAAGGCCAGGTCGCCCTGGGCCGCCTTCATGATGTCGGCGGCGCGTACGGCGTCGCGGCGGCCCGTCGTGAAGGTCAGGTTCACCGTATTGGCGGTGCGGGCCTGGCTCTGGACGATCATGTCGACATTGACGTTGGCCTCGGCCAGACGGGTGAAGACGTCCGCCGGGCCGTCCACCCGATCAGACAGGCCCAGCAGGGTGATGCGGGCCTCGTCGCGGCTCATGGTCACGCCGGACACGATGCGTTTTTCCACGATCTCCTCCTCGTCGCAGATCAGGGTGCCGGCCTCGTGGGGCAGGGCGCCGTTTTCGTCAGGTTCGATAAAGCTGGACAGCACGCGCACCGGAACCTGTTTGGCCATGGCGAGCTCGACCGAGCGGGTTTGCAGCACCTTGGCGCCCAGAGAGGCCATCTCCAGCATCTCCTCGAAGGAGACCCTGTTCAGGCGCCGCGCGCGGCTCTCGATACGGGGGTCGGTCGTATAGACGCCGTCCACGTCGGTGTAGATGTCGCAGGGGCATTCCAGCGCCGCCGCCACGGCCACCGCCGAGGTGTCGGAGCCGCCGCGGCCCAGGGTGGTGATCCGGCCCTCGGGCGTCACGCCCTGGAAGCCGGGGACGATGGCGATTTCGCCGCTGTCCACGGCGGCGGCCAGCTTCTCGCCGGGAATATCGATGATGCGGGCGCGGGCATGGGCGTCGTCGGTGACGATCGGCACCTGCCAACCCATCCACGACCGGGCGTTCAGCCCCATGTTGCGCAGGGTCAGGGCCAGCAGGCCCGAAGTCACCTGTTCCCCCGAGGCGACCACCACGTCGTATTCGTCGTCCGAAAGCGGCAGGCCGGCGGCGGCCGGTCCGGCGCCGTCGGTCCAGGCGACCAGCTCATTGGTCTTGCCGGCCATGGCCGAGACGACCACGGCGACCTTCTTGCCCGAGGCGGCCTCGGCGGCGACGATCCGCGCCGCACGGCGGATGCGCTCGAGGTCGCCCATCGAGGTGCCGCCGAACTTCATCACCAATCTTGTCATGGAGCTCCCTGCCAATGCGCGCTCTTCCTAACGGTGCGGGGCGTTGCAAACAACCGCTATTGACAACCTACCTAACTATCAAAATTATGCGCAAGCATGGTTGGAGATGGTCATGAATGTCCAGCAGGTTGTCAGTTCGCCTTTGAGCGTGTCCGACAAGATCCGACGCCTGAACGAGGCCGGGATCGAGCGCGCTGAAATCGCGCGCCTGCTCGGGAAGCGCTATCAGCACGTTCGCAACGTGCTGGAGGCGGATCGCCTCAAGCGCCCCAGCCGCAAGGAAACCGCTCCCTCCGAAGCTCGGCCCCTGCCGGGCGGCGCCTTCCGCCTGGAGGTGGGGCCGAGGGGCGATCTCCTGGTGCCGGCTGCGCTGCTGGATGGCTTGGGTCTTTCTCCGGGCGAAGCCGTCATCGTTCAGACCGGCGGGGAACAACTGACTCTGATGTCCGGCGCCGCGTCCCTGCGCCGCGCGCGCGCCCTGATCCGGTCCATCGTCCCCGACGGGGTCAGCCTGTCCGACAGCCTGATCGAGGATCGCCGGCGCGAGACCGAGATCGACGGGAATGGCTGAGGTCGTCCTGGACGCCTCGGCCGTGCTCGCCGCCCTGAAGGGGGAGCCGGGCGCCGAGGCTGTGGAGGCGGTTGTCGGGCGCGCCCTGCTGGGCGCCGTCAATCTGGCCGAGGTCGTCGGAAAACTGACCGACTTCGGGCTGGACGAGGTCCAGGCCCAGTCTGCGGTTGCGGCCCTGGGCTGCGAGATCGTCGCCTTCGACGCCGATCTGGCGGTCAGAACCGGGCTGCTGCGGCGGCTTACCCATCGACAGGGACTGTCGCTGGGCGATAGAGCCTGCCTGGCCCTGGCCGAACGCGAGGGCCTCGAGGCGCTCACCACCGACCGGGCATGGAGCCAGTTGAATGTCCCCATCGACATCCGAGTCCTTCGCTGAAGGGCCGTCCATCGACCCCGCCGACGTGGCTCGCTTCTCCGCTCAAGCGGCCGAATGGTGGGATGCGAAGGGGCCGTTCGCCCCGCTGCACCGGTTCAATCCGGCCAGGCTGACGCTGATCCGCGAGCAGTTGTGCGCGCGGTTGGGCCGCGATCCGAAGGCGCGGCGGCCCTTCGAAGGGCTGAGCCTGCTGGACGTCGGCTGCGGCGGCGGGCTGATTGCCGAGCCGATGCGGCGGATGGGCTTCGCCGTCACCGCCATCGACGCCTCCACCGAGAACATCGGCACGGCGAGGGCCCATGCCGAGATGGTCGGGCTGGACATCGCCTATCGCGCCGCGGCCGTCGAACAGTTGGAGGCGGAAGGGGCGGGGCCGTTCGACGTGGTCCTGACCATGGAGGTGATCGAGCACGTCGCCGATCCGGAAGCCTTCGTGCGCGCCTGTTCGCGGCTGGTCCGGCCGAGCGGGGTGATGATGGTGGCCACCCTGAACCGCACCCTGAAGTCCCTGGCCCTGGGCAAGGTGGCGGCGGAATATGTGCTGCGTTGGGTGCCGGCCGGGACGCATGACTGGCGTCAGTTCCTGAAGCCCGAGGAGATTCGGGAAATGCTGGCGGCGGAGCCGGTGACGGTCGAGGGCCCATACGGCCTGAACTATGACCCGCTGACGGACCGCTGGAGCCAGAGCGACGACGCGGCGATCAACTATATGATGGTGGCGACGCGGGCTTAGTAATCGCACCGACTTCTCCCTCCCCGTTCCGGGGAGGGTGGTCGCG
>Ga0208958_1003354_pt1 | contig 12553 bp, 17 predicted proteins | sample RifOxyB1_FD_184032 | JGI IMG/M metagenome (GOLD analysis project Ga0208958, IMG submission 184032) | Soil microbial communities from Rifle, Colorado - Rifle Oxygen_injection B1 (SPAdes) | ecosystem: Environmental > Terrestrial > Deep subsurface > Rock core/Sediment | place: Rifle, Colorado...
AGCGGTCGCTTAAATTTGATGGCCGCAGAAGCGGCCGTCAAGAATAATTGTAAAAAATAAAAAAAATTAACAGATTAAACGGGAGGGACTACAAATGAACAAAAAAGGTTTAGCCGGCTGGCTAGGTTGGGCCATCATGTTTTTAATCGTCGCGATTGTGGCAGGAATATTTGGCTTTGGACTTATCTCAGGAATCTCGTTTACAATTGCCAGATGGTTAGCAGTGATCTTTGTGATCTTGTTTATTATCTCCGTGATTGCCCACGTCATCAAAGACGCTTAGAGATTTATTTATTTTTTTTATTTTTAATTTTTATGTTTAAATGATTTAAAATTAAGATTTGGAGGAAAAAAACATGGCAAAATCAAGTAGAGGCGGGAGAATGACGGCGGCAAAAAGAAGAGCTGCTAAGAGCACCGGCGGAAGAGGAATGATTAGGAATAGAGCTGCCGGAAAAAATATTATGAGAACTTAAGTTTAGACCAAGAAGATTTATTGCTTCATGGTTGGGCTTATTTTTTTATTATTAATTTCATTATGAAGAATATTGAAAATCATGACAATTGTCAAAGATAGGGGGAGGAAAACATGGAAAATAATTTATCAAAAAATAAAGAATCTAAAGAAGAGAAATTAGAACAGATTAGAAATTGTATCAATCAAAAAGATAGTTTATACGCTATACCTCAAAAAGAGGCGGCCCGTTTTGAAGCGGAAAGTAAAGAAGAAGGAAAAGGAACCATTCCCATAATGACTTATGGAGATGATATCATTTATTTGAAAGCGGAAAATTCAGCTCTGCCCAAAATCCCTTTGTCTAAATTTAATTATACCTCGGGAACATTCGAGAAAAAATGGGGACCTGATCATAAAACTATAGTCTTAACACCAAACCATTCCAGTATCAGGAAAGTGGAGATAGAAATTGAGGGTATAGATATCCACAATATGAGTTTACTTCCCGACAAAACGGGGGATGTCATTGAAGATACGGCTAAAATAAAGATTACCAGACACTATCGGTTTGCGGAAGGAGATGCTGAAAATAAAGTTGATTCTAGTTCCGCTTCTCCAGGAGAAACAAAAGCGAAGATGAGTACATAATTAAATGAGAAAAAAGGAGAAAAAAGAAAAAAATGGGATACTTTGAGGAGGGATATGGATTATGGTTTTTAGGAGGATTTTTCATGGTCCTCTTCTGGGGAGCAATAATCCTGCTCATTGTTTGGCTGGTAGGTAAGAGTAGGCCCGAAACCAATTATTCCTCAACTTATGCCAATATCCCCCACGTAAAAAATATTTGGAAATATTCCCAGAAAAATAAAGCCCAAAATAATTATCAAAGAAATAATCAAAGAAAAAAGAAATCTAAATGAGAAGGAGATAAGAAGTAAAAATATGATAGAAAATGAAAAAAAACAGGGCTGGACCGCACTACTAAAAGACGGACTACATTATTTTTCTCAAGTAATCTCCGCCAATATCTTTTCACCTTTGGCCGAAGGAGCAGAAACAGTTCTGAGAAATATTGAATGCAGAATAATCCGTATAGAACAGAGAATGCTCCGGAAATTGTCTTCTTGGATAGTCCTCTGGTTAGGAGGAATATTCCTGCTGTTTGCCCTCTTTTCTTTCCTGAGAGAATATTTAGGCTGGAACAACACGATTGCTTTCTTTTCATTAGGAATAGTTATTTTTGTAAGCGGTCTCCTACTTAAAATTAGAGAGGCTGAGAAATCATAAAAAAATACAGGTGAAAAATGAAAAAAGAAACTATCAGACAAAAAACACATGAAAGCGTGGACAAGATCATGGATAAAGCTGAAAGCCTAGAAGAAAGTGGTCAGAAAGCCTTGGCCGGTTTAAAAGAAAAAGTTCTCAACACGAAAGAAAATGTTGATGGCTACATTCGTAGAAACCCGGAAAAATCAGTCTTGATTGCGGCCGGAATCGGTACAGCGGTCGGAGCAATACTTGCGGCCATCGCTCTGAGAAGAAAAGATTAGGTTAACCAAGAGGAAAAAAGAGCTTGACCACTGCAGATGTAGATAAAAAGAGGGTAGATAAAAAGAAGAGAGTCTGGGAAGAAATAAGTAATTTAATCCATATCGGCAGAACTCCCGAGGATGTTGAGCAGACTCTACTGGGAATGGGCTATGAAAAATCAGTTCTAAAAGAAATTCTAACCGTTCCTTTTATGGAAACACTCTTGCAGAAAGAACACGCCTTTGTGGAGCTAGAGCTGGCAGAAAATAATCTGGTCGCAGAACAGAAAGAAAAAAAAGAACAGGAAGAATTGACACAGAAAATTCAGGAGCAAGAGCTGCAATTGAAAAAAATAGCCGAAGAACTGCTCAAGCAAAATGAAGAAGTAATGAAAAATGCAGCAGAGGAGAAAAAACGCGCGGATTTGGAAGAACAGAGAAGAAAAGCGGAAGATTTAACGAAATTAAAAGAAGAAAATAAGCAAACCAAAGCACAGGAGGAAATGTATTCTTAATTTACTACTAATACACTTTTTGACACAATGAACCTCCGTCACCAATATCACAAAATAGTTCCGTTCATTCTATTCGCTTTAGCGTTACTGCTCTTATTTGTACTCGTCCGACCGATGATAGCTATTCTTTTAGGTAGTATCATTCTCGCCTACATTTCTTTTCCTCTCTATCGGAAAATCATGAAAAAGATACCCCATCAATCTCTTTCTATTATCTTAGCTTTGTTCATTATCGTCGTGATTATCTTAATCCCTTTCTCTTTTTTGGCATTTGAGATGACCCAAGAGGGATATATCTTTTATAGTTCATTATCCAATAAAATCACGAAAGGGGCTTTGTTTGGTTACGGGTGCACCAGCGCAGATTCCAAATTATGCTCGCTGTTAAACCAGTTTGAAAGCTTCAGTTCTCAACGCTTGTCTGCTTTTGGTTTTGATAAACAACTACAGAAATTGTTACCGATTATAGAAGAAAAAATAACCACATTTATTTTGACCATACCCCTCATCATCGCCGAGATTTTTCTGACTTTAGTGATCTCATATTATATTCTCAAAGACTGGAAAAATATCTTAAAAAAAATAGCGGACATACTTCCCATGAGAAAGAAGACTATCAACAGAATGGTCAAAGAATTCGGAAATATTACTCATACCGTTATCTATGCCCAATTATTAGTAGCATTCATTCAAGGTGTGGTGGGAACGATAGGATTTTATCTTTTTGGTGTCCCTTTTCCGATTATCCTAGGAGTGATCATTGCTTTTTGTGCTTTGATTCCCACTATTGGTACAGCACTTATTTGGCTGCCCGCTTCACTCTATTTGATTTTAAGCGGTTATTTTGCGCAAGATTACGGGATTCTTTGGAGAGGAATCGGTCTGTTTTTCTATGGTCTTTTAATTGTCAGTACTATCGATAATATTCTCTTGGCTAAAATAGTACATGCCAAGGCAAAAGTCAATCAAATCATTGTTATTCTGGGCGTAATTGGTGGCGCAGCTTTGTTTGGAGTCCTGGGAATATTTATAGGCCCGATCTTGTTGCCTTTGATTATCACCTATTTTGAAACGTTTAAAGAAAGATTTAATTAACAAATAACTAATAAAATTAACAAAAAAAATTATAAAAGAATTAATAAAAAATTTACCGATACAGCTGTCTTGATCGAGGTTGAGACGCTCGGGAACGGTCAGCATTACTGCGTTCATGACCATAACCGCGTCTTTCTCCGCCAAATTTACGACCGCCGCTACGGAAAGATCCTCTCTCTCCGAAACGGGAAGGTGATTCCAACTTGGTTTCAAAACGAATCTTCACGAAATCTTCGTGAGGCAATTCGTCCACTTTCAAACGATGATTACGGCTGAGAATCTCACCAAAAGTATCATAATCACGTTCGCACAAGAGGGTAATGGCTTTACCGGAATCTCCGGCACGGGCCGTTCGACCGACACGATGAACATACTCCTGCGGATCGGGAGACAAATCGTAATTGACAATCAAATTAACATCTTTGATATCTAAACCACGAGCGGCAACCGCGGAAGCAACTAAAATTTGCATTTTTCCGGCATGGAAATCCTCGATGGTTCTCAATCTTTTATTTTGGGTAACTTTACCATGAATCATGACCGCTTTGATACCTTGCGCCCGTAAATTCTTGGTAACCAATTCTACGGTATTACGCGCCGAACAGAAAATGATGGCTCTCTCAAAAGTCTCTTTTTTCAAAAGATGCACTAACAAAGAAAACTTTTCAAACTGTTTGACATTATAGTAATACTGTTTCAGAAAATCTTCCGAAACCTGCATTTCAGCTTTAGCCTCTATGGGAGAATGCATATATCTCTTTTTGACATCTTCAATTTCTCCGTATAAAGTTGCACCGAACAATAAAATTTGTCTTTCGGGAGGTGTTCGATCTAACAACACGCGGATATCTTCAATGAAGCCCATCTCGACCATTTTATCAGCTTCATCTAAAACAACGGCTTTTAATTGGGATAAATCTAAAGTGCCGCGCTGCAAATGATCAACCAATCTTCCGGGGGTACCAACGACAATTTCGGAACGATCCATATTTTGAATCTGCGGACCGATGGCTACTCCGCCAAAAACGGGAGTAGTATGAATCGATAAATATTTAGAAAATTTGCGCATTTCTTCCGCAATCTGCACCGCTAATTCCCTCACGGGAGCAATAATCAAAACCTGAATGCCACCTTTTGGCACAATTTTATCTAATAAAGGCACACCGAACGTGGCAGTTTTACCTGAGCCGGTTTTAGAAATACCAATAACATCGCGACCCTGCAAAATCGAGGGGATAGCTAATTTTTGGATTTCTGTGGGTTCGACAATACCCATTTCCTTCAAAGCTCGTACGAGTTCTGGCTTGACATTTAATTCTACAAATGACATTTTTATTTCTCCGAAGAAATTTAATTTCTTCAACTATTTTATATAATTTTATATATTATTCAAGTGAAACAGAAGGAGCATCGATGATGAACTCTGTTTCCGCCTAACAATACTATAAAACATATTTTAGACGCCCTATTTATAAAAGTATCGTTTTATCAGAACTAATACCCATACTCCTGAGCAAAATGTTTTACTTTCTGGGTATGTAAAGGGAAAAGCAAAGGTTGATGCCAATCCAAACCCATAGCCCGCAGATGTTTCTCCCGCGAGACGCTAAGCTCGGAATCATGAACTACCAGATAATTCTGCACTAGTGGATCATAGAACCTACCTAAAAGAGTAAGCACTTCTAAATGAGTTAAAGTGCCCCAACCACGACGAAAAAATCCGCGCAGGTGCTGATGGGGCTGAAAGTCTTCCCAATAAATTTTCCCCGAATTTACCTGCAAAGTAGCGTATCCCGCTAATTGGCTTTCCAGAAAAAAGTTAAATTTCCAACGTAAAAAATGGTTTTCAGGACAGCGGGAATTACTAACTTGCAGACGGGTCTCTAAACCAAAACGCAAATCTTTCTGTGTCTGTGCAGTCAATTTTGAATAATCAATCATCATTTAACCCCACTCCGTTCTTTCAGCTTGTTCAGAATCAAAATAACGATTATTTTTATCTTGAAGAGATTGGTGACAATGAAGACAGTCTAAACTGTTACCAGAAAAGTGAGGAATACCCAGAATATAATTTCCACAATGATTACAATAATAAGCTAATTGTATTCCTTTCTTATTTTCAACAGTCCTTCCTCCCGCACCCGTTCCACGCGGAACTAAGAATTTAATAACTAATTCAATCCCGGAAAAATGTGCACGCAATCTTTCTTCATCCTTAAATATCTCCATCAGAGCGCTTTTTTCCTTTTCAGTTAAAAAGATTTCTGAGAAAACAAACGAAGTAGATTAAAAAATTAGATAAAAAAAGTAGATTAAAAAATGTGATTAAAAGATATAACTCAACAATTTATAGACCAATTTGGCCGCTAGAAAGTCCGAAGGCGCACTCATTTTATTTGGTGCTAACTCGACCACATCAAAACCGACAATTTTTTTCTTCTCGGCCACTTTTCGGAGCAAAGAAGTTACTTGATACCAATCTAATCCACCAGGCTCGGGAGTGCCCGTGGCGGGAAGATAAGCCGGATCAAAAACATCTAAATCAATAGTAATGTAAACATTTTCCGTTAAACTGGCTAACACTTTTTCTTGCCATTGCTTATCTTCCTGAATTTTCTCGGCAAAAAAGACCGTACTTTTGGCTAGATTCTTTTTTTCGCTGGAATCCATACTTCTGATGCCTACTTGCACCGTCTTCGCTACTTCCTGCGCACGAGCCATGATACAGGCATGATTATTCTTGGAATTATGATATTCGCTGCGCAAATCGCTATGAGCATCAAATTGTAAAACGGTCATATTCTTGTACTTTTCAGCATGGGCATAAATCGTGCCGATGCTCACGGAATGTTCGCCACCCAAAAGAACGGTAAATAATTTCTTCTTCAACAATTCGGAAACTTTTTTCTGCACAACTTCCACCATCTTTTCCGGAGAAGCGTGTTCTTTCACGGCTTTTTCCGTAAAGATACCCTGCTTATAGACTTCAGAATCAGTTTCAATATCATAAAGTTCCATATTGGCGGAAGCTTCAATAATCGCCGCCGGACCTTTATCGGCGCCTTTGCCCCAAGTACTCGTACCATCGTAAGGCACCGGTAGAATCACAATCTTTGCTTTCTCAGAATCGGCATAATTTTCCGGTAAGTCGCAAAAGTTCGGTTGATTAATCATATTGGTCAGAATAATTAATTGGTTTTTAAAGTTTTAGATTATTTTGAAAATGAAAAAAAGAAGAAATTAAAAATTAAAAAACTAATTGTTCCCTAACTTTTGCACGGGGAAGAGATAATTGGTAAAACAGAGAGCTACTAAAGCGGTCCCATATTTTTTCTTAGGTTCAATTGTTTCAGTAATTACCCGAATATCTCTTAAATCAAAGCGTTCGGAGAAACCATTATAATATAGTTCTTCTAGACTGGCCTGCAATTTTTCCTGAATCTCTTCAATAGTATATGAACCATTGTGCTCACAGACTAAACCGCCAAATTTTTCTCCGGTTTCTTTATCAATCAACCAGCCATAAGTTATTCCTGCCGTCGCTCGACTTCCATCTTCGCTATGGGACACGGCGGTAATTGTTTCCATAACCTGACCATGCAACAATTCTTTAGGCTTCTCAATTTCTGTAGCGACTGCTGGTAAAATAGAGGAATAACACATAATATTACACATTTCGATGCCTGCCTGCTTTAAAGCTAAATGATAAGAACCAGCATGAATGGTAATGTCACTTTCCCCCTTACCCGTCGTGACAAAAAAGTCTTTTGGAACCCGACAGCCCATCAACAAACTTTGGCTCTGTTCTACCGCCAGCGCTTTGCTGCGAGGAGCTTTCTTCAGTTCCACAACAGACATTAGTTTAGTCATCTTCTTTTTTTACCTCTTCTTTTTTGTAATTATGATTGGAGACATCAACAATTTATAATTAAATGACTGAGAAAAAGAACCAGCAAGCAAGCTTCGGGTTAATCTACCCCCGATTCTAGTTAAGAGAATATGGTACATTTCTTTGGTTTGCAGGTAATGAATCAGCCTCCGTTGGTTGTTTTATTTTTTATGTTTTTTACTATTTTTATTTAGCCGAGAAATAATATTACTATTTATAAATCTTTTTTTTTTAATTTTTAATTTTTATTTTATCGTCGAGAAATTTTTAAGAAAAAAAATTAAAATTTTTCAAAAATAATCAAAAATTTCCGGAAAAAACTGTGGTGGGAAAAATTATCGTCGATAAAGAAAATTTCTAAATTTTTAATTTTTTTAATAAGAAAAACAAAAAATCATAATATCACAATAATTTTTATAAAAACTGTTACCAAAAATATGTCCATGGCTCTGCAACGCATCAAATACCGCGATTTGGAAGAATCTTCACCCAGAAAAATCCAGAAAGATTTCAGGCAGGATTTCCAGGGCAGCGCACCAGCCCCTTTTATCGGCCGTTTCGGCTATCCTCAGGTGCATATCGGTCTGCTCAGCCCTCAATTTCTTGGAGATACCAAAAGTTATGATTCTCCCAGATTATGGAGCGAAAAAAATTGGTCCATTCCGGAAATCGCCAACAAACGCTATGAAATGGTCAATTCGCGCCAATCTTGGAACGTCAAGCAATTACAGAAAGAAAATCGTTTTCTGGATATCCTTCAGGAAGCAGGCATGGCTTCTCAAGCCGTAGAAGTAGAAGTTAATTTGAAATCAGCACCAAAACTAAATTATCAGAAAGAAAAAGAGATTATGCCTTTCGGCCCTTCCTCGGAATTAAGAAAAATCACGTTGACCAGCAATCCTAAGGTAGATTCTCGTGTAGATAAAGTAGTTTCGGATACGGATCTGAAAGCTACAGAAGCTCTGGAAGAGTTGTATAAGAAAGGCTTTGAGGATAATTTTTTACAGAAATTGCTTTCCGTCGGCAATCTGGGATTAAAAGGAAACCGTAAATTGGTGCCCACCAGATGGAGCATTACCGCAGTAGATGATACTTTAGGCAAAAAATTGATTGCTGAGGTGAAAGATTTTTCTCTAGGAGAATATCAGCTTTTTTTCGGCGGCGGCTGGGGCAATTATTATCTCATCTGCTTTTTCCCGCAAATCTGGAGTTATGAACTGTTTGAGACCTATTTAGAGCAGAAAATGAATCCCTGGAGTGCCACGGGACAATTTTATTCTACCGATTATGAAAATTACGAAGGACGTAAAGAATACGCCGAAGAGTGTGCCGGTGGCTATTATGCGGCCAGATTAGCCCTTTTGGAAAAGATGAAAGTACTCAAACGTCAACATTCTGCGCTAGTTTTGCGATTTATTACCCCTGAATACAATATTCCTTTGGGCGTCTGGGTCTGCCGCGAGGCCAGCCGCAAAGCGCTACAGGAAAAATCGATCTCTTTTGGCAGCCAGGAATTAATGTTCCAATATGCTGAAGAGCTCATCAAAAGAAAGTTTGGCTTTGAGATTAATCTTTTGTTAAAAGAAAGCCATCTCCTCAAAGAGAAAAAAGTGCAAAAGAGCTTAAACGACTTCTAACCAAAAAATACTCTTACTAAAAAGAAGAGCAGAATCATATTACCAAAATCAGCTACAGCAGTAGTGATAGGAATCAAAAAGTTATTGGGGTCCTCACCTTTTTTATAAAGATAAATTCCTAAGAGAAGAGAGACCAAGAAAGTTAAAGCCACAATCAGAACTACATCAATCATCGTCAAAGAAATAATTTTCAAAAAGATATTTGCTTGAGGAGGATAATGAGAAAAAATAGACATACCAAAAGCCAAAACAGAGCTGAGCGCAGCCATAAAAAGGGCAATAGAAATAATTTGTACAAAAAGTTGTCCTAATTCTTTATTTTGAAAAATTCCTCTCTTCAGCTTTCCTTCATGCAACATCACGGAGATTCTCGAAGAAATAATCGTGCCGTAGTCTCCTAACATATCGTTAAGCAAAGGAAGAAGAATAACTAAAGGAACAATGACAATAAAAACAGACTTTATTTCTTCCAGAGCAATTCCTCCCAGGGAGCTGATTAAAGAAGCCAAAAGTAAGACTTTCAGACTTTCTTTGATAATGGTCTTAAAAGCGTTGGAATGCGCACCATATTCATGAACATAAAGCAAAGTACGGTGAGAAAGACGATGCTGCTGATGAATTTTATGCAAAAGAGAATGTCTCTCTTTTTTCGGCAATTTTTGTGAGCGGCGCAGATGTTTACGAATGTGTGAGAGATGATGATGATGAATTTTATGATAAATTAATTTCATATTAACCACACTGCCAAAAGTAAAGCTAAGATGCTAGTAATATCCCCTGTAGAGGTAACAAAAGGTCCCATGATATTGTTGGGATCATGTCCGTGCCGAAAAAAGTAAAAAGTAAAAAATAAAGTTAAAGGAATCTCTACGCCATTGGCAAGAACCCCCGCTAAGACCGGAATTAGAATTATTTTAAAGTTCGCTTGACCTAAAAGAAAATAACTAAACAAAAAAGCAAGTATTCCTAAACTGAGGGAAACCACCAACGCCAAAAAGAAAGAGGAAAGAATGTTGGCACGGATAATCCTGCCGTGCATCCGATTTTTTTTGATAATTCCTAAAAAGAGACCTGAACTTAAACGGGAAGATAACGTACCACTTATACTGCCGCGCATTTCTAAAAAACCAGGTAAAAGAATGAACATCCCCGGAATTAAAAGAATTTTATCTGTGTAAATCGCTAAAATTGTTCCGGCAATTAAACCTCCTAAAATAGAAACAAGCTGAGCTCCGAAGATTTCTCGGAAGTTGTGATCGAAAAAAGACATAAAAAGAAGGTCTTTTTAAAGCTATATATACTTTTCTCTGACAAAAAAAGACCAAAAAACAAAAATTGAATTTTAATTGAAGTTTGTTTATCCAGTTTTTTATTTATCTATTTCTTTTTTCTTAAATTTATCCTGAAAAGGAATTTTTCCCGTACGATAAATATAAACGGCAATAATTAAAGCTAAACCTAAAATCAGAGAAGCAGGAATAAAGTTATTTTCTTTAACGACAATTTTTTCTGGGTATTGATGACATTCATAATCCGTGCCGCAATAAGCATTCTCAGCACAATCGCGGTTGCCGTTACAATCCCGCGTAGCGATACCGACCATATAAATGGCGAAAAGTAACAGAGCCAGAACCAAGATAACCGCAATCAAACCTAAATTTCCTTTTTTGTTCATCAGAGAGATGCGAGAAGCAAATTATTTTTAAAGATTTCGCGGGTAGATGAGGTACTTTCTTCTACTTTTGAAAGCATTTCTGCTGAGCAAAAGGTAAAAACTTTTAAATAAGCGGAGAGAATTCATCTCTGCATGAGCGAGAAAGACCTCAAAGGGGTTACAGTAAAGAAAGAAGAAGATTTAAGCGAGTGGTACACCCAAATTCTGCAGAAAGCAGAGATGATTGAATATAGTCCCGTTTCCGGCTGTTATATCATGCGCCCCAATTCTTACAGCATCTGGGAGAAAGTACAGCAATATTTCGATGTTCTCATTAAAAAAATAGGCGTAAGAAACAGCTATTTTCCTTTGTTTATTCCAGAAAGTCTCTTATCCAAAGAGTCCTCTCATATCAAAGGCTTTGCTCCGGAAGTAGCCTGGGTCGAGCATGGGGGAGACACCAAATTAAAAGAACGATTGGCCATACGTCCCACTTCAGAAACAATTATGTATGATTCTTATTCTAAATGGATTCGCTCCTATCATGATTTACCTTTAAAATTAAATCAATGGTGCAATGTGGTGCGTTGGGAATTCAAACATCCTATGCCTTTTATCCGCGGCCGTGAGTTTTTATGGCAGGAAGGCCATACTGCTTTCTCTTCATCGGAAGAAGCACAAAAAGAAACTTACCAGATCTTAGATTTTTATGAAGAACTCTTTCGAGAACTTTATGCTCTGCCGGTGCTTAAAGGCAAAAAATCAGAAAATGAAAAATTTGCCGGAGCAGAATATACCTTATCAGTAGAAGCCATTATGCCTAACGGCAAATCTGCGCAAGGTGCTACATCTCATCATCTCGGCCAAAATTTTGCCAAAGCTTTTGATATTTCTTTTCTCGATGAAAAAGGGGAAAGAAAAAATGTCTGGCAGAACTCTTGGGGCATCTCTACCCGCTCGTTAGGGTTAATGATTTTAGTTCATGGAGATAATAAAGGTTTGATTTTACCCCCACGAGTCGCTTCTCTGCAGGTAGCGCTTGTCCCCATCATTTTTGAACAGAGTAAAGCCCAAGTATTAGCAGAAGCTAAACGCCTTGAAAAGAAATTAGCAGAAAAATTTTCTGTTTATCTGGACGACCGCAAAGATTATTCCGCTGGTTGGAAATTTAATGAATGGGAAATGAAAGGCGTACCTTTACGGTTAGAATTAGGACCAAAAGATTTAGAGAAAAAGCAAGTCATGGCTGTGCGCCGCGATACCGGAGAAAAACAGGCTCTCCCCCTTGCCGGGATAGAAAAAGAAGTACAAATCTTATTAGAACAAATTCAAACTAATCTTTACCAGAAAGCACAAAAAGCTTTAGAGGAAAGTATAGTCACGATTGAAGATTATTCGGAAGCTCGTGAACTCTTAGAAAAGAAAAAGATAATTTTTGCCTCTTGGTGCGGCCGACCGCAGTGTGAAGAGAAATTTAAGACGGAAAGCGGAGGCGCTAAATCGCTGAATTCGCCGTTGCAGCAGCCCAAATTAGAAAAAGGACAAAAATGTTTCTTCTGCGAACATCCCGCGCAAGCGTGGTTCTATTTTGGGAAGAGCTATTAGCTAAAAGATAAGTCTTAAAAATCTATTCTAAATTCTTGGCCATAATCCGTAAAACCAATTCTTTTGTACATCTCATGCACCTGCTCACGGGAATTGCGGCTGGTTGCTACCATCTTATAGCATCCCGCTTTTTTGGCCGCCTCAAGAGCCGCCTGTACAATCTTTGTGCCTA
>Ga0208958_1003357_pt1 | contig 12547 bp, 13 predicted proteins | sample RifOxyB1_FD_184032 | JGI IMG/M metagenome (GOLD analysis project Ga0208958, IMG submission 184032) | Soil microbial communities from Rifle, Colorado - Rifle Oxygen_injection B1 (SPAdes) | ecosystem: Environmental > Terrestrial > Deep subsurface > Rock core/Sediment | place: Rifle, Colorado...
CATTTAACTGTATTTTCTTCACTTAAATTTAAGCAAACATAATTTTGAACATTTGATAGGTTAATCAAATCATATTTTTGATCTTTAATTTTTGAAGAGATATCTAAAACACTTTCAAGAATAAAATTGAAAGTTTTTTCTTTGAGAATCTTTCTTAAATATTTATAAGATTCTTCATTTTTTAGATATAGATTGAATTCTTTAGTACTTCTTTCTTGGACTTTTGCTCTTTTTCTAAAATATTCTGAATTAGCAACCTTTTTTCCATCAAAATTAAATTCTTTATATAAATTATCAAAGAAAGATTTTGTTGTATTATCCAAAACTTCTCTTATTTTTGTATATATTTTGTAATCAAATCCTTGATTTATTTTATTATTTCCATAGTAATTAATAAATTCTTTTAATTCTAGGATTAATATCGATGCAATCTTTAAATTAAGAATATATTTTGAATATATGTTAAGATCAAAACAGGTAACTTTTTTAGCATCTAGAAATAAAGCATTCAAGACTTGGTCTCCAGAGCCACAAATTGTTAATATATTTTTATTTTTTAGGTCAAATAAAGAATAGTATTCATTAATCATTTCAGTAGCATAAATATACATAGGCCCTTTATTTGCCATAGAAAACTCTGAGGTTTTCTTAGTCATTTTTATCTATGACCTCATGATATAATTTATTTACTTCTTCATAGTATTCTTTTTGCTTATCTGGCCTGTGCACCCATTTTTTTACATCAGGTAATACTTTCAAATAATAAAGTAAATTATAGGCTTTATATCTTTGATTAAATCCTTTATTTAATTTGATATATTTTTCATATCCTTTTTTGAAGGAGCTAATGAATTCTTTATCTTCTTTTAATATTCTATAAAAAAAGGTCCCAGCTTCTTCTTCATTATGCATTGATTTTGCCCATTCCCAATCAACTATTCCATGAATTATTCCATTTTCAACCAATAAATTATCATAATTAAAATTCCCATGTAATAAAGAAGCTTTTGGGGTAATATTGAAATATTTGTTCTCTTCGAAATATTTTTGAATTTTTTTTATCTTATTTTCTTCTAAAACTTTTGAATCTTTAACGTTATTAAGTATATTTTTGACATGTTTTTTCATAAATTCTTTATATGTTTTAATACCATTGAATTTGTCATTAGAGAAATCATCTCCAAAATTATCAAATGTAATCGAATGAATTTTTCCCATGAGTTCTCCGATTTTTTGCATTTGTTGCAATTTTGATGTTTTTTTCATTGAACTCCAGATATCATTTAAAGAACTGCCTTTTATTTTTTCCATTATTATGTATGGGAATTCAAGAATCTCTTTTGAAGAATCATAGGTATAAACTTTTGGAACAGGGATACCCATTTTTGCCAATAATTCATAAATATCTTTTTCTTTTTTTAATTTTGGAAGGTCTGGATGACCTGTGTTTATTTTTAAGACATATTCATTGTTAATTAGAAAAACATCATTGATCATACCTTTTTCAAATCTCATTATTTGCTTTGCTTCTCCAAGATTATGTTTTTTTAATATTGCTTTAGCTTGAGGTAAACTTAATTCAAATTTTCTTATTGACGCCATATTTTAATTTATTAATAATGGGCTTTATAAATTTATTTATGGTATCCTCTCTGCACTAAAATGCGGAGATTAATGGCTCTAAAAGATTAAAAATGTTATGGGATTATTTCTTAGTAACTATACTTGGTTTTAAAAGCTCTTCTTTGTTTCTACGCAAATCTTAAAAAGTAGATATATTTTCTGAGATTTATGCCTACAAATACAAGCGTTTATCCCTGTCCTCAACATTTACATACGCTTGTTGAAAACTTATCTGAAGCTGATGATAAATTATATCTAACTTTTTATCCAAATGATTCTGGTTTTGTTGATTTTGCTCAGACTCTCCATACTCTCTCTTATAGAGAAATGAATGACAGGTTGCGAGAGTATGGTGTTCATCCCTATATTCTCCAATGGGGAGATGCTGATTTTCTGGGTTGGGGGAGTCATCCTGAATGTAAGATTGTGAGCATTTATGATAAAGTTGGTCCTGAGGCTGTGCATCGATGGAAAAAAGATTTATTGTCTATACGACCACAGGATCTTCCTTTAGAATTTCTTCCTTTTGCAGGTTTTTTTACAGATAAAAGATTTGTTTGCTTGGAATTTCAAAATATTCCTGGAAAATATATTCCTTATTTTCAAAGAGTTGTTCCTCACATTATTGAAGCAGGGTACACTCTTTCTGAGTTATCTGTACAATTACATGCATACAGAGGAGAAAATTATTCTGATCTTCATGAATATCAGGGGTCTATGCGCACATTGAGTAATGGGAATATATTTTTTGAGGGTACTATTCCTCTTTCTAGGTTAAAACAATTTATTGAAGTACCTTAGCTAATGGCTCTGTCCTAAATTAAAAAGTAAAATATAAAAAGGTTTTTGTAGATTATTGTAAGGAAGAGTAGGCTTCTAGTTTTATTCTGAAAATGATATCAAATAATTTCTTAGTTGTCATTTATTGTTTATATTCGGCTGGGGAAGTTTTTCCGACCGCGTTAGGCATAAATTCAATATATTTATATATATTTTAAAAGATTTTATTTATTCATATGCAAAAAAGGTTAAAATCAAATATTTGGAAATATTTTCTAATAATATTAACTAATAGAAGAAATTATATCCCTATCCTTGCTCTTTATTTTTTATCTCTTCCTAACACAACAGCTCAACAAATAGGGCTCTATACCGGAATTGGATGGATTGCAGGATTTCTTTTAGAAATCCCCTCTGGATATATTTCTGATAAAATGGGGCATAAGGCCGCATTAATTTTAGCAAAACTTTCTATGTTAGCTTCAACATTATTTTTTGTATTGGGAAATTCTTTACCTTATTTTATATTAGGTTCTGCATTCATCTCCATAGGATTTGCGTTTACATCTGGTACTGCAGAGGCTTTTTTGCATAATACCCTTTTAGGATTAAAGAAAGAAGGTAATTACGGAGATATAGATGGGAAAATTAAAGCTAAAGTTTCTTTAATCTCTGCAGGTATGATTTTGGCCCTGCCATTGTTAACTAAAATCTCTTTGTTGATGCCAATACAGGTATATTTAATTCTTGATATAGTTGGAATTATTATAGCCTTTTCTTTATTCTCTCCAAAAATAGAATATACTGCTGAAGATATTGAAGGAGAGAAAATTTTGTCGCAATTAAAGAGATTTAAGGGGACTGGGTTTTATAGGGTTTCTATTTTTTTAGGGATTATTGGGGCTTTTATACTTGGTCTTTCTCCATATAAAGAACCATTTGTACAGTCTCTTGGATTTCCAATAATTTTAATTGGTTTTATAATGGCACTTTCTAGAATAATTTGGTTTGTTGTGGGGCATAATTTGAATTTTTTGAAGAGAATTAAACTTCAAAAATTAATTTTTTATGAAATCTTTTTCTTTTCTGGCTTTATTATATTAAGCTCTCAATTAAAAAATCCTTATCTAATTGGAATAGTTTTGGCGATAGTAATAGGATATTATCATGCAAGAACGCCAATAATTACTGAACATTATCTGAATAATTTTTCGATTAACAAAAGGTATAAAGCAACTATGTTGTCAATTAAAGCGTTGATTGGAAAATTATTTGAAGCAATATTCACATTTGCTATTGGATTTGTAATGGTAATTTCATTCAGTATAGGATTTTTTATTTCTGGGATAAGTCTGCTAATAATTTTATTAGTTTTTTATCCTTTTGTGAAAAGAAATTTGAATTAATAAAGATTATTTGGTGAGATAAAAAATATTGGAATAAAATTAACATTACATTAGATTTATTAACTAAAAAAATAAAAAATTTAAACAAAATCAATGCCCAAATTATTTGACATGTGCTTGGAGTTGTCTTTTCTCTTAGCACCCTTACCCATAATGTAAGGAGATGTAACACCGGTAATGATTGCCATTACTCTTAACTTACCTTTCATGTCACTAGAGATTCTTGCACCCCAAATAACATTTGCATCTTCATCCAAAGCTTCAGTTAGCATGTTACCAACTTTGTTTACTTCTTCTAAAGTTAAATCATCGCCACCAGCTACATGGATCAAAGCACCAGAAGCTCCTTCGTAGCTTACTTCTAATAATGGGTTTGATAGTGCACGACGAACTGCTTCTTTGGTTTTTCTAAAAGGAAAGATACAGTCTAATGCCATCAGAATGTCTAGCTTAATCGAAAGTTTGTTATTGTTATAATTGCTGAAAAGAATTTATTCCTAATTATTAAGTAGTATCAAAAACATAAGATTTAAATACTTATTATAACTTGATTAAATAAGAAGGCAAACTCAAGATGAAAAACGATTCAAGAATACAGATAGAACTTGCAGAAGCAAGAAAATCCATAGAATCTGGAAACGTACGATCAATGGAGCTTTATCTCTCAAAAGCAAAGAGATATGCTAGAGAAGTTAAAGAAGATATTTCTGAAGAAGTTGCTGAAATTCTAGGAATTTATTATAAAAATAGTATTGAATCTGGTCTTGTAGAAGTAAGAAGATTAGCAGAATCTGGAGATGTATTATCAATGATAAATGATCTCTCAACAGTAAAGGAATATGCAAGAAAAGTTGAAGAAGATATTTCTCAGAAAGTTGCTGAAATTGAAGGAATAGGTTATAAAAATGGACTTGAACTTGAACTTGCAGAAGCAAGAAAATTCGCAGAGTCTGGAGATGCATCATCAATGGGAATTAATCTCTTAATAGCATGGAAATGTGCTACTTATCTTGGAGAAGATATTTCTGAGAGAGTTGATAAAATTGAAGGAATAGGTTATAAAAATGGACTTGAACCTAAACTTGCAGAAGTAAGAAGATTCGCAGAATCTGGAGAGGTATTATCAATGGAAAATCATCTCTCAATAGCATGGAAATGTGCTACTTATCTTGGAGAAAATATTTCTGAGAGAGTTGATAAAATTGAAGGAATAGGTTATAAAAATGGACTTGAACTTGAACTTGCAGAAGCAAGAAAATTCGCAGAATCTGGAGATACATTATCAATGGGAAATAATCTCTTTATAGCACAGAAATGTGCTACCTATCTTAGAGAAGATATTTCTGAGAGAGTTGATGAAATTGAAAGAATTGGTTTAAAAAATGGACTTGAACCTGATCTTGCAGAAGCAAGAAAATTCGCAGTATATGGAGATGCATCATCAATGGAAAATTATCTCAATCGTGCACAGGAATATGCAACTATAGTTGAAGAAGATATTTCTCAGAAAGTTGCTGAAATTAGAGCGTTACTTCCACAGAAGTAATTTTTTTCCTCTTCCTTTTTATAAATTTGGAAATTCTTTCCTTAAAGTGAAGATTTGATTGTGTATAACGCAGGTTAGTAATAAAGATTTGTCAAAAATAAAAAATCCGTTAGATATGTTATAATTAAAAAATAAAAAATTTAAACAAAATCAATGCCCAAATTATTTGACATGTGCTTGGAGTTGTCTTTTCTCTTTGCGCCTTTTCCCATTATGTATGGAGAAGTTACACCTGTAATGATTGCCATTACTCTTAACTTACCTTTCATGTCACTAGAGATTCTTGCACCCCAAATAACATTTGCATCTTCATCCAAAGCTTCAGTTAGCATGTTACCAACTTTGTTTACTTCATCTAAAGTTAAATCATCGCCACCAGAAACATGGATCAAAGCACCGGAAGCACCTTCATAACTAACTTCTAATAATGGATTTGATAGTGCACGACGAACAGCTTCTTCAACTCTATTTTGAGAATCAGATTCACCTATACCAACAACTGAAACATCACCATTGGACATGATTGCTTTTACATCTGCATAATCTAAGTTGACTAGAGATGGGACTGCAATAATTTCAACGATTCCTTTGATCATTGTAGAGACTAATTCGTTTGCTACAGCAAAAGCTTGTTGAATTGGTAAGTTACCTGCAATTTTTACTAATCTGTTGTTATCAATAACAATTACTGTATCACAGACATCTCTTAATTGTTGTAAACCATATTCTGCTTTTTCTATACGTGCGCGCTCAATCTCGAATGGCATTGTGACAGCACCAATAACGATTGCTTTTTCTTCTTTTGCAATGGCAGCAACAACAGGAGCACAACCAGTACCAGTACCACCGCCCATACCAGCAGCGATGAAAACCATATCAGCACCGCGAAGCATTTCTTTTAATTCGCCCAATTGTTCTTTAGCTGCTTCTCTTCCTTTTTCTGGAAATCCACCACAACCAAGACCTCTTGTTAAGTCTCTTCCGATTAATAATTTTCTATCTGCTTCAACTAAGTCTAGGTGTTGTTTATCTGTGTTAATAGCCATAATCTCGGCACCTTGAACACCTTTTTTGAAAAGCCAGTTAGTAGCGTTTGTACCACCACCACCACAACCTATAACTTTGATGTTTGCATGTCCGACCACTTCGTTATGACTTTGACTAGTAGTATCAGCGTTTTTTAATGCGTTTTCTATTAATGAACCAAATACATTCATTTTTTATTGCCTCCCATAATAATTTCTAAACTTGTTGATGATGAGATTTATAAAGATTATTGTGATAGTAATTATTAAATTATATTCATTGTGATGAAAAGTTTTTTTTAAACAATTTTTTTTAAAATAAAAAATAATTACATTGCAACATAAGGTCCAATGTTTGATTCGTCATCTAATTCTTCTTTTTCAATTAAGGGAAGATTCTCTATGAATTTCAAAAACCTCTTTTTCATGTTTCTTTATAAAGAAAAAGGCTTTTTAAAGATTTATGTTTTTTTTAGTATATAATGGTAGCAAATAATTAGAAAATCTATTTGTTAAATATGGATCTTACGACTGCTAAGCCACTTTCTAAAGTTTCTACTCTGTATCCAGTTAATTCTCTAATAAAAACATGTTCATGAGGATTTCCTTTCTTTTCTATTACTGTTACAATGAGTTTATTAAATGCATTTGCCCAGCCATATTCAATCATTGTACCTATTGAAATTGTTTGAGCACCAAGTAAATTTGCTAATAACACATCACAAGTTTGAACATCGTGAAAATCTCTTCTTACTAAACCTTTTTCTCCACATAAGGCTTTTACTAAATCACTATCATCTTCATCTAATTCGAAAGCAAGTTTTGTTTTGTCACGTTGTGGAGAAATTCCAGTTATTCCATACTTTGCTAGTTCTGAAATTGCAGATTTTCTCCAAGAATTTCGTTCATTATAATTTAATCCTGTTACTGGACCAGCTAAATAAACTTTAGACATAAATAAAAAATTAATTAAAGAATTTATAAAATTTATTGGACTTCAATAGCGCATTTACCAGGAAGTTTTGGACTTGCAGATTTTAATGCTATACGTGCGTTTGGAATCCCAGTTTTTTCAACATAAACACAGAAAATTGGTGTTCCTTCTTTTAATTGTGCTGCTAAGCTCATAGCTTTACCAAATGAACGCTGCATACCTGTTTGCATCCTATCTGCTCCTGCTCCAGTAATCATCTTGTTTTCTCTTAAAACATGATGTGGATAGGCTCTGATTTGGAAATGATAATCTTTTCCTAATGTATTTGTTAATCTTCTTACAACAGAAGTTCTTGCTGATTCTAATGCATTATGACGAACCTGAATTTTTTCTTTTGATACTAAGAAAACTTTATGAGGAAAGGTTCTTTTGTTGTCTCCAAAGTTGAATTTTTGCATTTTACAAACTGGAGTTGCTTTTACATAACCTTTTACCTTATATCTTGATTTTCTAGTGTAAGCACGCTTAACTTTTCTATAACATGAAAATTTTCTAATTCCTGCCATTTTTATTCAATCACCACTTTTTGTCCTAATCCTTGACCTGGAATACCTCTTTCAAAGACTGCTCTAATGCAACCTTTATTGCCATGTGTGCTTTTAACTTCACCAATAATTGATTTTCCAGTTTCAGTTTTGAATGTAACTTTTTTACCAATTAATTTTTCTGCCTTAGCTTTTGTGTCAATATTTGAAACACTAATTACCATGTGTTTTGTGTTTTGACTTGCTCTGTTTCTTCTGTAGTTATTAATTATGCCTTCCATAATACCTCAACATCCTCGCCAATTATTGTTTTTATTGATTCTAAAGTTCTAGTTTTTAGGACTTTATCATGAGGCATTTTTATGCTCTTTATATACTTTTCGAACTCGTCAACGGTACTATTTTTTATATTTTCAAAGCCTCCGTCAGGAGTTATATTAGCAATCAATATCTCATCTCTTTTTGTTGAATCTTTAACTATGAATACAACTTCTTTTAAAAAAATGATTTCTCCATTCTTTCCACCATATCTAAAATGGAGTTTTGCTTTGTCTAATTGCATAGAGCGTTTATAATCTAAAGTATCCATGACTGCTCTTATGAATTCTTTTGATTCTCTTCTAACCTTATTAACTTCTTGTTTAGTTAATTTTTTAGTATCATAATCTTTTTTGCCTTTCAAAATTGTATTAAGATCATTATAATATTTTAATGGTAATTTTTCTTGTTCACATGCATACTTCTTGAATAATTCTGAAATATTTTGTGCGGTGATATTTTTTGCTCCAAGTTCAATTAATAATTCTCTAGTTAAATTCATGGTAGTAGTATAAATTTCTTGCATTATAGATTTTTCATTTCGATTTTCTATTTCTTTGAATAAAAGTTTGATTCTTTCTAAATAATCTTTACAATCTTTTAATAATTTATCAATATCCTTACCTGAAACTTCTTTTAATTCTCCATGTTCAATGTCTTTGAAAGTTTTTCTAATGTTTTCTAAGATTATTACATATTTTTTTTCTAATAATTTTTCTTTGTTAACATAAATTTCTTCCATTAATTTTACAGCTTCTTTTGGTGTTGGTGGAGGAATTCCATACAACATTAATGCTGCTTGTGTTGGATTCATAACTGCATAAAATAAATCTTCACCCACAACTGATAATAATTTTTGTTTTGTTCTTTCAATTAATTTATCTCCAATTTCCATGTTCATATCAATTGCTTCTGGAGATGGTTTGATTCTACCCATTTGTAAAAGTAATTTCCAAGGCATGAAAACTCCACGATCGAATAATGGAACTCCATCTCTTAACATTGTAAAAATTACTGGATTAGCATCTTTGACACTTTCCCAAAAATCAGTTAAGATATAAGTTTGAATATGGAATTGTGCTTTGACACCAGTAATTTGTGAAGCATCAAAACCCATGTTAATAATAATTGCTCTTAATTTGTCTCTTAATTCAAAACGGGACATTTTTTTTACATCAGTATCATCAATAACTATTGCTACATCAATATCATTAGGATTTGCATCTCCTCTGAATAAACTTCCAACAGCAATATAACTGACAACATATCTTTCAAATTTTTGAATAGCCATATTTTTGTGAAGTTCAGCAACTTTCAAAGCAGATAATAAACCTTTATCAAAAATTAATCCTGAATTTGCAACAGTTTGAATCAAATAATTTTTCGCATCATAACAAGCTTCTTTTAATTCAGAAATTAACATTACTTGTGGTTTGAAATTTTCATGAGTATTTTTTGCAATTTCATTTGTTTCTTTTGTACTTGAAACAATTAAATCATTTTTTTCTTGAATGTTTAAGTTTGCATCATCAAATAATATGAAAATATTAATCTCATTTGGATTTTGTACTTCATTAGGCATTGGTTGAGCACCAGGTGGTAATGGTTGGTTAGGTAATTGAGGTAGAACTGACATTCCAACAATATTAGGATATTTTTTTAGGCAATCTTCTTTAAATTTATCTAATTCAGATTTAATATGAGAAATCTTTTTTTCCATTTCTGGAGTTAATTTTGGAAGTTCAACACCTAGTTTAATATCATCATTTTTGGTGGTCTTTTTGTCTTTCATTATAGGTCTTAAAGTTCAAGACTACATTTATAAAGGTTTTGGTAAGTTGAATTAAGAATACTTTAAATAAAAAAATTTACCTAGAAGCATCAGATTGTCTTTCAATTTCTAATTTTTTACCGATAGCATTACTTGTTTGATCCATATTGTAAGCTTTGATAATTTCTTCTGCTAATGCATCTTCGATGCTTTTTTTCTTTCCGTAAGAATTAGCGTAAGAACCTTGTACCATTAATTTTAAAGCCATATCTATTCTTCTTTGTGGTGCACATTCAACTGCTTTTGGATATCTTGCTCCACCATACTCAATTGTTGTAATTTCTTCTCTTGGTGCAGCATTTTCTAATGCTTTGACAAATACTTCAATTGGATTTTTATTGGTTTTTCTTTCAATAATTAAAAATGTTTTTTCAACAATAAGATAAGTTGTAATTGCTTTACCACCGCATCTTCCAGAAGAGATTTTATGCTTTTTACCCTTGTGACCTGGAATCATTAGTTTATTGATTAATCTTTCAACAATGTTTGTTTTAGATTTCCAAAATTGTGTACCAATATTTCTTCCACAAGTTCTTGGAACAACAATTTGTTTTAAATTAATATAATCTTGTAAACCTAAATCAGTTACTTTGATTTGATTAGTATCCCATCTGTCGAATATTTTTAATTCATTCATCTTCTACCCTTCTCAATTTTTCCTCTTAGTAAAGCATTTAATGACTGATCATTTACTTTGATTACTTGCCATCTAACACATGGAATATCTCCTTTTGCACGACCCATTTTACCACCAATACATTCTATGATAATTTCATCGTGTTCATCAATCATTTTGATTGCTCCCATTCCTGGTGCGAAAGCTGTTACTTTTTTTCCATTCTTGATTAATTGACATCTAACTGCTTTTCTCATTGCTGAGTTTGGCTGTTTTGCTTCTAATTGAATTTTTTCTAGAACAATAGCTTTAGCTTGATGTGATCCTTCTAGAGGGTCAGATTTAACTTTTAAATTAAAGATTCTTCTTTTATAATCTTTATTAAGCATTAAACTAACTTTTCTTCGTTTCCTTAATTTTGTTCCCGCATTTAAACCGTTACTTTTTTTACTCATTTTTCTTGGTTAGAGAAATTCAGGACTTTTTAAAGGTTTCTGTCAAATTCAGACTACTTTTATTTCTAACTTGTAGTATTTGTTTAGAATCCCTTGAATTCTCTTTAAATTTGTTTTTTCTCGACCAAATATTTGGCCTTTTTCTTTTGTATCTTTTGTCTTAATTAGGATTGAATTATCGGATAATTCTATTTCATATTTAAGTGGATATAATAAATTTAATAAAAACTTTTTTGGGTCTTCATTAAATTCTATGATTTTAATTCTTCTTTTTGTAAGTAAATTTAATCTTTGAATTTTTTGGCCATGATTTTCTAAAGCTTTTTTTAGATTCTGTGGTTGGACTACGAATACTAAAAATTCTTCTTCATTAAAACAGTCTTTAACTTTAGCTCCAGTATTTTTTTCAAATAAATTGATGTATCCGATTGTTTGAGCGTCGTATTGAATCATTTTTAGCAAGAAATAACTGATATTGAAAATTGTTTTTTGCAAAGAATTCCTATATCTGCAGCATTAACATCAAGTTCAAAAATTTCTAAATCTCCCTCGTTTTTATTACTCAAAATTCTATCTCTTATTAATGGTTTACAATCTTTTGAGAGGAATATTGTATGAATTTTTCCAAGTTTAATATTTTTTAATGTTTCATCTGCACCAAAAGTTAATTTTTTCTTGTCTTTTAGGATTTGTTTTAATTTGTCTAAGCTCATTTTTTGCTCTCCTTATCTTTTATTATTAAACTTGGTAAACCCGTACCTAATGGAATTGGTTGATTAATCATTACATTTTCAACAACTGAATTTAATCTGTCAACTTCTCCCTTTAAACTTGCATTAATCAAATGTTTAATTGGGGTCTCGAATGAAGCTCTTGCTAAAACAGATTCTTTTTCTTCTGAAATACCACTTCTAGTAATACCTTTTATTTCTCCTCTATTTGTCATTAAATCTGAAATGAACATAATATGTCTTATATCAACATCTAATCCTTGTTCACTTAGAACTTTAGATGCTTCTTGAATAATTATTTGCCTTCCAGCCTCGATACCTAAATTTTTAGAAACTTCAAAAATATCATTAGATATAGTTTTTGTGAAATCTACTTCTGGAATTTTGAATACATCTTTTAGGTTTGATCCTGAAGCTAATAAAATAATTTCATTGTTTTCCATTTTTGGGATTACTTCTAGGATTCCATTAATTCCTTTAATTTTAACTTCTTTTAATCTTTCTTTGATATTATATAATGCTGGTAAACCACCTTCTTTGTTCTTTGGGATAAGATAATAACGATTATCACTATCTGCAAAATCTAAATTTTTGAATGAGTCTTTGACAATTTTGATTGTTTCTTCTTCATTTAATCCTAATTCTTTTAATCTTTTTTTATTTAAAACAAATTCTACTTGTAATTTTAATAAATTTATTGAAATCTCACTTACAATTTCATGAACTCTAATTTCTTT
>Ga0208958_1003358_pt1 | contig 12546 bp, 12 predicted proteins | sample RifOxyB1_FD_184032 | JGI IMG/M metagenome (GOLD analysis project Ga0208958, IMG submission 184032) | Soil microbial communities from Rifle, Colorado - Rifle Oxygen_injection B1 (SPAdes) | ecosystem: Environmental > Terrestrial > Deep subsurface > Rock core/Sediment | place: Rifle, Colorado...
AAAATATTTTTACAAGTTTGTTTATTTTTTTGTTAATTAACATTAATTTTGCTTTGGCTGATACGTTTATTAATGTTTGTAAAAGAGGCCCTATTGGACTTAAAATCAAACAAATTACAGGCGCCACAAGCTGCCAACAAGTTTCAATGAAAAAAATGTCCGAGATTACCTCCCTAAGTTTGGAACATGAGGAAATTTCCTCAATTCCTGATTTTGCCTTCGCGGGTTTAACCTCTGTAAGAGAAATCAACCTCTCTACCAACAATATTAAACAAATTAATCCCCAAACTTTTATGGGCTTAAGCTCACTCGAGAAATTGAATCTATCAGATAACTACATAAGCTCGTTCGAAAAGGATACTTTTCGCAGTTTGAGCTCCTTGAAGATGATTGATTTAAGCTACAACTTTGTCGCCGAGGTTTCACGATCTGATCTAGGACTGTCCGAGGATGTTATTATTGATGGTGTCGGGGTTAATCCATAGATTGAGTATAATAAAAAAGTATAATTTAGAACACCATCATGCTTATTTTTAATTTCAACTTCGCAGCCCCTCTATTGAAAACAAAAGTGCGATAATTACACATGTTGCGGAATCAGATAGTTACCCTCACTTATTTAGTACACCACTAACATGATCCTCGACTTGCATAACACTTTGTTATGCGAACCGTTGACCAGGCAAGCGCAATTTGTTATTTGTAGTCCATGCAATCTTATGAACATTACAGCGATATTTTAAAAGAACACCTGGAATTTAGAAAAATTCAAAACACCAGGTATTCACTACGCGCCTTTGAAAAAGCAAAACACGTTCAGTTACCTAAAAACCACTCTCAATACTTTTCTTTATGGGCTAACTGATGAAAGCCTATCAATAAAAAGAAGTTAAACCTTTTTTTGAGAGCAACATTTATTTAACGTATTTTCAGGTAGTTATATTGAGTTTTGTTTTTTTTCAGCGACCATACCACTGATTTTCATGTATATTGGTGGCGCTGCCACGGATTTTAATATAGAATATTCTTATATGTATAAGCGAATTTTTGATATTAAAAAAACCTTGGAAAGAAAAAGCCTTATCATTTTAGGTCCAAGGCAAACTGGAAAATCAACCTGGTTAAAAAGTAATTTTCCAGATGCCTACTATCTTGATTTATTAAAACCACAACTTTATCAAGAGCTATCCACTCATCCAGAACGTTTAGAAGAAATCATTTCTTTTGAAAAAAAGAAGCACAAACTATTTATCATCGATGAAATACAATCAATACCAATTCTAATTAATGAAATACATCGGCAAATTGAAGAAAATAAAAGCTTAAGATTTATCTTAACCGGATCCAGTGCCAGAAAACTCAAACGCGCAGGTAATAATTTACTTGGTGGACGCTTATCCCGCTATTTTTTTCACCCACTGGTATTTCCTGAGTACACCTCCAGCGAAGATGCAGTAACGCTAGAAGAAGTAATCACAAAAGGAGCACTCCCTGCAATATTGAAATCAAGTGATGCTTATGAAGATCTGGCAGACTATGTTGGTCTTTATTTAAAAGAAGAAATTCAAGCAGAGGGACTTTCAAGGTCAATTGAAAACTTCTCAAGATTTCTACATGTATCTGCCTTATGTCAGGCTGAGCAGATTAACTTCACTCAAATAGGTAATGATGCCGGAGTACCTCCTCGAACCATCATTGATTATTTTAGTATATTGGAAGATACGCTAACCGGATACCTACTACCTGCGTTCACCAAGACTACTACCAGAAAGGCAATGACCTCTGCTAAATTTTATTTTTTTGATATAGGTATCGGCAACGCACTCATAAAGAGAAAAGAAATTGCTCCAGAAACACCTGAGTTTGGCAAAAATCTAGAACAACTTATTTTTTTAGAATTACAGGCATATAAGGATTATCGATGCAAAGATTTGGAAATATCCTACTGGCGATCCACCTCTAAATTTGAAGTGGATTTTGTTCTCGAGCTTGGTAAAAATATCTGGGGTATCGAAGTAAAGGCCAAGAAGAATCCTTCAGCTAAAGATTACAAGGGACTCATGGCCATATCCGAGGATTTTCCTAAACTTCGAAAAATGTGTTTATGCTTATGTTCTAGCGCTCGCACAAACAAAGAAGGAATAACCCTAATGCCTATTAAAACATTTCTTAAAATGCTATGGAATGATGAAATATTCAACTAGTGTAAATATTATAGGGTTTAGTGCCTCACCGAACATCACCTAACACTTTGTTTGGTAAACCATTGACGATCTAAAAACTCTGTCATAAAACCCATCACATGATTTACGAAAGAAACTGTTACCGAAACATTTTAAAAGATGAGTATGAACTTAGGGCCTCTCAAAACCCACTCTACTCTCTTCGCGCTTTTGCCAGGGATTTAAAATTATCTCCCGCAAGCTTGAGTGAAATATTAAAAGGTAAACAGGGACTTTCAATCGAGAAGGCCAAAAAAATTACTCATACCTTGCAAATGAATAAGAATGAAAGTGATTATTTCTGTGACTTGGTAGAAAATAAGCATGCCAGAAGCAAAATCAAACGCGACCAGGCCCGCATCCGATTAAGTAAATATAAAACCCACCAATACACCGATCTGCAAATTGACATGATGAAAATTATCACCGAGTGGTATCACATGGCCATTTTGGAACTGACCTATCTTAAAAATTTCAAGGGTGATATTGACTGGATCGCCAAAACTCTAAGAATCACCAATCTGGAAGTACAAAGCGCAGTTGAGCGCCTAATAAAGCTGGGACTTTTAGAGATAAAAAATAATAAATGGAGAGACGTGGAAACAAATCTGGCCACCACCGATGGTATTCCGTCCAAAAATATCCAACGGATGCAAAAACAAATTCTTGACAAGGCCAAGCAGGCTATCGATGAGCAAAGCATCGAGCAAAGAGATATCACCTCTATAATCATGGCTATCGATACCGGTGATATACCGGAAGTAAAAAAACGTATTAAGGAATTTCGAAGATCAATTTGTGAATATTTAAATAAATCAAAAAATAAAAATGCTGTCTACTGTTTAGGGTCACAGTTTTTCGGGCTTGATGAACATAGGCAACTCAAAGGGGACTTATCATGAAGGCACACTTATTGTTACTTTTACTTCTCATTTTTTCTGGAAATTTACTGGCCCAACCAGCCGAAGGCGGCAAAGAAATCGGCAATGGCGGAGATGTGGTAGTTTGTAAAAACGATGATGGATCTATTAGATCGGTTGAGCTTTTGGATTTTTATGAAGCAAAAGTCTACAATAATACGTTTTATGAATTAGGATCTAATGATTCATCCATTGAAACAAAAATCACCATCGCACTTGAGCGACTTGAACGATTTGCGCCAGGTCTTGCAAAGACATTTCAAAAACAAGCAAATTCTTTCATAGTTGAAACTGCCTTTATACCTAATGCTCAGCTCATAGACATCTCGGACTCTCATCATCTCGCAATACCTTCAGGTTGTGATATTAATCAAATTGCAATACAAATAAAACCTGTAGTAACTTGGGGCAAGAGATACACTATCAATAAAGATCTATGGGATAGACTTGATAACAATAACAAGACTGGTTTAATTTTACATGAACTAATATACCGGCATGCAATTGAACATGGACACCAAAACTCTATTGCCACTCGTTTGTTTAACGGATTACTTTTATCTAAGGACATAGAGAATTATAATTATGAAAAATTGCAGGAGTTAATCATCTTAATGTCTATCCATACTGAAGTTAGATTTTACGGACTAGATTTTACTAGTTTTCATGGAGCAAAATTTGACTTTTTTGATAATCAGAATATGAGATCAATTAATGGTGGCTTTTTAATGGAAATGACTCTCCAAAATCAGAAAATTACAGTTATTAGCGAAATTGAATATTATGAAAATGGCAATTTAAAATATACACAAATAATCTTGCCTCCGTTGCAACCTCTGACACTTCAACTCAATGATACTTCAATTACGTTAGGAAATCTTGATCATAGTCAATCCTGTAAACTATCTTTTTGGGAAAATGGTATACTTCAGAATTCCGACTGCAATTTTGCAAAAGATATAGTGCTGCCTCTTGGGAATAATAATGAAATATTAATTCCTATAAGATCCAATCAGATATCTTTGAACCCCAATGGAACACTTAATAATATAATCTTGTCTACGGAAATAGATATATTTCTTCAAGGTAATAATATTCTTATAAGAGGTTATCTCTCATTCTATGCGTCTGGCAATCCAAAATCAATTTGCTTAACTGAAAATGATATTGCATTAAAAAACATAGAAGGAAAAGTTATTTTATATGACTGGAACGACTGTTTAGAATTAGACGAAAATGGACTCGTTATCAAAAAACTTTAATCCTAAAACACTCTCACTTTTTATTCTCAGCTAAAACCCAAACATTAGAATGACTATTTTGCCGTCAGACGGCAAAATAGTCATATTAATTGAATCAAACGATCAAGCACACTTCCGGGCCTTCATGGCCAGGTCAAGATCCCAAGTAGCTTGCAGATTCATCCACAATTTTGGTGAAGTCCCTAAAGCTTCGGCTAAATCCAAAGCAGATTCAGCAGTAATGCCACGTTTTTTCTTGATTAATTCATTTAGCTTGGCCTTGGTCCATTTTAGTTTTTTAGCAAATTCAGCTTGAGTTATTTTATTAGGAGCTAGAAATTCTTCCAGTAAAATCTCGCCCGGATGAAAGGGGTTAGGAAAATTGTTATGTGTATTTTTTTTCATAGTAAACCTCACAAAAACTTTAGTGATAATCAATTATCGCCACTTCATAAGCATCATTGGCATGCCATTTAAATAGTAATCGCCATTGGTCATTAATTCTAATCGAATGAAACCCTTTCCAGTTTCCCGACAAGCTTTCAAGCTTATTACCCGGTGGAACTTTTAAATCACCAAGCTCTCCTGCATCATGCAAATAGGCTAATTTCCGTCTTGCCACTCGTTTTAGATTGGCCGGAAAAAGCCTAACCGATTTTGTGTTCAAATCTTGAAACAAGTCCTGGGCTAATTTGTTGCTAAAACTTACAATCATGTAACACCTCACCCCTGACATAATTATCATATTATCATAACTCGATAATTTTGTCAACTCTTCTTGGTTATATTCTCAAAAATATGTCTTTACTAATCCCTGACAAAAGAGCTTTTGCGCTGGTTGAACAAGACAACTATTAATTGAATCTAAATCACTCTCCAAATGTTCAAGCGGCACAAAAGGAAAGGGATTCTGCAAATGCCTGGATGAATAAAAAAGTGTTGAATATGGATAATCTTCACAACGATCCACTACTTTGGCCCGCAGTGGATTTTGATATATATAGCAGTGAACATTTTTGAAATAACGCTCATTAGTTATCAATCCCCATGTGAATTCATCTTCAAGCAATCCATTAAATTTTTTATTAAAATTATAAATAAACAGGTCAAGGTCACAATTAGGAGTTCGAACCAGCATGTGATAATGGTTGGCCATTAAAACATATTGAGAAACCGCCACTGGTCTTTTTTCCTGAGCATATAAAAAAGCCTTAATTGAAATATCCCAGACTTCTTCTAGCGGAATTTTAAACCACCCCATATGTTTTGTTCTAGTAGTGATATGGTAAAAATATTTATCTGTGTAAATTAAGCTTTTTCTTGGCATGCCCTGCCTATTAGCAATAGAGCCCAATAATTAAAACTATTTAAACAATTTTCGAAACTAATTTTTTCGCTAACGAAATTTGATATTAGGTGTCCCAAATGGGTGGACGTACTTATAAAAACGATTTAAAGTAACGAAATTTTAATGAGAGGATTGTATGGAAGTCGAAAACAAGACCCCGGAAAATGATAAAAACAAATACACCGCCCCACAAGGAAAAATAACGGAACATTTCTTATCAACGAAAGATGGAATTATTAAGTATAAAGCTCATGCACAATGGATGATTCTTCACAAAAATGACAAACCCTTATCCGAAATGTTTCATGTTGCCTATATCAAGGAAGGTAATGACATAAATCGTCCGATAACTTTTGTCTTCAATGGCGGACCTGGCTCTGCCTCAGCATTTTTACACCTTGGAGCTGTGGGCCCCCAAAAAGTTCCTTTTAACGAAGATGGAAGTACTCCCAAACCACCAATAAAATTAACCGACAACGAAGATAGTTGGCTAGGTTTTACCGATCTTTGTTTTATTGATCCAATTGGTACCGGCTTTTCACGCATGATAGATGAAGACGAAATCAACAAGAATAAGGATAAAGAAAACAAGCTAAAAGTTGATACTAAGGAATACTACAATCTTAATCGCGATCTAGAATCCATGGGAGAATTTATTCAACAATTTTTATCCAAACACAATCGCTGGGAGTCCCCCATATATATTGCAGGAGAATCCTACGGAGGTTTTCGGGTGGCAGCCATGGCCAAAAGACTGCAGCTTAACCATGGGGTAAATTTAAATGGAGTAATCATCATTTCTCCTGCTCTAGAATTTGTTTTACTAGATCCTAGCGATTACGATATCCAACGATGGAGTGATGAATTTCCATCCCTTGCATTAACTGCTATGTGGCATGGTAAATCAAAGGTTTTCAAAAAAGGAACCCCCGTTGAAGATGTTCTTAGATCTGCGGAAAAATTCACTCATAGCGAATTTGTAAAAATGCTCTCCATGGGCTCTGATATGAACCCTGATGAGAAAGCCGTCATCATAAAAAAAATGAGTGATTATCTAGGAATTGATGAAGCGCAGATCGCTAAAAGCGAGGGCAGAATTCCGTTCTGGCGTTATACACGTCTACTACTTAAATCGGAAAATAAAGTCCTTGGCTACTATGATTCTACGCAAATCGGGATTGATCCTTTCCCTGATAGAGACTCTTTGGAAGGACCGGACCCAAGTCTTGATACCACTGGCAGAGTCTTCACCTCTGGAATCAATGCTCACATCAGAAAGAATTTAGGAATAGAAACCGAGCGAGTTTATCACCTGCTTAATATGGACGTTAATCAATCTTGGAAAATGGATGAAAAGCATGCTTTTCATCGATCCATTGGCGCTACTGATGAGCTTCGTTATGGTATGGCCCTCAATCCCCATATGAAAATTTTCTTATGTCATGGTTACCACGATCTGGTTACCCCCTACTACTCTTCCAAGCGCTTAGTTAATCAGATGAGATTAAATGATGAACAAAGAAATAATATTATCATTAAAAACTACGTTGGTGGACATATGTTTTATTCATGGAAAGAATCGAGAGAACATTTTAAAGCTGATATTGAAAAATTCATGGAGCAATCAATATGAAAATCATTAAACTCAGTGACGTGCCAACCTCTGAAATCAATATGGCAGGGGTAAAAAACTTAACCAAACAAATTCCAATAGGAAGTATGGATGGCAGCCCTAACTTTTCGTTTAGAGTTTTTACTATTGGAAAAGATGGTCACACCCCTTACCATAGTCACCCTTACGAGCACCTAAATTTTATTATCAGCGGTAAAGGTATTATTAAAAAAAGTGAAAATGAAGAAGTCCCTATAGAAAAAGGATATTTCTCTCTAATATTAGCAGATGAAATGCACCAATATGTCAATAAATCCAATGAACCATTGGTGGTTATCTGTGCTGTCCCCAAGGAAAAAGAATAATAGTCAATTATTTTATTAGATTGATAACCTTTGCTATAATTATTATCATAAACAAGTGACCTTAATAGTTATCAGGAAAAGAATATGAAAAATCACATATCAATCTGTTTAATATTTTTGTTAAGCACGATGACTTCGCTTTATGCTGAGACTTTTATCAATATCTGCGACCGTGGAATAATCGGTGATGAAATTGCAATAGCAGCTGGTGCCATCAACTGCGAAAAAGTGTCCGTACAAAGTATGGCAGATATCCAACAACTGATCCTCTCCAACAAAGGCATTCAATCCATTAACAAAAATTCCTTTCAAGGGCTTTGGTCTTTACAAGAACTTGATCTTTCTTTTAATCAAATTACCACCATTCCTTCCTACGCTTTTCAAAACCTAAATGCCCTGGTAGCGCTTAACCTAGCCGTTAACAAAATCAACATTATCATGAAAGATGCTTTTTATTACTTACCTTCTTTACAGTGGCTGGCTCTTTCTCATAATCAAATCAACATCATCTCCAAAGAAACTTTTCATTGGTTATCAACGCTCCAAACACTCAACATAACTCGCAACCAAATAGAGAACATTCCTGCCAACGCCTTTGAACACTTAAAATCCCTAGAAAAATTAGATCTCACATTAAACCAAGTCATAAATATTTCAGAACATGCTTTCGAGGGATTGGTCTCGTTAAAAGATTTAAACCTATCCAACAATAAATTAAGTTCTTTCTCACAAAGAACCTTTGAACACCTAACTACGCTCAAACAACTTTTTCTTTTTAGAAACCAGATTAGCAAGATTTCAGAAAATACATTTCAAAATTTAAAGTCTCTAACTCAGATCCACCTGGCCTATAACTTTATTAGCATCCTCCCAGAAAATACTTTTCATGGATTAACCTCGCTGGAAGATCTTTTGTTACATGGCAACCAAATCACAAATATTCCAGAAAACCTCTTCCAAGGTTTAACCTCAATAAAAAGTCTGCATCTTTATTTTAACCAAATTCAGACAATTTCTAAAAATGTCTTTCAAAATTTATATTCACTGGAAGGACTTCATCTATTCAATAATCAAATCAGCACTATCTCCAGCAATGCCTTCCAGGACTTGAAGGCCCTTCGATGGCTATATCTTACTTACAATCCTATTTCCACCATATCCCGCTCGAATTTAGGCCTGTCACCAACTACTAATATTCTGGGTGTGACCGTAAATCCATAAAATTGATCAACTCCATAGCGTTGGTACCTAGAATTTTCACTTTTTCTTCAGGACTAAATCCATATTCCCCTAAAACACTAGCGTCATATGCATCCAATATGTTGGGATTAACATCCCAACCACTAAAATCAGAAGCAAAAAGTATATTATCAGAATTTGAATATGGATTCTTGAGGTACCAGACCAACTCTTGTCTTAAGGAAATTGGAGCACTTTGAAATTCATCAAACGTAGCAGAAATGTCTATATACAAATTTTTGATCAATTCGGGTGGTGAAAACAGAGTCAAATCAAAAAGCATTCGATATTGTGCCCCTAGAGCGTGCGCAATTATGACTGGCGTAGTAGGTCCCATAGGATTACTTCCAAATATTGAAGTTCCTAAAAATCCAATCAATGAGGCATAGTTGTTAATATAGGGATGAACCAGCAATACCATTCGAAGCTTTGCAGCTTCTGCATAAATCAAAGCATATTTTTCGGCGTGACGAGCATCTGCCAAATCAATCCCATTATTATCCAAATGAAGTTTTATGCCCTTTAATCCAATTTCATGGCATCGCTTGATTTCATCCAAAGCCCATTCTTCTTCAAATGGGAAACTACAAAAGCCAATTAATCTTCCAGGATATTTTTTAATTCCTTCCGCTAAAAGATTATTTTCCCTTTGCGTATACTCCAACCTTTTTTCTTGATCTGTGTACCTCAACATATAAGCAAAACTTAAGACAAAAGACTTCGAAACATTTTTTTCATCCATTTTTTGAATAATTTCTTCTAAGCTCGTTGGTGGTATAACTGGAAATATTTGGCTTATCTCATTACTTATGTAGTGCACATGTGTATCAATAATAAGAGGGTTTTCCTTGGAAAAAATTGGTACCGATATTAAAAATATTAAAAAGATGACCAGTAGTTTCATTTACTCTCCCCCTTTAGGCACGCGCAAATAATATCTAAAGTAGCCCGACAATTCAAGCCACAATCCACTCTACTCATTCTCCCTTAATCGTTGCCAAGGGATACAGTCTTAAGTCAACTTTAGCTAAATTGGCGATCTCAACTGCTTCTAATATATCATCCAGACGTTTATAACAAAAACGGGATTCATCCAGCGGAACATTTCTGGTATTAATAAGAATACTGGGAACTTTCACTCCTGCAATTTCTTGAATAATATCATTCATACTACTGTTTACTTCTTTTTGATTCAATGTTCGCAAGGCCTGCTTACGTCCAAGCGCTCGCCCAGCGCCGTGATTGATCGAGTAAAGTGATTCCTGCGCTTCATCTTTGGCATATAAGACAGCAGCTCCTTCATACATTGACCCTGGAATAATAATAGGATGACCAGTCTTTTCCCACATAGTGCCCTGGCAAAGTTTAGCTGGAAAAGCTCGGGTCGCACCTTTTCGATGAATAAAATGATCAAATTCTTTTTGAATAAGATTATGCGAAATAGTGTATACATCCTCACACTGAAGTGATGGAAACAATTTAAGCAGGGCCAATTTCAAAGCTTCTGAGATCAAGTAATGATTAACTAGAGCAAAGTTACCGGCCATATTATGCAAATTCCAATATTTTTTCCCAAGAGCTGAATCAAAAGGAAAAGCCAGTAAATCCTTGTGACACTTAAGTTCCTTTGCCATTTTGAAAAAATAATCAGCTATATTCCAACCAAAACCTCTCGAACCAGTATGAATCATAATATAAATTTGACCCAATTGATCTGCCTGCATCTCTAAAAAGTGATTTCCTCCTCCGAGAGATCCGAGTTCATCAATTGCTGACATGCTCTTTACTGGTATGTCATCTAGGAATTTAAAATCAACTTCCAAAACACTTCTTTCAAAATGTTCAATTTTTTTAGTAAGAGGAAGTAGTCCATGGACCAAGCAATCCATCTGTGTTTTTCTATCTAATGTTTTTTGATTTTCTACCCGGTGTTTACCAACCCCTAGCGGAACGCATAATTCAATTTTTTCAATAAATTTTCTGCGAATCACTTTGTCTTTCACATCTTCGATTTTTAAGGTGGTTTTAAAAAGTGAAACACTACATGAAATATCATATCCTGCAGCAGTTGGATAAAGATGAGTAGGAGAGGAAATCACACTACCGATGGGCACCCCATATCCTAAATGGGTGTCTGGAGTTATCACCACTTTTTCCACTCCCTCTAACGAGCAAGCATTAATTATTTGAGTCTCAATATCAGTTTCGACACTTAGTTGACTCAACAGTTTTTCTGTCAAGAATAAGGTTGCCGGAACTTTCATTGAAGAATTTTTTTGCAAGGGAAAGAGATAAACTCCTTCCTGGCATTTGATAACTTTTGATTTCGCTATCATCTTATAGATAGAAATTTGTTATAAATCAAACATCCCCTTAAGGATTGATTCAAATCCGCCAAGAATTGGTTTTTTAGCAACGCTTGGAAGAATAGTGATACTAGGAATTACGTCTGCATTAAAATACATAACATATTCCTGGTTTTCTTCATCTTTTTTGATATGAAAATTACCTGCTGTATATTTAAAGCCTTCGCCTCCCTCAAGAACACCTTCGCCAGGAATTTCAAATGTACCCGAGGTTTGATTTTCAAATTTAGCACTAACTGTTGCACCTTCAAAGGGCTCAACCATCCAGTAATATCCCACCGCACGAACGGTGATATACCCTATTGGAGATTTAATTTTATAATGAGCATAATGTCTTTGGGTTTCGATACCATTAACTACAATCGGACCTAAATTTTGAGATGCTGTCTGACCTTTGAATTTGATCCGCTCAGATCCTTCCTTGTTGGCATATTCATCCCAGGAATTAAATTCAAAAAAAAGTGCCAATAAATCTTCAACACTCTCGAAATCAGAAAAACTCGCGACCATAAAAACTTTGACATTAATAACTTCACGTTGCCTACCATCAATCACTTTATCAACCACGTCAGCTTCGGTACAAAAAACTGCTTCATCAAAACAACCAGCTGGGATAACGGGCAATGTTTCAGCTGAAATATTAAGCGTTAAACCTAATAGAAAAAGCACACTAAAAAAAAGATTCATGGTTTTGAACATATTAACTCCTGACTGTTTTCTGACGTATTCTAACGATTACTAGCAATATAGCAAGCCATCTTGAAAGATTTATCATATCTCCATTGACCCTAAAAGAAATATAGCCCCTTTAAAATAGCCATGTAACCATTTCCTATAAAAACCGCTAGGGTTTTATGTAAATAATCAATATCTGGAATCATATAAGCTCTAAAATGCAAATAGTAATTCTGCAGGTCTTCTGTAATATGATAATCACCAACATGATATCGATAACCGACGCTTCCAGTCAAAACTTCTTCCCCAGGAATTTCAAATACGCCTTTATTTAAATGCATAAATTCACCACTATAAAGAACTCCTTCTGCAGCTGGAATCTGCCAGTAACGTCCAATCGCTCGCGCCGGAACATAGAAGAAAGGGGATGGACCTTTTACTAAGTAATTGAGATACTGTTGGTAAATCACCGCTCCATCCTCAGTTATAATAGAGTCAAGCTGAAGAGATTTTTTGATTTTAACCTTATTCGTACCAGTATTTATAACTGCTTTTTCC
>Ga0208958_1003359_pt1 | contig 12543 bp, 11 predicted proteins | sample RifOxyB1_FD_184032 | JGI IMG/M metagenome (GOLD analysis project Ga0208958, IMG submission 184032) | Soil microbial communities from Rifle, Colorado - Rifle Oxygen_injection B1 (SPAdes) | ecosystem: Environmental > Terrestrial > Deep subsurface > Rock core/Sediment | place: Rifle, Colorado...
CTTACATCTGTAACATAATAATTTCACACTCATATTATTTTTATTTAACTAATTGATTTATAAAGGAAAACTTGATATGTAATCATGATTGATATTAATAATTTCGTATAAAATCACAAGATCGAGGTCCAATTATGCGTAACTATTCAATTGACACTTTGCGCCACTCCTGTGCACATGTACTTGCGCAAGCAATATTTCGTTTATTTCCTGATAAAAAAATTGAACTTGGCATCGGACCAACTATTGAAAATGGATTCTATTACGACATCGATATTGATTACAAATTAACCGAAAGCGATTTGAGTAATATCGAAAAAGAAATGAAAAAAATTATTAAAGATAAGTTGCCGATCGTAAAAAAGATCCTAACTAAATCAGAGGCCATCGAACTTTTTTCTAAAGCCTCGCAATCGCTTAAAGTTGAACTCATTAAAGATCTACCTGACCATGAAGAAATTAGTTGCTATACCCAGGGAGAATTTACTGATTTATGTAGAGGACCTCATGTAGAAAATACTGGAGAAATTCCTCCATTTTTCAAACTACTTCACACTGCTGGTGCTTATTGGAAGGGAGATTCCAATCGAAAAATGCTTCAAAGAGTTTATGCCACTGGATTTTTAACCAAAGAAGAACTTAAAGAGCACCTTACTTTTTTAGAAGAGGCCAAAAAAAGAGATCATAGAAAACTGGGAAAAGAACTGGAATTATTTATGTTCGACCTATCATCTCCGGCCATGCCTTTTTTCACCCCCAAAGGTACCTTTATATATAATGGTCTCCTAAATTTTATGAAGAGAATCTACCCTCATTATGGCTACGATGAGGTCATTACCCCTCAAATTTTGGAAAGTGAACTTTGGCATCAATCTGGACACTATGAGCACTACAAAGAAAACATGTACTTCACCAATATCGATGATCGTGAATATGCCGTGAAACCTATGAATTGTCCTACGCATATGATTCTTTTTAAAAACACTAAAAGATCATACCGGGAATTACCTATTCGTTATGCAGATTTTGGCAGAATACACCGTTATGAAAAATCCGGAACGCTAGCGGGACTAACCAGAGTTCGTAGCTTTTCCCAAGATGACGCTCATATCTTCATCGCGCTTGACGGTATTCAACAAGAAATAAAAGATTTGATTGAAATGTTTTTTTCGGTCTATGACCATTTTGGTTTTACTGATGTTAAAATTGCACTCTCCACTCGTCCCGAAAAAAAGGCGGGAGATGATGCCTCTTGGGATAAAGCTGAACAAGCATTAAAAGAGGCCCTCAATAGCTTTGGAGTTAAATATGAAATCAATGAAGGCGATGGGGCCTTCTATGGACCTAAAATTGATTTTCAAGTAGCGGATGCCATAAAACGCTATCATCAACTGGGTACCATCCAACTGGATTTTCAACTTCCTGAGCGTTTCGATCTCTCCTTTACCAATCAAAACGGTGAAGCAGAAAGGCCAGTGGTCATCCATCGCGCCTTGCTCGGTTCTATCGAAAGATTTTTTGGATTATACCTCGAACATGTGGCCGGTGCTTACCCATTCTGGCTCGCCCCTACTCAGGTCAATCTTATTCCCGTTAACAACAATGATCACCTAGATTATTCTAAAAAATTATTCAATGAATTAAAAAAAATGAACGTTAGAGTCACTTTGGATGATCGTAATGAATCCATGGGATTCAAAACTAGATTTACTCAAAAAAGCAAAATTCCTTTTATGGCAGTCATTGGTGATAAAGAAATTCAGTCAGGTAATGTAAGCCTTAGAAAGTACGGCGCACAGGAATCTATGACTGTATCTATTGACGAAATGAAAAAGCTCTTTAATGATTTAAATAAGGAGATCTTGCCTAAAAATTTGAGAGATTAAACATGAAAAAAAATATTTTACTTATTTCAGGTGGCAATAACACTGAACATGAAATTTCACTGCGCTCTTCCCAATATTTTAAATCCACGCTTGAAGGTTCAAAAAATTTTAAGGTGGTAGAAGCAGTCATTGGAAAAGATAGTATTCCTCGCTTAATGCCTGGAAATACCGAAATTTCCTACCAGGAACTGCTTACTGATATTAACTTCGCGATTCCTTGTATTCATGGTTATCCAGGAGAAACTGGTAACATTCAATCCCTATTTGAAATGTACAATATCCCTTATCTGGGTTGTCAACCTGAGGCCAGTATTATTTGTTTTAACAAGATCAGTACCAAATTATGGTTTAATGCCTTGGGTATACCTAACACACCTTTTGTTTTTCTAAACTCTTTATCTGAAATGGATAAGGCCCAGCAGTTGCTGCAACAATTTGGGAAAGTTTTTGTCAAAGCATCTAGCCAAGGATCAAGTGTTGGCTGCTATAAGGCCACCAGTGAATCTGAATTAATTCATGCCGTAAACGATGCTTTTAAATATTCACCATGGGTGCTGGTTGAGAAAATGGTTAATGCTAGAGAACTTGAAATCTCCGTTTATCAATGGAATCAGCAAGTGGTTGCCACTGCTCCGGGAGAAATTGGGTGTCCCGCGGGATTTTACAGCTATGAGGAAAAATATTCAGGACAAAGCCACACCGAAACAATAGTTCGAGCGAGTAATCTAAGCGGTGACACTATCGAACAAATGAAAAAAATCGCTCTACATGCATTCACATCTTTAAAACTTAAACATCTATCTCGAATTGATTTTTTTCTCACCAGTGACGGTGAAATACTTCTTAACGAAATTAATACATTCCCCGGGATGACGTCAATCTCCATGTTTCCTAAAATGATGGAAGCCAACGGTCACCCCTTCAAAGAATTCTTAATTAACATAATCAATGAATCAACACACTAATTTAAACTTGGCCTTTTTCACACCTAAGACAAGTTGAAACTTTGTCATTGTTTATAATGGATGAAGCTTCATCTTTTTTATCTTGTTGTTGTTGATAGGGACAAGTTTTGTGATCTCCCATATTGTGCTCACCATGGTGTTTGTGGCAACCACCTCTAAAGTGTGAACAAGATATGATTAATAGAAAAACAGATGACATTAACGCAATTTTCATAGATCCCTCCCATAGATATTATGCATTTAATATTCTGTGTCAGAGGTATTCTAATTATTACAACGAATTAGTCTGAGCCTTTTAGTCTGGAATTTTTATGAATTATGCTTCTGGTTTGCTCTTTTCTTTTCTTCAATTGTTTTTCTAACTTAGGGAGAATGTCATCAAAGGTTTTATATAAGTTATCATTTTCCGATTTAGCATGATAAGTAAAGTGATCACCAGTTATAGTCACATCAGAAGTATGTATGGTTCCGTCAAGTGAACATATCCAATCCACATTCATTTTACCTTGAAAATACTTTTTTAGTTTTTCAATTTTATTTTTTACGGTAGTTTCAATGTGTTGCGAAGATTCAATATGCCGATAAGATATTTTCAATTCCATCAATCCTCCTGGATGCTTTCATGGTGTTTTAAAATGATATCAATCAATTGGATTGTCGTCACACTATTTTCTTAATTTTCGCTTTGCGCATGTAAAAATACATTGCCCAAATAATAGCTTTTATGGATAATTCATCAAATTTATTACAAAGGCCACCTATGCAAGAAATAAAATGTTTAGATCACGGATTTGTCAGATTAGTTGATTATATGGGTAATGATTTTTCCATCACTCAAGCAGCTAGAACTAGCTACGGCGATGGCACCAAATCCACCACCAAAGATAAAGCGCTTATCCGCTATCTCATGAGACATCGCCATACCAGTCCCTTTGAAATGGTTAGTTTTAAATTTCATTGCAAGATGCCCATCTTTGTAGCGAGACAATGGATAAGACATCGTACCGCCAGTTTAAACGAGGTGTCTGGTCGCTATAGCATTCTGCCGGAAGAATTTTACCTGCCCTCAAGAGAAGATATAAACTTTCAAAGCGATACCAACAATCAAGGAAGAAGTGAACAAGCGGTGTCCCCAGAAATTATTGACTATACTTTGGCTAAACTGGATTACACTTACAAAGAATGTCGCAAAACCTATGAAGATTTAATCGAAAAAGGTATTGCTCGAGAAATCGCTCGGATTGCACTACCACTTTCCCAATACACCGAGTGGTATTGGAAAATGGATCTGCACAATTTGCTGCATTTTTTGGCCTTAAGACTCGATAAACACTCCCAAAAAGAAATCAGGGTGTACGCCGAGGCCATCAGAGACTTGATTAAAACTATTGTGCCCACCACCTGGGAAGCCTTTGAAGATTATGTGTTAAACGCTTATACCTTTTCAGGCCCCGAGCTGGGAGTTTTAAAAGATCTCGTCAAAGATCGAGCACCTAATATTCCCAAAGAACATGATAAGATTTCGAAAAGAGAATTATCCGAATTTACTGATTACTTTACAAATTAAAAAATGAATAAAACCAAAATACTCTACGTCTCGGCTAACGGTTATATAGGTGGCGCTGAACAATTTGTTTTTAATGCCCTAAAAGGACATCTGCAGTCCGGGCAATTTACTTGCGAACTGATGTGTTTTAACGATGGCCCTTTGATAAAAAAATGCCAACAGATTGGTGTTGTAACTTATCTTTTACCAAGACCCTTTAGGTTTTCTCGAATTCACACCTTTATTAATGCCATTATCTATCTTAGAAAATTTGTTATTTCAAATAACTACCAAATCATTCACTCCACAATGCCTTACAGTTTTATCGTTATGTTTTTAGCCACCAGGTTTTTAAATATTAAGCATATCTGGTTCCAACATGGCCCTGTGGGAGGAGCATTAGATTATCTAGCTAATTTTTTTAAACCCGATATTATTTATTTTAACAGTTTTGACCTTGAGTCGAAACATTTAAAGATGCCTTTTAGTGGACGCCTGAAACAACTTCACAAAATCATTCATCTGGGAATTTCCCTCAATACGCCCGATAAAAAAAAGATTGAGGAAATTAAACTTCAATTTAAAAATTATAAAACGCTATTGCTTTCTGCGGGAAGAATAACCCCGAGCAAAGGTTATCACACTATTATCGAAGCCATTAAATTACTAGTCTTTGAATCTAAAATCGAAACTCAACAGCTTCATTTGCTCATCATTGGCAACACTACCTATGCTGAAGAAGAAGCTTATTTAACTAAGCTTAAAGATTTGGTATGCAAATATAAATTGGAAAACAATGTAACTTTTTTAAATTATGTTGATGATCTTTATAATTATATGCACATAAGTGATATCTATATTCAAGCCACCACGATCCCTGAATCTTTTGGATTAACCGTAGCAGAGGCCATGGCGCAAAAATGTCTGGTGATTGGCCCTAATTTTGGTGGTGTTACTAGCATTATTAAAAATAATGAGACTGGGTTTTCTTTTTCCTCCGATAGTGTAAATGCTCACCAAGAACTGGCCTTTATCTTAAAAAATATAATAGATTCAAAAATTCCAACTGATCATTTGAAGGTCAATGCTTACAATCAAATCATCAAAAACCATAATATGGCACAGATGATTAAGGCCCTTGAAATGGACTTCTAACTGATTTTCGCATCTCGTCTTTCCCATTAAAATCGCATTTTAGTAGCTTTTACGTTCTATTTTTCACAGCAATTTGCTATAGTGACTTCATCCAAAAATTGCAAATGTAAATAGAGATAGGGAGCTAAAATGCAACACCAAGAGCATATCCAAAAGTTAAAAAAATCCCATACCCCATATCATCACTTCACTTTTGATAAAGTCAAACTCCATCGTGGATATTCCAACCGCATTCTTCGAATTGATCTTTCAAAAAATGAAACCACTATTTTGCCAGTCACTCAAGAAATGAAAGATCTTTTTGTGGGTGGTAAAGGTTTTGATATGTGGCTCACCTTCCAAGAAATTAATAAAGACACCAAATGGGACAGTGACAATAACCCGATTTGTTTTTCCGTAGGTCCATTGGGTGGAACCACCTCTTTTCCTGGAGCTGGTAAAACCATCGTAACCGCGATCTCGCCTGCCACCGCATCTATCATGGATTCCAACGTGGGTGGATATTTCGGTCCTTATCTTAAGTTTGCCGGGTTTGATGCCATGGTTATTGTGGGTAAGGCAAAAGCGGATTCAATTATCTACATTGATGCAGTCAAGGGAAGTTTATCCATTGAAACCGCTCCACTTGAAAAACTAGACTCCCACATCATCGCTGAAGACTTAACAGATATGTACGCTGAGGATGATCTGGATAAAAGAAATATCTCAGTAGTATCTGCCGGATCAGCTAGTGAACATTCCAGGATGGGACTATTAAACTTTTCTTTTTTTGATTGGAGAAGAAACGTTGCCCGATTTAAACAGGCCGGACGAGGTGGAATTGGTACCGTATTTAGAGACAAAAAATTAAAGGCCATAGTTATTAAAAATAACGGAATAACTCCAGCATGGACCATAGCGGAAAGTAAGGTTGCCAAGAACACCAGACCTAAAAAGATTTTTGAAACCACTTGTAAAAATGAAATTAGTAAAATTGATTCCATAATAACCAAATGGAATAGCAATCCTGATTATTTAGTTGAAATTATGCATCACCTGATGAGTGAATATAAATATATTTCTAAAACTTCCATCGACCGACTCAACTTTCACCTTAAAATTCCTAAATCCTATATTTATCAAGTAGCAACTTTTTACGATACTTTCTCCCTTGAACCTAAGGGTGAAAAAACCATTCAAGTTTGTATGGGGCCTGGATGTCATGCTAAAGGGGCCCAAATCGTACTTGATACCTTTAAAAAAGAACTCGGCATTAAGGAAGGGGAAACCACTCCTTGCCAAAAATACACTCTCCTAGCTAGCAACTGCCTAGGGGCCTGCGATAAAGCACCACTGGTTAAAATTAATGACCAAATATATGGCAAAGTAAATCCTACTGACGTTAAATTAATTTTAAGTGGTGATTTCTCCAACGATTCTTCACTGGATAGTCCTGAGATAATACAGATGCCAGACCATACCCCCGTTTGTGCCTGCGGTGGAGATAAAAATTTTTCAACTTTTAAAAAGTTACTTAAAGAAAATAATGCTCAAAAAATTATTGATGTCCTTACCGAATCAAAGTTAAAAGGCCGAGGTGGTGCGGGTTTTCTTACTGGTAAAAAGATGCAAGCCGTTTTCGATTCCCATCTGGGAAAAAAACTTGCTTCAGTTATCGTGGTTAATAGTGCCATCTTTGAACTAGATCCGTTAAACGTTATTGAAGGAATACTTATCAGTGCACTAGCAGTCGGAGCCGATACCGGCTTTATATGCTTTAGAAATGAACATTTAAACGCATTACTAAAAATGAATGATGCCATTAAGTGGGCCCAAACTAAAAATTTTCTGGGAAAAAATATTTGTGGAAGTCATTTTTCTTTCGACCTCCAAGTGCGCCATGGTGCTGGCAGTTTTGTCATTGGGGAATCCAGTGCCCTCCTACAGACCCTGGTTGGAAGAGTTGGTGAACCAAGGGCCAAGTATATAAAACTGGCTGAAACTGGTTTCAAAAAAAGACCAACCCTGGTTTGCAATATTGAAACTATGGCCAATATCCCTCAGATTATCGAAAAAGGGGCCAGCTGGTTTACCAGTATTGGAAAACACTCTACGGGAACTAAACTGTTGTCAATTTCCGGAGATGTTAAAAATCCAAGTTTTGTTGAAGTTCCATTTGGTACCACCATCAACGAAGTAATACAAAACGCCTGTGGTGGAGTGAGTAATCCCAAAAAACGTAGCCTAAAATTTGTTCAAGTGGGAGGACCTACCGGTGGTTACCTGCCTGCCAGTATGCTTGAACAAAAAATCGACTATGATTCCTTGACAGAAGTTGGTGCGATTATCGGATCAGGTCTCATAAGTGTTAAAAATGACCGAAAATGTTTAATTGATTCCTTGTTATATCAGATTAATTTTCTTGCCAGTGAATCTTGCGGAAAATGTACTCCTTGCAGAGAAGGTCTAAGTAAAGCCAAATCTATTTTGCAAAATATTGCCAAAGGTAAAGGTTCCCAAAGCGAACTTTCTCTTTTGGAGGATATCGCCACTACCATGCAAGAAACTTCACTTTGTCAGTTTGGAAAAACTGCCAGTAACCCGATTTTATCGGCGCTTAGATATTTTAAAGAAGATTTTATCTCTCACATGGATCACAAGATCTGTGCTTCTGGAGTTTGCAAGGATCTCACTAAATTTCATATTAATGATAAATGCACGGGATGCACCTTATGTGCTAAAGTTTGCCCAACCGGATGTATTACCTCAAAGAAAAAAGAACTTCACATTATTGATCAACAAAAATGTATTAAGTGTGGTGCCTGTTATGATGTATGTAACTTTAAAAGCGTGGAGGTGAGATAATGGAAACTAAAAAAATAACCCTCACCATTAATGGTATTGAAACTACTGTAGTTAAAGGGACCACGCTACTTTCTGCCATTAATAAATTAAATATTGATATCCCAACCCTTTGCCATCATAAAGATCTCACCCCAAACGGTAATTGCCGTCTGTGTATGTGTGAAATTAGTGTGGATGGAAAAAAGGAACTCGTTACTAGCTGTAATTATCCAATCACCCAATCTGTTACAGTGGAAACCGAAAACCAAAAAGTTAAAAAACATCGTAAGAATTTAAGTCTTATGTATCTTGGTCGCTATCCAAATGTTCCAGTGATTAAAGATATCGCCAAAAGATGTGAAGCTTATGATGCTAATCTTTTTAAAAGCGAAATCACTGAAGATTCAAAGAATGCCTGTATTCTTTGTGGCAGATGTGTGCGGGCCTGCGAAGAATTTATTCAAGAAAAAATACTCAGTTTTGCTGGGCGAGGAATTAATCGCCATCTAACCATGCCTTTTAATGAAGTTGATCCCCATTGTGTGGGTTGCACCAGTTGCGCTTATGTGTGTCCTACCGGGGCCATTCAAATTGTTGATCAAATGAATAATCCCGCTAACCCAGAACTTATTAGAAATCATGGCATGAAAGTTAATGCGGAAATGGCCAACCTAGATCCTCACCAATGTCGAATGCGCGAAGTGGGAACTGCTAATATTGTGGAAGTCATGGATAAATACGACCTGCTACCAGTCCATAACTACAAATTCGGACAACACGTGGACACCCCCAAAATTGATTCCAAAGTTATGAAGAATCATTATTTTACTCAAGGACATCCAGATCAGTGCTGGCACGGTTGCTCCATGGCATGTGCCAAAGCAGTGGATGGATTTAAACTGAAAACCGGGCCCTACAAAGGACACAAAGTGTGCGTAGACGGACCTGAATATGAAACCGCTGGTGGTTGCAGCAATATGGGTTGTTTTGACATTGATTTTGTCGTTGAATTTAATTTTTATTGCGATACCTACGGAATTGACACTATTTCTATGGGAACGACCATGGCTTTCGTCATGGAAGCCTTTGAGGCGGGAGTCATTACCACCAAAGATACCAATGGACTCCAACTGAAATTTGGAGCTTGTAGTGAAGTGCTAGAATGCCTGCATCAATTATCAAAAGGCGAAGGCTTTGGAGTAGAAGTCGGTCAAGGAGTTAAGTATCTCAAAGAAAAGTGGAGTAAACAAAGGCCACAATTTAAAAGTTTCCTCTATGATATCGGGATGGAAGCCAAAGGACTTGAGTACTCTGAGTACATGTGTAAAGAATCACTGGCCCAACAGGCAGGTTATACTCTGGCACTAAAAGGGCCACAACACGATGAAGCTTGGCTAATCTTTATGGATATGGTTAATAATCAAATACCCTCCTTTGAAGATAAGGCTGAGGCACTCTATTACTTCCCACTTTTTAGAACCTGGTTTGGACTACAAGGTCTTTGTAAAATTGTTTGGAATGATGTCTCCCCTGCTGATAACAAAAAACATCCTCCTCAACAAGCCGCTAAAATTCCAGAACACGTAGATAATTACTGGAAGTTTTTTGAGGGTATGACGGGTATCAAACTTGATGAAGAAAAAATGCTTAATCAATCGGCGCGAGTTCATAATCTGCAAAAAATTATAGGTCTTATGCTTGGAAGAAACAAACTCATTGATGATATTCCTCCTTACCGCGCAGTAGGCCCAGTCACCAAGGAAGAATATACTTCTAGATCTGAGCGCTATGATAAAGAACTAAAAGAAAAAATTGGTATAGATCCAACTTCACTTTCCACTGAAGAAAAAATGAAAAAGATCAGGGATTATCGCATGAATCAATATCATAAGGTGATGCAAGCAGCTTTTAAACGACGAGGCTGGGATGAATTTGGCATTCCTAAAATTGAAAGATTAAAAGAATTGGGAATTGATCGCCCTGAATTTATCCAAATTTTAGAAAAGGCCCGCATGGAAGCAAGGGAGCAAAACTAGATGTCAGAGATGTTCTCACGAAATGTCCCAGATTCTTTTGATGTTTTAAAAGAAATAACCATTGGGATAGCTGGATGTGGTGGAATTGGCTCTAACGTGGCCACCAGTCTGGCCCGCTGTGGAGTTGGAAGTTTGATTATCGCTGATATGGACCAAGTGGAGATCACCAACCTTAATCGGCAATATTATTTTCAGGATGATATTGGCAAAACTAAAGTAGATGCTCTTCGTACTCACTTACTCAATATTAATCCTGACCTTAAAATCATCACTCATTTTGGCAAAGTCACGCGCCGAAATTATCTTGATCTTTTTAAAAACGTGGATATTTTAATTGAAGCCTTCGATTTAGCAGATGAAAAAAAGTGGCTCATTGAAGGTTGGATGAAAAACCAGCCGACCATACCGATTATTGGAGGATCTGGTCTTTCTGGCCTAGGCAGGACGCAGATGCTCAAAGTTCAAAAATCCGGTCAACTGACTCTTTGCGGAGATCAGGAAAGCGACATGAGTGAAGGGCTTATAGCACCGAGAGTAATTATGGTTGCCAATATGATGGCCAATGAAGCTATCACCCAAATTTTAAAGGATCAAAAGTCATGATCACAGTTAATAATCGAGACCAACTGGAATGGTCCCCTAATATGACAGTGCGGGATGTTTTAAATCATATGGGGCACACCTATTCTCTCATCACTGTTACAGTTAACGATAAATTAGTAGAAGATGAAGATTACGATAGCTTTATAGTTCCTGATCATGCTTTGGTTAGTGTCTTTCACTTGGCGCACGGTGGATAATATAATTTTTACTCCATTTAAAATCAATCACCTTACTATTAACAATCGCATAGTACGTGCTGCTACCTATGAAGGTCGTGCTGATTTTACCCAAGTTCCACTACCCTCAATGCTAGGCCTTTATGAAGAACTCGCTAAAAATGAGGTCGGATTAATTATTACCGGTTCTAATGCCACCACAAAAACTGGCCGCACCTCTGCCCCTAGACAAGCATCGATTAACTCATCTGAGCAAATTCTCATGTGGCAAAAAATAACCCAAAGGGTGCATCTTTATCCATCAAAAATTTTTATGCAAATTTCCCACGCCGGAAGACAAACCTTAAAAAAAGTCACAAAGAGTAAGGTCTTTGCGCCTTCCAAAATTCCAAGTCCCCTGTTTAGACAAACGCCGATAGTCCTTAACAAATCTGAAATTAAAAATATCGTTTTAGAATATGCCAATGCTGCTTTTAACGCTAAAGAAGCTGGTTTTGATGGGGTCCAAATTCATGCCGCCCATGGATATTTAGTTCATCAATTTCTATCCCCCCATATCAATAAAAGAACTGATCAGTACGGTGGCAGTTATGTCAATCGGTTTAGATTTTTAAAAGAAATTTTAAGTGAAGTGAAAAATAGTTGCGGCACTTCTTTTCCGGTGATTATTAAACTTAGTTTAGGCGATGATCTAGGTTTTTCTTTAGAAGACACTAAAGAAAATATAAAGCTATTAAATGAATGTAGCACTATTGATGCCATAGAACTTTCTTATGGGACCATGGAGCAACCGTTCAATATTATCAGAGGTAAAACTCCCTGGGATTTTTGCTATGCTTTCTCTCCCCTTTTTTCGTCTTATCCTCCTATTTTTAAAAATTTTGTTTTCAATATAGTAAAAAATAAAATCAAAAAAAGCGCTATTTCATTTAGTTATAATTACAATTTAAATAATGCTAGAGAAATCTTAAATCTTTCCAGTAAACCCATACTTTTAACCGGAGGAATTCGTAAAGTCAGTGATATTAAGTCAATATTAGAAGAAGGATTTATGGCGGTTACTTTAAGCAGACCCTTTATAAGGGAACCTGATTTGGTAAAAAAAATCCACTATAAATTAACTGATGAATCCAAGTGTATAAATTGTAATCTATGCACTATCCACGGTGATTCACCAAAACCAGTCCATTGTTTTATCGTCGCTTAAAATACCTAAAACTGAGTGGGAGCATCAATAGCATCCGAGCAATTAGGGTTTTTGGGGTCCAGATAAGGGATTGACGGTGTTGCTGGTATTTGGCATTTGAAATTTATACAATCACCAAAGGTTGGTTTGTAATAACAACGGATCGC
>Ga0208958_1003366_pt1 | contig 12516 bp, 10 predicted proteins | sample RifOxyB1_FD_184032 | JGI IMG/M metagenome (GOLD analysis project Ga0208958, IMG submission 184032) | Soil microbial communities from Rifle, Colorado - Rifle Oxygen_injection B1 (SPAdes) | ecosystem: Environmental > Terrestrial > Deep subsurface > Rock core/Sediment | place: Rifle, Colorado...
AAAACCGTACCGCTTTAGTACTTACGCCTACTGGTGGGTTTGGCAAGCCGTTAAAAGACATGCCTACCGCGAGCGTGCCTATACTGCCCAAATTGGTCTTGAGTTTGATGCTCCCTTCTACGATGATGGTGATGAAACTAACGGCGATCACTACTTGGCTAGTTCAAGTGACCCCACTCCAGAGGAAAAGGCCTTTAGTCAAATAACCGCCCAAGAAATTCGCCGCGGTATCACGGAAGCGGTTAATCACCTTCGAAGTCAATCTCCATCTCAAACCAAAGTTTTTGAATTGAGTAGTGGCCTCTGGGGCGATTCTAAAAGCACCCCTCAGATTGCCAAAGAACTCCACATTTTAGAAGGCACTGTCCGCATGTATAAGTCACAAATCAACCGCAGACTTCGAAAATCGACCCAGCTTCGGAATCTCCACCGTCCCTAGCACCTCTGGACTATAGGCCTTTTTTGTGGTATAATTCAGCTCTTCCCATTTAGTTTCTTTCGCCCTTTTCAATTTAAAAGTTCCGCACACACCTAACATCCCTTCGGGGAGAGGAGAAACAGCCATGAAAAAGTTCAAAACTCTGTTCCAGTGGGGCATCACCACTGCCGCTTTTGCCGCGGCGATCATCTTTTTCACCGATGCCGATGGTTACAGCACTGAAGTCTACGCGGGCGTCGGTGTTCTCACTTCCTGGGCTTACTTGGCCTACCTCATCGCGCTTTTCGCCAACCCAGGCGAGCGCTGGGGACTTAAAAAAGGCTTGGTAGGCGATCGTTGGTTGAACCTGGCCGAGCTGGTGATTAGTATCGGACTCTTTATCCAGTCAGCCTTTCTTTGGGGTCAGGCGCACGACGCCATCGAAGTGAACCTTCCTAACGAAGTCTTTCTGGGTTTCGGCGGGTTCTATGGCACGGGCTTTGTCCTTCTGGTTTTGCTCTTTGCCGCTGAAAAAGATAAAGGCGGCTGCGTCGAGGGACTTGTGATTACCCTTATGGGCATCGCCTTTGGGGGTACAATCACAGTGGCTTTTATTAGCCAACTGGAAGGTAGGGTAATTTCTCAGGGAGCCGGCTTTAGCCAAATGGGGTTTGCAGGAGCGATGATGGTCCTGAGTGGAGCATCCATCGCCTTTAACTCCCTCGGCGAAGCCTTTCTCACCTGGCTTGGCCGCCGCGCCGACAATGGCTGGCGCCCTCGCACACGCTGGGGAGGCTGGAAGGAAGAACAACTACCCACTCTCGTGGACAATTCAACCCGTGCTGTAGCCAATCCGCTCCCTAGTCGCCAAGTGGATACACCCACACGTCAACTCGCCGAGCGTCATGAACGCAGGCCGCGTGACGATGAGAAAAAACCCAAGTCCAATTTTGATCGCCAGCGCGCCGAAATTCTGGTAGCGGATGAATCGGAATCCAAACCCGATCCTAAACCGCGGGTGACCAGATTCCCCTTAGATTCTCGCACGGCCCCGGCGTCCAGAGACGATCACGAACTGAGTGATGAACGCATTGAGGAGCTGCAACAGGACGCTGAAGCACAAGTTGCGGCTGGTGGACCGGCCATCGGCTTGTTCACTGGACCAAACGCTATGCGCGAAGCAGAAGTGCATATGGTCGCGGCAATGAAGGCCCAAGATACGGCTGAAGCAGAAACTGCCTCGGCGCCCCACCCTTCCCAGTCAGCGGAAAGAGTGTTCGCCCGGCTCTTAGGTGCCGAACTGGCCGATGTTCGTGGCTTGGCCGAGGAAGTCGCCAAGTACATGAACAGGGATAGCGAACGGGAGGCTCGGTTCAGTGCCAAAAAAGTTGGGTTGAAAAATCCAACGTACTCGGTGGAAAGGCTGACCGCCGAGTCTGTCCACGAGCTGATAAATCAGCCCTGGCTGAACGACAATCACCGCGAGGCGATTATCGCCTGCATCGAAGCGGGGATGGCGCCAGAGCCAGTCGCGGAATGAAACAAATGGGAGAGAACCCCTCAATTAGTCTTCGGACGAAAGAGGGGTTTTTTTTGCCCAAAAACATATACTTTGATATAATTTGAACTATCACTCAAGCAGAACATCTTTAAGGAGGGTGTGATGCTCAAAAAACAATTCGATGGTGGTATCGATAAGCCCATCCAATACTGCGTAACGGTTGTCGCTTGGCCAACAGATACCGGCCACGCGGGCAAAGCATTTTGGCCCTTTTCGCATGGACGGTGCCGGGTCGATCTCAAGCTTGAGAACGGTCAGTTTTTGGTCAACAATTTTGAAACTCTCGACACCCCGGCGTACATGGCAGCCATAAAGGAACGCGGCCTACAACCGGACGAGATCGCGTATCTCGAGCAATGTTTCCGAGCGACAATTGCCGAACCCGAAGAAACCACCTGAGCGACGCGCGTGGGAACCAAGCGCACAATCACACCTGAAAAGCTCCCACCTTTTCAGGTTTAATACTCCCCACTGGTATAATTAGTCTCTCAGCCCCTGTAGTTCAATGGATAGAATATAGGTTTCCGCCCGGGCGTAGCCCGCAGAATTTGCGCTTATAGTTCAATGGATAGAACTCTGGTTTCCGGAACCAGAAATGGAGGTTCGAATCCCCCTAGGCGCACACGCAAATTCTCATTCATAGCCAATTCGCCACTCGCATCGCGAGTGAGCGGAGCGCAAGCGAGCAGTTTGGCCAGGGGCACAAACTTCTGCTAAACTCCAAGTTGTGATATAATGCTAAACTAGCAGTCATCTTAACAGTTTACCCAAATGTGTTTTACCAGAGTCGCGATCTGGTACCCTCGTCAAGCGAGGGAGCAGACCCAAGAAATCGGGTCCGGCCAAAGCCCGTCATCGCTTTAAACTCTTGTCACTCAATTCGAGTCAACAGCGAGAGTTACAAAGTTCCGTTATCGTAAGGTAGCGGAAGAGAAGGGTGGTACCGTGTGTATATATTTCGATATAGAAGCACCCCTTTTGATCTGAATTCATTGTCAGACCAGAAGGGGTGTTTTTTGTTGGCTGGCACTTTACATACTGTCACAGAAAGATAGGAGCACAAATCATGGATTTCCAAACCTACCTAGCCAAAATGGCCGAGCTTGACGCTCAAACGGCCGATTTGGAACAGCAAATTCGAGCACATCAGGCCCAAGAACCGCCGAAGATCACGATTCCAGTAACCGAACGCTATGTCCTAAAAGGCGTGCGCTGTGCCCATTGTGGGGATATCATGATGACCAGTATTCCTGATATTCTCACCAAGGCTTTCGCCGGCCCGATTTACCGTGTGAGAGAAGACGATCTTTACACACCCGGTCATAGTTTTCAACTCTCAGGCTTGAATTGCCATAGCTGTTGTTTTCGTGACGGGACACTCACGTCGATTTTGGAACCAACCCCTGCCTTCAAAATCGAATGGGCAGCCGAAGGCAAATGGGAAGTCGAACTACGCCAGCTTTTTCGCAGACTTGACAGACTGGACGATGAGAGATATCGCCTCTGCCCATTTCGTCAACATTGTCGCTAGCTAGTTAAAAAACCGAGCCACAAAAACACACCCACCAGTGGAAAGCCACAAGCTTTTCACTGTGTTTTTAATCTTTATTAATTATGGCCAAAAAAACACAAATCAGCCGCAGTCGCCTAAAATATCTTGGGCTGGTGGATGCTGTGGAAAAAAGTAGATTATAATTACAAAGATATGAAATTCCTCATTCAAAAAGAAGTTTTCAAAAAGTTCCCCAATCTTATTATTGCCATTCCTATTATCAGGGGCTTTGATAACTCCAAAGCCAAAAAAGAATCGCTCAAGTTCCTGAGAGAGCAAGAAAAATATCTCAAACGCAAGTTTACCCTGGACAATCTCCATAAAGACAAGCGCGTTACGGTTTACCTCGAAGCTTTCAAAAAGTTTGGCGCCGACCCCGAAAAGATTTTACCCACCCACGTTGCTATGGCCAAACGTGTCCTTGAAGGGGACCAAATCCCAGACATTAACCCTTTGGTCAATATTTACAATGGCCTGAGCCTCCACGATCTAACACCCTTTGGAGGCGAGAATCTTGACACTCTCTACGGCAATTTTATTCTTAGTTTCGCCAAGGGGAATGAGCAGTGGATTGGAATTGGTGCTCAAAAAAGCAAAAGCCCAAAGAAGGGTGAGCTCGTTTGGGGAGACGATTACGATCTTTCGACAAGAGCTCTCAATTGGCGCCAATGCGACCGCACTAAGCTAACAGAGAAATCCCAGAATGGTTATTTCATTATGGATGGCTTCGCAGAAGTAAATGAGGATATTATCAAAAAAGCTGCCGATAATTTTATAAAAACTGCAACAAAGTTGACAGGAGGAAAGGCAACAGTCTTATGGCTAGATAAAAACCACCCTGAAGTTGAGTCGCCCTTTGTAACAAAGAGTCTTTCCCAAACTGAAAAAGACAAACTAGATGCACAATATCTACCTAGGCCCATTCGAACCAAGCCTCAAGGAACTATCAAAACAGAACCCAAGCGTTATTTTGGCCCTGCTAAAGAAATTATAAAATCCCTTGCCCAAGCCACTGCTCTCAAAGAGGGGAGTATCAATCTCGACTCACCAGTTCATCCCGCCCATGGCGATTATTCTACGAATATCGCCCTCAAATTAAAAGTCTCTCCTAATGAAATAAAAGACAAACTTGAAAAAGATGCTGATCTTAATAAGATAGTTTCAAAAATTAAAATCGAAAATAACTTCATCAACTTCCACTTATCCAATCAAGTTTTACACGATAATTTATCCGAAATTATAAAAAAGAAAGAGAGTTTCGGCCAAAGTGAAGTCGGCAAAGGCAAGACGGTGGTTATCGACTACTCCTCACCAAATATCGCTAAACGCTTCGGCATTGGTCATTTGCGCTCCACTATCATCGGTCAAGCTCTCTACAATCTTTATTCATTCATTGGCTGGCGGGCGATAGGCGATAATCACCTTGGTGATTGGGGGACCCAGTTCGGTGTTTTAATTTATATGGTTGAAAAAGAAAATCTCAACCCAACCAAATTATCTGTTGACGATTGGGAGAAACTTTACGTTGAATTCCACACTCTTGAGGAAAAAAACCCCTCAATCAGAGACAGTGCTCGTGAAGCCTTTGTCCGTCTTGAAAAAGGCGACAAAAAAGCCAGAGAAATCTGGCAGGCCGCTTATGACACCTCTCTCTCTGAATACGATCGGATCTACAAACGCCTTGGTGTCAAAATTGACTATAGCTACGGCGAAAGTTTTTACGAGGACAAAATGGCCGCCGCGATTACTGCCGCCAAAGAAAAAGGTGTTACGGTCGAAAGTGAAGGCGCCCTCGCCATCGAGTTCGACAAAAAATATCATTTGCCCTCAAATCTCCTTGTAAAAACCAATGGCACCACCACTTATCTCACTCGCGATCTTGCCCTTATGTTTTTCCGAAAAAGGCAGTGGAATCCCGACCTTCAAATTTTCGAGGTTGGAAATGACCAGAAATTATATTTCCAGCAAGTTTTCGCGCTCGCCGAAATGATGGGTCTCTTTAAGCTCAATCAATTGCACCACGTCGCCCACGGCATGATCCGCTTTAAAGAGGGGAAAATGTCTACAAGGAAAGGTAAAACCATCAAACTCGAAGAAGTGCTTGAGGAAGCCGTGGAGAAAGCTAAGAAATTGGGATCAGATACAGATGCCTTAGCTGAAAAAGTTGGTATTGGAGCCCTCAAATATAATGACCTTAAGCGTGACCCCACCAAAGATATCATCTTCGATTGGGATGAAATCATCAATATGGAAGGTAATAGCGGCCCATATTTGCAATATACTTACGCACGTACACAAAGCGTCTCGAAAAAATCCAAATCTAAACCCAGCGGTGTCATTGCGAGCGAAACGAAGCTATTTCTAAATTCCGAAGAATCTCTCCTTCTAAGGCATTTAATCAAATTTCCAGAAATTATTATCACTTCTGCCGAAAATTTCACCCCGAACACACTCTGCAATTATCTCTACGATCTGGCCCAAAAATATAATTCTTTCTACAACAAACACAAAATCATCTCTGTCGTTGCGAGCGAAGCGAAGCAATCTGAATTTCGTCTTTTACTCACCGAAGCTACAGGCCAAATTCTCAGTAACGGCCTCAAACTCCTGGGCATAGAAACCCCAGAAAAAATGTAGGGCGCCACTTAGCAATTCTTGTTTGTGTAGCGCCCACATTAGCCATTTCATTTGATCTCAAAGGTTGTAGTGATCTTGACGCTCCAACCGTTGTGGATCAGAGGTAATGGAGTTGAAACTTCAGCCTTGAGCCACTCATAAAAAGGCTCGGAGTTAGTTTCTCGGCTCCAGATCTGCTCGCCGTCAGCAAGAACTTTCAGCACTTCGTCCCCGCGATAGGTAAAGTCGTAGCGTGGCCCATCCGGCAACCACACCCGAGTTTTCGCCTCAACCTCGGTGATGCAGTAAAGGAGAATGCACACCGGCTCCATCTTGGTAATCTCAAAATCCTCACCGCTTGTTAGCGTCACGATCTCACCCTCAAGATCCATCTTCGACTCCAGATAATATCCAGGTAGATAGATCAATAGGAGCACTGCTGGCACTCCAACGATCAGGAGATACAAAGCTGCCTTCAGTCCTTCAAGCCCTGCTTTCATTGTAAACGTCCTCCACACACTCAATGATCCGATAATGTTATTATAATCCTTCCCTGGCCTTCTTTGAAGCTAGTGGCAACGCTCTCTAATTTTTGACGCGTTGCCACCTTTGCACGTTTTTAGTCTCTGTCTTTTACGGCCACCCCCGTTATCTTAATTGCCCAACTTTGCGATACAATCCCGGCGCGCCAGTCAGTTTCTGGAGCCAATTCGGCGACCATGAAACTCGTTGTCGAGCTGGTGCCGTCTTCATACCTCCAGAGGATCGTATATGACTCGCCAAAGTTGGGGGTCTCGTGCTGAATGTCCGCCACTCTTGCGTTCTCCGGCTTCACCACAATCAGAGTCCCCTCAAGAGTCGTTTTCGTAATGAGACCCAAAACCGTCTCAGAAGACGCCTCCTTCACGTCTATACTTAAACCCTTATCTGAGTCGAGGCTCACCGTTTTGCCCTCGAACTCCACGAATGCTTTCTCCTCGGCCCTGCCCCAAGTAATTACCAGGGCAATCACGAGCATCAGAAGGATGATCAAAACGAGAAACTGCTTCATACCTTGCTCCTCTCGACCACTCAATTAAATACGTGCGCGATGATTATATCTTATGTTATACTCCATCTCAAATCGCACACTTTCAGCATGAAGGAGGTTTCTCGTGGTTATGGAAATAAACGTCCGTGATGGACAAAATCATCATGAAAACATTACCATCTTTGAGGTTGTCGGCAGAGTTACATCTGATAATGCCGCCGAACTTGGCGCGGCCCTTGATGGTGTAGTTAACGATGGTCGAACCAACCTCGTCGTTGACCTGAGTGGTATTGAATATATGTCATCAGCGGGTTTGCGCGAGATGGTCCGGGTTCTCAAACGCGTTAAGCACTCCGGCGGTGATCTACGCCTCTGTGCACTTTCGTCAGATGCCCAACGGGTTTTTAATCTGGCTGGTCTGATAAGCGAAAAAGAGAATCCGTTACCCGGAAAGTTTAAAGTCTACCCCTCGCTGGTCGAAGCTGTCGGTTCGTTCTAGCCCAGAAAGGCAAAGCCCGTGCGAGCTTTGCCTTGTTTTTTTCACAGCAAAAAACTTGCCACCGTGAAGTAAACCGCCACCGAAACAATATCCTGAATAATCGTTGCGATTGGCCCGCTCGCGTTGGCTGGATCAAGCTTTACGAAGCGAAATAAGTAGGGCACAATCAAGCCCGTAAACAATGAAGTAATAATTGCGGCGTACAGGGATACCCCAAGTACCATCGCCATCTGAGTGTTACCATTCACCGTCATCGAAAAAACAAACAACCCCAAACTCAAAACTGCTCCCATAATCGTCACCACAATCGTTTGTCTCAAAAAATACTTAACAAAGTGAAGATGGGAATGAATCGCAAAATCACGGATGGCAAAAGCCTCCATTTGCGTCCCCATTGCATCACTCATATATACAATTAAAGGAATATAAGCCGCTAGTACGATATTCTGGGATAGGATCGACTCAAAACCTTCAACAATCTTCGCCGCAAAGACGCCACCAATGAGGCCAATAACGAGCCAAGGCAGGCGGTGAGCAATCGATCGCCGGATTGGAATTTTCAGGACATCATCAATATCACGTATTTCCTTGTGACTCATAAATTCATTATACACACTAAATAATTCTTACGGTATCACCGCGACTTTTTTGTCGATTCTAGATACTATATACTATCTACAATGCAATGCCATAAAACTAAGCTCGCAAACGGCCTTCGTCTTCTGACTATCCCCATGCCCGGGTTTGAAAGCGCCACCGTCACTATCTGGAACAATGTTGGTTCTCGCTACGAAACTGCCAAGATCGAGGGCATCGCCCATTTCTTTGAACACATGGTCTTCAAAGGTGGCCAAAAGTACCCAAACGCCCAAGCGGTTTCCGAAGCCATCGATAGTTTTGGCGGCCAATGCAATGCTAGTACAGGCAAAGAAGTCACCAAGTACTACATCAAGGCTCCTGTAGCCAAACTTGAAGCTGCCTTCGATATTTTGAGTGATATGCTTCTCACTCCTGCTTTGGACAAAAAGGAAATCGAAAAAGAACGCGGCGTCATTAAAGCCGAAATCGACATGTATGAAGACTTGCCGATGAACAAAGTAGAAGAGATCTTCGAAAATCTCATCTACGAAGGTAGCCAATTGGAAAAAGATATTATTGGCACCAAAAAAACAGTTAATGGCATTACGCAATCAGACTTTAAACGTTTTCTTCGCGGTCATTATCACGCCGACAACATGCTCGTGACTGTTGCCGGCGGTGTCACTCCGCGACTGGCCAAAGCCCTTGCCGAAAAATATTTTAAATCGCTACCCAAATCTAAAAAAATCAAAACCCAGAAATTTACCTATAAGCACAAACTACCCAAACTTCGTTTGCTTTACAAAAAAACCGATCAAACTCATCTTGTCGTCGGCTATCTCGGCGCCCCCCATGGCCACGCCGATCGTTATCCCGAAGCGGTCCTTGCTTCCGTCCTTGGTGGGGGAATGAGCTCTCGGATTTTTACCGAGGTCAGAGAAAAGCGCGGCCTTGCCTATTCCGTCAGAACCGATGCTGATCATTATGCCGACACCGGTAGTTTCACAACCTATGCTGGCGTGACGCACCAAAAGGCGCCTGAGGCCATCAAAACGATTCTCGCAGAGTATCAAAAGATGACCAGTGTTAATGCCGCAAAAGTCAGTGAACAAGAGTTAAAAAAGGCCAAGGAGTACCTAAAAGGCCATCTTGCTCTCTCGCTCGAAAGTACCAACGCTGTTAATTCCTTTTTCGGTTTTGAAGAATTAATGACTGGCCAGGTGCGATCTGTCGAAGAAGTTTACAAGGGTATTGATCAGGTGCAGATTGAAGATGTTATCCGTGTGGCTAAAAAGTTCTTTCGACCAGAAAGATTAAATCTCGCCATCATCGGCCCATTCAAATCTGAAGAAAAATTTGCTAAACTACTGTCATAATGCCCACCAAGAAAAACTCTGAAATCAAACCTGAAATCACCGTTGTCCTCATCAAACCCGACGGAGTAAAAAGAAAAATAGTTGGCGAAATCATTACTCGCTTTGAAAAAATTGGCCTAAAGCTCACCGCCTCCAAGCTTATTTGGGTTGATTCCACCCACGCAGGCAAGCATTATGCTGATGATAACGAATATCACAAAACTGTTGGTGTTAAAACTCTCGAAAACTACAAAAAATATGGCCTCGATGTCAATGAGAATCTTGGCACCAAAGATCCGGTCGAAATAGGCAAAATCGTTCGTAAATGGAATATGGAAATGCTTTCTGCTGGCCCTGTCATGGCCATGATCTGGCAAGGTCCCCCAGGCACGGTCGAACTTGTCCGCAAAGTTGTTGGTTATACTTTCCCTTTTGACGCGCTCCCAGGCACTATCCGTGGTGATTACGGCTTTGATTCTTCCTACTACGCCAACCTCGAAAAACGTACCGCCGATAGCATCGTCCACGCCTCAGGCAACGTCAAAGAAGCCGAATTTGAAAGGAAGCTCTGGTTTCGTGAAAATGAAATCTACGAGTACTGAGATTATTGGGTTTCGGCTTTGTCCACAATCCACCAATCAAAGCTGATATCTTCTGTCTCGCTCTCATAAATCTCCACGCCAAAGCCTTCACCAACAATTTTCTCTGTCACGTTTAGCGGTTGGCGAGTGGGGGAAGTCGCCGTCACAAATACCAACGAGTTTTCAGTTATCTGATCCGTCTCTATAAACATCTCCGTTTCTCCTGTGAGTAGGGTAGAAGTTCCTGCACTTGCTCCCGACACTTTGTATTTCCCCGCTTCCACTGATACCGTTTTTAAATTCCCCTCTGTATCAATCATCACCAACCCTCCCATAATTTCTACATTCCCAAGCGCCAGCGATTGCAGTTTCAACGTTCCAACGGCATCGATGGCATTCTCTGTAGGATCAATCTGGATCATACCAATATTTAATCCTCCAGTTATTGTTGTTTCTGCCAGGAGAGTGTTCCCTAATACCGTCAAATCAGTCGTCGTGATCCTCTCCGCTGTAATATCTGTCTGTACTGCCCCCAAATCAACCTCCGCAATGTTTTCTTCCAAAACATTGCCGTCCTGAGCTTGTCGAATGGATTCCACCTTCGCCTCCAATTCCTGTACTGCTTTGGTCAGAACTGGAATGAGTTTGCTCTGGGCAATAGTCAGCATCCCATCTCCTCCCACTGAAACCATCTCAGGGAAGGTCTCCCGGGCTTCTTGAGCAATGAAACCATGTTGTGCTGCCCCCTCGGGGTTACTTAACCAGTTGTAATCAACTACCCTTAATCCTCTGACCACATCAAGTCCAGAGAGGGAAGTATCATTCACATTGGTCTTGAGCCTAAGGTCTGACTCCTGAGCCAGTTCAAACGTCCCCGCATTATTCTGTATATACCCCACAGCCCCACCATCCCCATCAAAAGCAGAGAGGTAGTATGTAAGACCACTACCATCATCAGCCCCACCCTGAACACGAACACCATACCGATCAGCATTATTACCATCATTGAAAAAGTTACCAGCATATGAAGCAGAGACATCAGTTTGAACATCCAACTTGTATCCCGGACTTGTCACCCCAATCCCAACAGATCCTTGTACCGCCAAATTATTTGCAGCAATGGCTGCATTGGCAAATGAGTCTGTGGTTCCAATTCCCACCCCACCGGCAACGGATAATTTAGCACCAGGAGTAGTAGCACCGATTCCGACATTACCCCCACCAGTCAAGTATAGTCTCGAAGAAGAATTTGTTTGAAAATCAATCGGTGCGTCTCCAGCTTGTGAAAAGAGAAATCCGCCAGTCGCATTATTGACAACTAAACCCTTTGATTGCCAGGCAGATACCGCATACCCACTGCTTGCAGAAAGGAGAGAGAGTGTTCCCGCATCAGAGGTAGTTTGAAAACCATTGAGCACCGTGTTGCCGGCATTAGTATTAGTTATCGTTACATTGGTTGGTGAGTTAGCATTCTCATATATACTTAGTTCTGCACTTGGACTCGTCGTCCCAATCCCCACACTTCCCCCGAAATAATTCGTTCCACCCTCAGAGTAAATCGAAAAATTCTTAGTCGACCCCCGAGTAGGGGTCTCGATATATAATCCATAATTATTGGTAATTGTCCCGTTTGAATCACCAGCGCCAGCCTCATAATTATTAAGATATAGATTATATGCATTTGTTATTGATGGCGTACCACCACCAAAATAAGCTGAACCCACCTCGCTATAAACACCATATGCATCGGTAACAGTTGGACTTGTTCCCACCGTGTAGTTATAAACCAAGTTTTTAATGCCATATAACGCAGGAATATTATTGCTTGTTGTTGACGAAGTCTGTGAAGTGTAAACCGCTAACCCCGTCGCGCTGGTGGCGTCACCCGCTCCAATCCTAGCCGTTATGTGCTGTCCAAGAACCGTGCCAATCTCTCCACTGCCGCCATGGTAGGCATCTACTAACTGTCCAGTTATTGTTGTACTTGTTAATGCTGTCGAATTTGAAGTCGGAGTTGAAATTTGGGTATAACCAGCACGAATATTACGCGAGACATTAGTTGACCAATCTCCGCTCATTTCATTATGAATCTGACCATAATAATTTCCACTCGTGAGTGTATTTAACTGGTAGACATGTAGAGGATAAGTTGGATTAGTAATCCCAATCCCTACCTTTCCCTGCACCGCCAAATTATTGGCTGCAATGGCTGCATTGGCAAAAGAATCAGTGGTCCCAATCCCCACACCACCATTTATTCCCAGACGTGCCAATGGGGAAGTAGTACCGATACCAATATTTCCTGCTGCAGTAATCCTCATTCTC
>Ga0208958_1003368_pt1 | contig 12510 bp, 10 predicted proteins | sample RifOxyB1_FD_184032 | JGI IMG/M metagenome (GOLD analysis project Ga0208958, IMG submission 184032) | Soil microbial communities from Rifle, Colorado - Rifle Oxygen_injection B1 (SPAdes) | ecosystem: Environmental > Terrestrial > Deep subsurface > Rock core/Sediment | place: Rifle, Colorado...
GGGCGCACTGGCGGCCGATGGCCGTTTCCGCCATGACCTGTACTACCGCATCAACGTCATCGAGCTGCGCGTGCCGCCGCTGCGCGAGCGCACGGGCGACCTGGCGCAGCTGACCAGCGCCATCCTGGATCGCCTGGCGGCCCAGCACGGGCGCATGGCGCCGTCGGTGTCGCCGGAAGCGATGGAGGCGCTGGGACGCTATCCGTTCCCGGGCAATGTGCGCGAGCTGGAGAACATCCTGGAACGCGCGCTGGCCATGTCCGAGGGCCACAGCATCGAGATCGACGACCTGTACCTGCCGCAGGCCCCGGCCGGCAGGAAGTTCGGCGGCGACTTCAACCCCGGCGAAGTGGTGCGCGACGCGCCCGGCGCCGTCGACGTGGACCCGGCCGCGGGCGCCCTGCCCGACTACATCGAGCAGCTCGAGCGCGCGGCCATCCAGAAGGCGCTGGAGGAGAACCGCTGGAACAAGACCAAGGCGGCGGCCCAGCTGGGCATCACCTTCCGCGCCTTGCGCTACAAGTTGAAGAAGTTGGGGATGGAGTAAGCGCGGGCACGCCGGCCCGCGTCGAAGATCCGTCGCCGCTGGTTTTCAGCGGCCTTGAAGGAAACTTCTGAAAACCCTCCCCGCCCTCGTTTCGCGAAGCCAATCCGCCCTTCCGCGTCACAATGTGACGCTTGACGTCACATTGCCATTTCCGCGTCAGTCCTTTGACGGAACCGGCGGCTGCGGACGTGTTGCCGAATCTGTGATCGCGCCCCGGAATGGCCGCCTTTCCCGATACACAACGTCTTCGAATGATGCGATAGTCGCCCCCGACTTCGGCGTCTGGGTTCCATTCCGGGGAAGGTTTGGGGGAACCGTCGGAGGCACTGAAAGTTGGCACACATCCTGCTCCACTACCTGGCCACGTGCAGCCGTCAACGCGGCGCCCACGGTCCACGCTAGGGACACGGGGCATGTGTGTCCCTACCATCCAAGCCACATCCTGAAAGGGGAATTGTTATGAAGAAGAACATGCAGGGCTTCACCCTGATCGAACTGATGATCGTCATCGCCATCCTGGGCATCCTGCTGGCCATCGCCATTCCGGCCTATCAGGATTACACCGTCCGCGCCAAGGTCTCTGAAGCCATGACCATGGCCGCTCCGGCCAAGCTGGCGGTGGCCGAAACGCTGTCCTCGACCAACACGCTGCCGGGCACCAGCGCTGCGGCGGGCTACTCGTTCCCGGGCGCCACCAGCTTCGTCACCAGCATCGCCGTGGGCGGCAGCGGCGTGATCACGGTTACCACCCAGAACACCGGCACCACGGGCAACTTGGTGCTGACCCCGACCCGCGTTGGTGGCTCCGCCTCCGCTCAGCTGACCTGGGTTTGCACCAACTCCACGATCCCGGACAAGTTCCTGCCGGCGAAGTGCCGCTGATCGCCTGATCGGCTAAGCTTCATCAAGGCCCCGGCCATGCGCCGGGGCTTTTTTTTGCGGAGTGCACGCGTGACCAGACCCGCCCAGTTCCTCTTACTCTTGCTTGTTGTCGCTGCGGCGGCCTACTGGCCCGGCCTCGCCGGCCCTCTGGTGTTCGATGACCACCAGAACCTGGCCCCCTTGAAGGAATGGCTGGCGGGCAACAGCAGCGCTTGGCGCGTGGTGTTGGACAACACCTCCGGCTTGCTGGGGCGCCAGGTATCGATGGCCAGCCTGGTACTTAACGTGCAGTTGCTGGGGCCGGAAATCTGGGGCCTGAAGCTCGGCAATTTGTTCATTCACCTCATAAACGGGGTACTGGTCTACCTGCTTCTGACACGCATCGCGCGCGCACAGGCCCCTTTGCAGAACTCCCAGGACATCGTCCGTAAATGGATGCCGTGCGTCGTTGCGGGCATCTGGCTGCTACACCCACTCCAGGTGAGCACCACGCTGTATGTCATCCAGCGTATGGCCATGCTGTCGGCACTGTTTACGCTGGCCACGCTCATCTTGTACGTCATGGCGCGCCAGAGCCTGCAGGCGCGGCGACGCGGGCGCGGTATCGCCCTGCTTGGCGCTGCCGGAATTTGCACGCTGCTGGCATCCTTTTCCAAAGAGAACGGCGTACTGGCCCCTGCCTTGTGCGCCCTGATCGAATTCTGGGTCTTCGCACCCGTTGCGGGCGCGCCGCGGCACCGACTGTCCTGGACATTCATCATCGCAACGCTGGTCGCACCCGCTGTACTTGCCTTGGGCCTCACCCTGACACAGTCGCCCTTCATCGTGGCCGAGTACGCCAATCGCCCCTTCACGCTGGCCGAGCGGTTGATGACGCAGGGGCGGGTGATGTGGGATTACATCGCCGCCCTGCTGCTGCCGTACGGCCCTCGGCTAGGGCTGTACCACGACGATTACATCGTGTCCCGTGGATGGCTGTCTCCCACGACCACGCTGCTGGCCTGGCTGGGGTGGTTGATCGCGCTTGCGGCCGCATGGCGGCTGCGACTGCGCGCCCCCGGCGTCGGACTCGGTCTGAGCATCTATCTGCTGGCACAAGCGCTCGAATCGAGCGTTTTTCCGCTGCTGATGTACTTCGAACATCGCGCCTACCTGCCTTCCGTGGGCGCGCTGTGGGCCATCGCCAGTCTTGTCGTACTGGGAGCCCAGCAGATCGCATCGCGCATGCACCACCCACGCCGTTTGTTCACTGCGGCGATCGCTGCCTTGTTGCTGGTACTTGCCGCGGCCACATATGCGCGCGCGATGGTCTGGCAGTCGGAGCAGACGCTACTCGCACAAGGCCTGAAGCATCATCCCGGTTCGCGTTGGTTACGCTCCGACATGGCACAAGAACTGATGGGCCGGAACCCGCCCGACCTGGAAGGCGCCAGGGCGCAAATGAACGCCTTGGCCGTATCCCCGCAGGAAAGTACACGGAGGCTCGCCGGAGTCTGGCAATTGTTGATCGACTGCTCGGCGGGCAAACCGGCGCAGCCGTCCAGCAAGTCGCTTGCGTTTGGTGGAACCGCATCAGATATCGAAGCGGATCTTCTGCTGGCCATGGAATCCCTGGCCAATGGGGTTTCCAGCACACCCTGCGCGGGCCTGTCACCCAAGGACATGGCCGACGCACTTCATCGCGTAACGTCCAGCAGCTCGGTACCGGATACCCATTTCAACATTCGCCGCCTGCGATTCAAGGAAGCGCAGCTTTACGCAGCAAGCGGTGAGGCCAGCAAGGCACTCGACGCTGCCCGGCTCGCATATAGCGGTACGCGCGAGGACGCTCCGATTGGAGCGTTTCTTGCCCAGCTGGAGCTCAACGCCGGCAATGCCGATCGCGCCCGCGACATCGCCACTCGACTGGATCGTCAGATTCCAGCAGATGATCGAACCGGACGGGAGATCCTGCGCGGGCTGATGGATCAAGTGGACTCAAACGCACACCCGCAGGATCGACCCTAACGCGTCAGCGCGCCCCTCAACCTGGCGGCATAAGCGACGACACCCGTCGCGCCATCAAACACCGTGAACACCAGCCTGAGTGCGGCAAGAAAAGCGATCGCATCTGCGCCTTTAAACTGACCTCCGCACAACAGCAGGAATGTCGCCTCCCGCACCCCGATGCCGCCGGGAACCAGGATGGACAGGATACCCACCACAATCGCGATGCCGTACACGGCCGCAATCGCGATGGAAGGCAGCCAAGGAAGCTGGAGACCCCAGTGCGCGAAAGCCGCAATAAATGCCAACTGAGCCAATTGCATGACGACCGACAGCGCCCCTGCATGGAATGCAGCGGATGGCGTAAGCACTGGCGCCTCGCGCAGGAGAGCCAACTTGGCAGGGAGTCGGGCATGTATGGCGTTAGCCGTACCAATGAGGATGCGCCAGCCGAAGCCCGTCACGAACGGGATCACCGGGACGAATAGCATCGCCATGGCATGCACCTCCACAGCAACGTAAAGCACGGCGGCCAAAACGAAGAGCGTGACCACACCCAAGTACTGCTCAAACAGTCCTGCCACCAGCGCCTGCGCACCATGGGCCCGCAACGAAGCGTGCCGCGCCAAGAACCCCCAAACCCCGCCCGGCAGATACTTGCCGAGCAAGAGTAAGGCCAGATGCGAGGCTGCGTCCGCAAAACCAGGCCTGGGAATACCATGTGCTTGCACGGCAGACCGCCAGACGGCGATCGAGGAATACCAGAAGCATCCGAGCAACACGAGCAAGACCAGCCAGAACGCTTCCGGAATCCGATGCAGTGCATCTGCGGAAGCCTGCCAATTCTCCGCGAGCACCCATATGCAACTAGCTAAACCAAGCCAGAATATGGCGGTCAGCGCGTAGCGCCACCACTTTCGCGGTGCTCGATTTCTTGAATCCGCTCCTTGCGGATCACGCTTCATGACGCGTGCGCCAGCACGCTGTCCACGATGCGCCTGGATGGCCCGTCAGCACGCAGCGGCATGCAATTCCTCCGAAGCGACCGATGCTTGCCGTCGCGCACGAACGCGGCCACCCCCCCATGGACGTCCCCCTCCATGATGGCATTGGCACCCAGGCCGTCGGCACGCTCCGTGCGAGGCCGCATGATGATGGTGGGCACTCCTAGCGCAGCCAACTCCTCCTGATTGGACCCGCCATCGGTCAACACACAATCCGATGCTGCGGCGAGACTCAGGAACGCCACGTACCCCATCCGAGGGTGCAGGATGACGTTCGGCGCTTGATCGAGACACTGCATCAAGGAGAGTTGCGACAACCGCTTACGTGTCGCCGGATGGAGCACGAAATGGACCTCCATAACCTCCGCAACAGACACCACCGTCTCAACGAGCGCCGTCAGTCGACCTATATCGTAAAGATTCTGGAAACGATGGAGGGAGACCACTGCGTAAGAAGCTTTTGCAGGAATGGGCAAAGCCTTCAAGGCGCAGCGCACTGCGTCGAGAATGGTATTTCCTTGCGTATCGATGCATTCAACTTTCCGGTATCGCGCCATGTGCTGCATAGCCGACTCGCTTGGACACATCGCCATGTCCGTCATGCGAAAAACGAGCCGCCTGCAGATCTCTTCAGGAAAAGGATCCAGCACCTTTCCAGACGTCAAGCCGCTTTCCAGATGGACGACGCGCGCACCTACGGACCGTGCAGCCGCCGCACCAACAAGCGTGGACAGCGTATCGCCATGCACGAGCACAAAAACATTGGAGCCACGCTTGTTCCAGCGCCGCAGAAACTTACGAACACCCAGGAACGCACCTGGCAACCACGCCATCAGGCCCCAGATGGAATCGCGCTCGGTCGATGACATTGCGAAGTCAGGAGATGCCCGTATACCGAACTCGGCGACCAAGTCATCCATGGTTTCCTTATGCTGACCGGTCATCAACAGTTTAACCTCGCAGGCGCGCGACTCGCATTCCAGTATTACGGGCGCAACCTTGATGAGCTGAGCCCTTGTGCCGACTACGAAAACGAGAACTTGCACTTCAGGCATCACGCTTGTAAGTGAGACTGGTGATTTGCTCCGATACCAGTCCAATCAAAAAAATAATCACTGCCGCACTGAACAGCAACACGCTCATGTTGGTGAAGCGACCCTGCGTTACGTAAGTCCAAGCGTAGTAGCCCAGCCCAATCAAGAAGAATGAGACGGATGCCGGTGCAAACAGCTTGAGCGGAGAGTACAAGGTAGCGATCTTGAAGATAATCAACAGGAAGCGCACCCCATCCCGAAGCGGCCGGATGTGGCTGCGACCGATGCGCTTCGCCACCGGAATGGGGATATAGGCCACGGGATAGGCACTGCGGAAGAACGCCATCGTGCTCGTCGTGGGGTAGGAGAATCCGTTGGGTAGCAAATGCAGGAACTCCTTGAACTTGTCCGCCCGTACCGCACGGAAACCGGAGGTGAGGTCCTTCACCGCAAAGCCGGTCATCCGCGAGGCCAACCAGTTGTAGAAGGTGTTAGCCAAGCCGCGGCTCACGCCCGCCTGTCCGCCCCAGTCACGTGCGCCCACGACCATGTCGTAGCCCTCATCCAGCTTCTGCAGAAGACGAGGGATGCAGGACGCATCGTGCTGGCCATCAGCGTCCATGAACACGATCACATCCCCCGTCGCCGCACGGGCGCCACGCTTGATCGCTGCGCCGTTACCCATCGAGTACGGCGAGCGGATAACGCGGGCACCGAGAGCGGCGGCCAGCCCAGGCGTGTCGTCGCTTGAGCCGTCGTCGACCACGATCAGCTCGACCCCGGGCATGACCGATCGCACCCCCTCGAGCGTACGCGGCAAGCCGCCCGCCTCGTTCTTCGCCGGCAGAACCACACTGACCTTCATCGACACCCCGCGCTGTTGCCCCTACTCAGCTTACTGCATCCGCCGCGCGGGGCTGCCCAAGCTCGCATGTAGCGTGCCGCGCTGCGTCAGCTTGTGACCTACGCACGCTCTGGAACCGACCCACCCCTCGCTCCGGTCCTCGACCTTGAAGTAAAGTCACTCATGGCCCGGATCTTGCTGCACTGTGGGCCGTACCCCCGTTGCACGGACACTCCCATGAACGCCGTCACCTCGCCTACCCCCAATCTCGTCGGCATCACCGGAATAGCCCGCCGCCTGGTCCAGGACGGCGCGATGGACGAAGCCACCGCCCGCAGCGCGATGGCCAACGCCTCCGAGGCCAAGGTGCCATTGGCGCAGTGGGTGGCGGAGAAGCGGCTGGTGGCCCCGGCCCACCTGGCCGCCGCCAACGCCATCGAATTCGGCATGCCACTGATCGATGTCACCGCGTTCGACCCCGCCCATCACGCCGTCAAGCTGGTCAGCGAGGAGCTGATCCAGAAGCACCAGGTGCTGCCGCTGTTCAAGCGCGGCGGCAAGCTGTTCGTCGGCACCAGCAATCCCACCCAGACCGCGGCCCTGACGGAGATCCAGTTCCACACCAACCTGGTGGTGGAACCCGTGCTGGTCGACGAGGACCAGCTGCGTCGCACCCTGGACCAGTGGCTCAACGCCGCCAGCAACCTGTCTGGCAGCTTCGGCGGCGACGACGACGAGGGCCTGGACAACCTGGAGGTGGGCACCGACGACGACATGGGTGCCGGCAGCGACAGCGCCGTCGACGCCAAGGGCGACGACACCCCGGTGGTCAAGTTCGTCAACAAGGTGCTGGTGGACGCCATCAAGCGCGGCGCGTCGGACATCCACTTCGAACCCTACGAGACCGACTACCGCGTACGCCTGCGCATCGACGGCATCCTCAAGCAGGTGGCCAAGGCGCCGGTGAAGCTGAGCTCGCGCATCGCCGCGCGCCTGAAGGTGATGTCGCAGCTGGACATCGCCGAGAAGCGCGTGCCGCAGGACGGCCGCATCAAGCTGAACCTGTCCAAGACCAAGCAGATCGACTTCCGTGTCAGCACCCTGCCCACGCTGTTCGGCGAGAAGATCGTGCTGCGCATCCTGGACGGCAGCGCCGCCAAGCTGGGCATCGACAAGCTGGGTTACGAGCCGGACCAGCAGAAGCTGTTCGAAGAGGCCATCCAGAAGCCCTACGGCATGGTGCTGGTCACCGGCCCCACCGGCTCGGGCAAGACGGTGTCGCTGTACACGGCGCTGGGCATCCTGAACGACGAGGTCCGCAATATCTCCACCGTCGAGGACCCGGTGGAAATCCGTCTGCCCGGCGTGAACCAGGTGCAGCAGAACACCAAGCGCGGCATGACCTTCGCCGCGGCCCTGCGCAGCTTCCTGCGCCAGGACCCGGACATCATCATGGTCGGCGAAATCCGCGACCTGGAAACCGCCGAGATCGCCATCAAGGCCGCCCAGACCGGCCACATGGTGCTGTCCACCCTGCACACCAACGACGCCCCGCAGACCATCGCGCGTCTGATGAACATGGGCATCGCCCCGTACAACATCACCAGCTCGGTGACCCTGGTGATCGCCCAGCGCCTGGCGCGGCGGCTGTGCCCCAAGTGCAAGAAGCCGGTCGAGCTGCCCAAGCCCGCCCTGCTGGCCGAAGGCTTCACCGAGGCCGAGATCGACGCCGGCTTCACCCTGTACGACGCGGTCGGCTGCGACGAGTGCACCGAGGGCTACAAGGGCCGGACCGGCATCTACCAGGTCATGCCGATGTCCGACGACATCCAGGCCATCGTGCTGGAAGGCGGCAACGCCATGCAGATCGCCGCCGTCGCCCAGAAGGCCGGCATCCGCGACCTGCGCCAGTCCGCGCTGATGAAGGTCCGCAACGGCGTCACCAGCCTGGCCGAGATCAACCGCGTTACCAAGGACTGAGGCCGGCGTCCTCCGGACGGTCGCGCCACCATGGGGGCGCCCACGCCATGAGTGGTACCGGGCGCCTCGATCCGTCCAGGGTGGTGCGGCCGGCGCGCTTCCGCCCTGTGCATATCGCCGAAACCCGGCCCCCGTCACAGGCGGGGTGCTTCCCTCCACGCCATAACCGGCTACCATGGGTGGAGACAGTCCGGGTGGGGAAAGCCGGACAGGGGAAAACCGAATGGCCGTCACTCGTTCCGCCGTCAAGAAAGCGCCCGCGCCCGTCCGCGAGAACCCGCTGAACCTGTTCGTCTGGGAAGGCACCGACAAGCGCGGCGTCAAGATGAAGGGCGAGCAGTCGTCCAAGAACGCCAACTTCCTGCGAGCGGAACTGCGCAAGCAGGGCATCACGCCCACTGTGGTCAAAGTAAAGCCGAAGCCGCTGTTCGGCTCGGCGGGCAAAACCATCACACCGAAGGAAATCGCCTTCTTCAGTCGCCAGCTGGCGACGATGATGAAGTCCGGCGTGCCGATCGTGACGTCCCTAGAGATCATCGAGGGCGGACAGAAGAACGTCCGGATGAAGAAGTTGGTGGAGGAGATCCGCTACGACATCGAGAGTGGCTCGTCGCTGTCGGAGGCCATTGGCAAACATCCTGTCCAGTTTGACGAGCTGTACCGCAATCTGGTCCGCGCCGGCGAGAGCGCGGGCGTGCTGGAAACCGTGCTGGACACCATCGCCAGCTACAAGGAAAACATCGAGACCCTCAAGGGCAAGATCAAGAAGGCGCTGTTTTACCCCGCCGTCGTGATCGCCGTCGCCATCTTGGTCAGTGCCATCCTGCTGATCTTCGTGGTGCCGCAGTTCGAAGGGGTGTTCAAGCAGTTTGGTGCCGATCTGCCTGCATTCACCAAACTGATCGTGGCGGCGTCCCGATTCATGGTGTCGTACTGGTGGGCGGTATTCGGCACCTTGTTTGCCGTCGTTTTTGGCTTCCTGTTCTTCAAGAAGCGGTCAGTCGCCCTCCAGCACTTTCTGGACCGAGCAGTGCTGAAGATCCCGGTGGTCGGCCAGATCATGCACAACTCCTCCATTGCCCGTTTTTCCCGGACACTGGCGGTGACCTTCAAGGCCGGCGTGCCGCTGGTGGAGGCACTGGACACGGTGGCCGGTGCCACCGGCAACACTGTCTACGAGAAGGCCGTATACCGTGTGCGTGACGACGTGGCAGTGGGCTATCCGCTGAACATGTCGATGAAGCAGGTCAATCTGTTCCCGCACATGGTCATCCAGATGACCTCCATCGGCGAAGAGGCCGGCGCGCTGGACGCCATGTTGTTCAAGGTAGCCGAGTACTACGAAGAAGAGGTCAACAACGCGGTGGATGCACTGTCCAGTCTCATCGAACCGATGATCATGATCTTCATCGGCGGCGTGGTCGGTGCGATGGTGGTCGGCATGTACCTGCCCATCTTCAAACTCGCCGCCGCGATTTAAAATCGTTCGATGGCATTCCTGGATCAGCACCCCGAATTGGGGTACCCGGTGGTGGCAGGCTTGGGCCTGCTGGTGGGCAGCTTCCTCAACGTGGTCATCCTGCGGCTGCCGCGGCGGCTGGAGTGGGAGTGGAAGCGCGACGCGCGCGAGGTGCTGGAGGAGCCGGAGATCTACGATCCCCCACCGCCCGGCATCGTGGTGGAGCGCTCGCACTGCCCCCACTGCAAGACGCCGCTGTCGTGGTACGAGAACATTCCGCTGTTCAGCTGGCTGGCGCTGCGCGGCAAATGCCGCCACTGCAAGGCCCCCATCTCGCCGCAGTATCCACTGGTCGAACTGCTGACCGCGCTGCTGGCGATGGCCTCGGTCTGGCGCTTCGGCTTCGGCTGGCAGGGGTTCGGTGCGGCCCTCTTCAGCTGCTACCTGGTGGCGCTGAGCGGCATCGACCTGCGCACGCGCCTGCTGCCCGACCAGCTGACGCTGCCGCTGATGTGGCTGGGCCTGATCGGCAGCCTGGACAACCTGTACATGCCGGCCAAGCCGGCGCTGCTGGGCGCGATCGCCGGCTATGTCTCGCTGTGGCTGGTGTGGTGGCTGTTCAAGCAGGTCACCGGCAAGGAAGGCATGGGCCGGGGCGATTTCAAGCTGCTGGCGGCCATCGGCGCCTGGGTGGGGCTCAACGGCGTGCTGCCGACGCTGCTGTTGTCCTCGGTGGTCGGTGCGGTGATCGGTTCGGTGTGGCTGGCCACGCAGGGCCGCGACCGTGCCACGCCGATTCCGTTCGGCCCGTACCTGGCCATCGCCGGCTGGATCGTGTTCTTCTGGGGCCCGCAGATCATCGATGCCTACCTGCGTTTCGCCGGGCTGAAATAGACCCCAGGCTCCCCGGCCGGGCATGATCGGCGCATGAGCGACTACTTCATCGGACTGACCGGCGGCATCGCCTCGGGCAAGAGCGCGCTGGAAAAAGCGTTCGCCAAGCAGGGCGTCGTGGTGGCGGATGCCGACCTGCTCGCGCGCGAGGTGGTCGCCCCGGGCGAACCGGCACTGGCCGCGGTGGTGGAACGTTTCGGGCGCGACGTGCTGCAGGCCGACGGACAGCTCGACCGCGCGGCGCTGCGGGTGCGCGTATTCGGCGACCCGGACCAGCGGCGCGCACTGGAGGCCATCCTGCACCCGGCCATCCGCGCTAGGCTGGAGGCGATCTGCCGGGCCGCGCCGGGGCCCTATGCCATCGCCACGGTCCCTCTGCTCACCGAGGGCGGCGGCCGCGCAGCGTATCCGTGGCTGCACCGCATCCTGGTGGTGGACACTCCCGCTGCCGTGCAGAAAGCGCGGCTGATGCAGCGCGACGGCATCGACGCCACCCTGGCCGACCAGATGATGGCCGCGCAGGCCTCTCGCGCGGAGCGGCTGGCGCTGGCCGACGACATCGTCGTCAACGACGGGGACCTGGCCCACCTGCAACGCGCGGCCGATCAACTACACGCCCGTTACGTGGCCCTGGCCTCCAGCACGCCGTAGGAGCGGGCCATGCCCGCGACCCTCTTCGAACGCGAAAGTCCGCGACGCCTCACACCGCCGGCCACAACCCCCGGATGGCGGCGATGCCCTGCGCGCCATGCCGGCGCGCATCGGCGATGTCGGCGGCCGCCATGCCGCCGATGGCATAGATCGGCAGTGAGGCCCCTTCGCGCAGGCGGGCGAAGCCGTGCCATCCGAGGGCCTCGCCACAGGGATGGCTGAGCGTGGGATGCACGCTGCCCACCACCGCGAAATCGCAGCCCAGCGCCTCCGCCTGCCGCAGGTCCTCGGGCGTGTGGCAGGACGCCGCCACGGGCGCGCCCTGTTCCAGCGGTCGCGCCACCAGACCGGCCAACTGGTTCGCACGCAGGTGGACGCCCACCTGCAGTTCGCGCGCCAGGTCGATGTCGCCATTGAGCAGCACCTCGACGCCCGCCTGCCGGCACCGCGCGACCGCCTGGGTCGCCAACGCGCGCCAGGCGTCGCCCGACTGCCCGCGCGCGCGCACCTGTACGCGACGGAGTCCCTCCGAGAGTGCCCGCTCGAGCGCCGCAAGCCATTGCTCCGTATCCTCCGGTTCCGGCGTGACCAGGTAACGATCCGGCTGCAGCAGCGCCGCCACCACCGGCCGATCCGCCGGTGGCATCTCATAGCGCGTCAGCTTGTCCGCCGGCACCCACGCCAGCGCCTGTCCTTCGTGCCCCCGCGGCGTACCGCTCCAGCCCGTCAGCTGCCGCACCTCCAGGCACAGCCGCTTGTCGGGGTACTGCTGCGGGACGCTGATAAGGTGCGCGCCCACGCGCGCCTCGATGCCCAGTTCCTCGCGCAATTCCCGCACCAGCGCGTCCTCGGGCTGTTCCCCCGGCTCCTGCTTGCCGCCGGGAAACTCCCAGCGCCCGGCCAGGTCACGGCCTTCGGTACGGCGGGCCAGCAGGATGCGGCCACGCGCATCGGTGATGACGGCAGCCATGACATGGATCGATCGCAACGGAGTCTGCATGGCGGAAGCTTGCCGGGAACCCGCGGGTAGACGCAAATAGCCCCCACCCTCGCCTCCCCAAAGAAAAAGCCGCGCAGTGCGCGGCTTCTTCCTCGGACGATGCGGCCAGGCCTCAGGCCAGCTGGCCGTGGCAGTGCTTGTACTTCTTGCCGCTGCCGCACGGGCAGGGATCGTTGCGGCCGACCTTGGGCGCATCGCGGTGCGCCGGCATGGGGCCGGACTGCACGTA
>Ga0208958_1003371_pt1 | contig 12506 bp, 15 predicted proteins | sample RifOxyB1_FD_184032 | JGI IMG/M metagenome (GOLD analysis project Ga0208958, IMG submission 184032) | Soil microbial communities from Rifle, Colorado - Rifle Oxygen_injection B1 (SPAdes) | ecosystem: Environmental > Terrestrial > Deep subsurface > Rock core/Sediment | place: Rifle, Colorado...
CTCCGCTGCCACCGCCTCAGGCACCGCCAGGGCCCGTGCGACAGCCATCCGTTAGGCCGCCTGCTCGTACTCTTCGAAGGTGTACAGCGCGTCTTCCTCAGGCCGGAAGACCACGGGACCGGTCAGCGTCACCTGGATCGGTTCTTCGCTAAACCAGTCGACATCACCGTCGACGGTCAAATCGGCCTGGGGAATGCGCAGCAAGCCATTCGCGCCGCTGATGCGATCCTGCACGTCGCCCAGAATGTAGAACTTTTCGTTCGGGGTGGCGCCACCATTGATGGCTGTGTTGATGTAGCTGTCATAGGTATAGCTGATCAGCAGCGTATCACCGGAGGCGATCGCGCCACCCTCCACCGGCATCAGCAGACCCTGACGGTTGTCGATGGTGTAGTCCGTGCCCGCCACGAGGGTGGCCACTCCCTTCTTCACCACCGGCGCGGGGCTTGCCATCACGAAGCGGTGCGCGAGCTTCAGCGGCACGTCCTTACTGTGGACGACGTAGCTATCATCGACGACGGAGTCACCGGCCACCGCCCCGGAGGTCCCGTTGCCATATAGCATGCGCGCGAGGATCAACGGCGGCACTTCCAGTAGGGTTGCACTCAGGCTGGTGATGCCAGGGTTGGAGTCTGCGTGGATGATCTGGCGGAAGCGATCATCGCGCCGCTTGCTGAGCACATTGGTACTGTCACCCGCTTCGTATGAGAACACGAGCGTGTTCTGTTCGATCGGCTGGCAGCCAAACTTGTCGGCGGGCTCCGGGATCACGGGAATGCGGGTGGCGCCGCTACCGTACTGCCAGAAGCGCAGGTCACCTGCGTACTTGCGAACTCGAGGGTTTGCCATGAGAAGTCTCCAGTTACTGGGCGGGCGCGAAGCGTTCGGTCAGGCCCGCCCGCGCGGTGACCTGAGCCAAGGTGAAAAGAATTGCGCCCTCGTCCGCGTCCTGCGCGAAACGGGAGCCTGTGATTTCCAGGCTGCGCATGCACTTGAGTTCGTCGCGCGTGAGCGGCTGCGACATGGCCTGCATGATGTCCGCACGCGCACGATGGGCCACCAGCTCGGGTGACTCCGCCTCGAATCGAATGGCGAACTCCAGCGTTACGTCCATGTCGCTGTTCGTGATGCGTGCGTTGGATGTGTCCGGATCTGTGTCCACGTCTCCGGCAACGATCAGCGTCACCGACTCCTGGGTCTGGAGGCTGAGCCTGGCGCGATCGGTCAGGATCTCGCCCACGCCGAGATCGGTGCGGTAGCCGTTGGCCACCGAGATCTGTGTGAGCCGCTGCTTGATCAGCTGCAGCGCTTCCCACGTGATGGGCTCAGCCACGACTCACCAGCCACCGGCTCAGCGAGCCGTCGTTGCTGATCTCGTAGACGTTGGTCAGCGTGTCGCCATCGACGACCAGCACGCCGCCATTGGCGGGGACGGTGGGGGCCAGGCTGGCCAGGACGTAGGTCACCTCGATCCGAGGCGCGCGCATCTGGCCCAGGTCGCCGACTTCCTGCACGGTCCGGTCGACGTAGACATCGCAGGGAACGGCGATGCCGCCCTTCGGCGTGTACTGCCCATGGTCCGCCATGCCGGCGTCGGCAAAGGCGGCGTGCATCGACACGTCCAATTCGGCGAGGAAGGCTTTCTGGCTCACGGCAGCGAGCCTCCGGCAATGCCGCAGGCCGCGCGCGTGGCGATCAGTTCGGTGATGTACCAGCGGCGGGCGGCGTCGGCGTCGGCGCCGACTTGAACAAGATCTCCCGCACCCGCTGCTCGTAGTTCCCCGGCGCCAGCATCTCCGCCGGAATCGGCCGCAGCTGCGGCGTCACCGGGGCAGGACACAGGACCGGCTTGCCACCAGTCGCGCAGCTGCAGAGCGCCACGGCGCAGGTCATGGATAACGCGGTCTTTCGCAGCCAGTGCATCGGCCTTCTCCTGGTCATAGCGGGTGTCGTTGGCCGAGGCCGTCGCGGCAAACTGGCGCTCGCGTTCCCGCACCGCCAGCGCCACCTGCGCCGTCGCTTCCGCGAGGCCGCGCAGCACCTCGGCGTGCGCCTGGCGCGTGCCGGCATGCGCCGCACGCTCGGCCTGCAGCCGGTATGACTGCACGCCGGCCGCGGTGCTGGCCAGCAGCACAAGGGCCAGCAGCGCGTACAGGATGGGTGCGGTGAGGAAGCGGGTCATGGGGTTCGCTCAGGCGGCCGGCTTGTCGTCGCCCGCAGGCAGATCCGGGAAGCGGAACGACGGGAAGCCCTGCCCCTTCATGCGCCACAGAAAGAAGAACGCGCCGATCACCTGCAGTGCCTTGCCCGCGGAGGGCTCGTTGAGCAGAGAGCCGAACTGGCCCTGGAAGGAGTCCCAGAAGCCGGCGACCCACGAAAGGCCGTTGACGATGAATTCGCCGAACAGCATGAACACCGCCGCCCACCAGTTGACGTAGGAACGCCAGGCCACCGTCAGGGAGACGGCGCCATAGCGGGTGAACTTGGCGAAGAAGAAGACGGCCAGCGCGACAAGGGCGAGCAGCGCGAGGGTGAAGAAGAGATTCATGGTCAGTTGTCCTGGGCAGCGAAACGGAGGTTGTAGGCGATGCGCCGCATCCAGCCAGCGCCATGGACGGGCCAGTTCTTCAGGCGCGTCATGAACTCGATGCGGTCCGCGTTGAAGCGGAACACCAGGTCGTTGGGATCAGCCGCCTTGATGGCCGCCAGCGAGACCGCACCGATCATTCCGTCGTCGGCTACGAATGCAGCGCGCTGGAGCCAGCGCGAGGCCTGGGCGATGCCGCTGTTGACGGCGCCGTCGAGCAGCTGGAACGCGACAACGGCCGGCAGGCGATCGCAGCGGGCCCGATCCCAGAAGTCGCGGCGGTAGATCTTGATGGCCGCGTCGCGCGTCAGGTTCTTGATGTCGAGCGCGGGATACGTGTTGGCCGCGATGCCGAACTTCGTGCCCTTCAGCAGGCCCACGCCGACCTTGCCGCCGGTCCAGTTGCCGGGGTCGCGGCGGTCATCGGTGAAGCCGCCCTCATGCGAGAGCAGGCGATCGATGAAGACGGGAAAGCGGTCGATGGTCATGGGGTCTTCGTCGCCTGTTCGACCGAATTGAGCCGACGCTCCAGCTCGGTGATGCGCCAGATGACGCCGTTGTCCAGCTTCGCGTTGAGGACCTTTACGTCCCCGGTGACTTGCTGCAGCTTCTCGGTCTGGTCGACCTGCTGCTTCTTGATGTCGCCAAGCTGCGAGCTGATGTAGAACGCACCGAACGCGATGGCGAACGGCGCGAGGAACACGAAGATCCTCACGGCCACCTTTGCCACCTTGTTGTCCATGGCATCTTCGAGATGCATGTTCTTGTCGCTCATCGCCCCTGTCCGACGTTGTGTGAAAGGCCCCGCCGTCGCGCACGCCACCCGGGCATCTGTGCGCGACGGCGGTCCAGGCTTAGGCTTGCAGGCTGCCGGCGCCGGGCAGCAGCTTCACCTTGACGGTCGTCGCGCTGGATCCGGCCGTCTCCACCGCGATCGCGCCGCCGACGAGATCGCCGGTGGACGCGCCGCTGGCAATGAAGGAGCCGGTGGCGACATCCCAGATCGGCTTCGACCAGGCGTTGATCGCGGCGCCGGTAGCCTTGGGCATTTCCCAGACACCCTCGACGCCCGCCTCACCGGCGCTACCGTTTGCAACAGTGGTGAGGGACACGCCCAGGAGCGTCCCGAGCAGCACACCGCTGCCGGACGGGGTGTCGGCGGCGGCGGTGAACGTCAGGTGCTCGCCGGGCTTGATGTAGTTCTTGGCCATGTTCGTATCCTCGATTCGTGGTTCGGACGCGGCCTGCGCCCGAACCTTGGTGAGAGCCCGTTACTGGCCCGCGTTGCGGATGGCGCCCTTGAAGCCGACGGCGCCGACGCCGTAGCGGTGGACGACTTTCCAGGCCACACCGTCGGTGCGGAAGTTGATCTCCTGTTCGAGCGTCGGGGTCTGCACGCCATTGAGGAAAGCGACCTCGATGACCGGCTCCAGATTGGGATCGGCCAGCATCATCCAGGCCGCTCCACTCAGACGCGGGCTGTCGATGACGTCGGAGAACAGGCCACGCACGATGTTCGGCTTGCGCTGCTGCTTGCTCGACTCGTCGTTGTATTCCTGCGCGTTGAGCTCGCGGGCGGTGCTGCCCAGCGCCAGCGGCCCCAGGAACAGCGACGGCACGATGTCCAGGAAATCATTCCCGCCGACATCCTTCTGCTGCGCCATCTGCTGGCGGCCTGCGTCGATGAGGGCGATCGTCGGCGCGCCGCCCGTGCCAGCGATGTTGCCGTGGTCGGCATGGAACAGGGTCTTGCCGTCGCTCATCAGCGGGCCGAGGCCGGAGTTCAGCGCGAACAGGGCATAGACGTCCTTCTCGATCGTCCGCGCGGCCGCCTGGCCAAGCGCGGTGGTCGGACGCGAGAAGGCGCCGAGGTCGTCGTTGACGAGGACTTCCGGCGTGATCTGCAGGATGCGACCCTTGCGGGCGCCCTGGATGGTCTCCTTGGCGGCGTCCGACATCACGCCGTTCTCGTACTCACCCTCTTCGTTCACCGGCTTGAGGTCGGAGAAGGAACCCATGTGGTAGCGGTTGTGCGGCCGGTAGTCGCTCAGCGTGCCGGTGACGCAGAATCGCGACCAGGTGAACTGCTGCAGCCGGTAGGCGTTCAGCAGCATGCGGTGCAGCACGTTTTCCAGGATGATCGGGAAATCGCCCGTGCTTTGCGCCAGCGCCTGGCGGGAGATCTGGTCGCGATCCATGTTGCGGGTGTTGACGCCAGACGCGATCAGGGACTGCTCGGCCACGATGTACAGCGGCTGGTGGGCGGCCGGATTGTCCTGGCGAGCCGCCTGGGCGGCTGCACCTTCCAGGATGCCGGCGCGCGCCAGGATGCCGTCGGCGATGCGCTGGCGACGGATATCGTTCTCGTCGGCGGTCACCCGGCCGTCGCCACCGTTCGCGCGGGTGGGCGCGGCGGCGAGCGGCGTGGCGCCGTTCGGCAACCGCTGGAGCAGGCGCGCCTGAGCCTGCTCGACCGTCATACGCGGATCGGCCAGGCACGTGGATTCCAGCTCGCGCACGCCAGGCACATCATGGAACGCAGCGAATACGCCGCGGATGCTCTCGTTGCGCGCGGCGAGCTGGGCGATCGGATCGTCGGTTGCGACGACGGGAGCCGGAGCCGGGACCGGCGCAGGAGCCACGGCAACCGCGGGGGCCGGGGTGGGGTTGTTGCCCTGCGAGGACGGCTGGTTGCCGGCCTGCGCGAGGATCAGGTTGCACTGGTGCTTCATGGTCGAGTCCTCGATGTGGGCGAACACCGCCCTCTGGTGAGCTCCGCTGAGCGCGGCGAAGGCAGACGCGGTGACTGTCGTCTGGATGTGCTGGCGCAGCGATGCCTTGACATCGGTGCGCTCGGAAGTGGAGATGGCCTGGACGTAGGACAGCAGGGCTGCGGCAGCTGCCTCGTCGCTGGGGGCAGGCGAAACGTTGGCCTCGATGATCTCGTCGGCGAGTCCCGCGGCGACCATCTGCTCCGCCGTGTACCAGTGATCACGACGGTCCCTCAGCTGGGCCTCGATATCCGCAGGCGTGGTCGCCCGGGCGGTGTAGCCGCTCAGCATCGAGGTGGTGATGGTGTCCAGCATGGCGGCGGCATCGCGCAGGTCGTCCGCATAGCCCCAGCGGCCGCTCTGCGGACCGTGCAGCATCATGGTGGCGTTGCGATGAACCTTGCGGGTCGCGCCCACCTGCGCGATCAGGCTGGCAATCGACGCGGCTACACCATCGATCGTCACGTTGACGGTGGCCGGATGGGCGGCGAGCGCGTTGAAGATGGCCAGGCCATCGCTGACCACTCCGCCGTCGGAGTTGATGCGCACATTGATCGTGGAGGCGGTGACCGTCGCGAGCTGCTCGACGATGCTGGCCGCGGTAATCCCGTCGGCCCAGAAGTAGTCGCCGATCGGGCCGTAGATCAACAGGTCCACTTGCGTGGTGCTAACCGTGTTGAGCGCGAGCACCGAACGGCCTCGTGCGTCGGGTGCGATCTGATCGAGGCCGACGTTGTCGAGCGCGTAGATCGCGCCCAGGATGCAGCTGGCCAGGGCCGCTGTCTTCATGGTGCTTCTCCCTCTTCGAGGTCTTCGTTTCCGGTGGGGCTCGCACTCGCCGTGGGCGGAGTCGGGTGAGCAGGCGACGCGGCGGAAGCGCCGCCACCTTGAAGCGCGCCGCTTGCAGCGGTATGCCGCGGATCGGTATCCAGGACGATGCCGAGCTCGTCGGACCAGCGCATTTCGAGGGCGCGCTGTTCCAACACGTCATACATCCGCTGCCCTCGTTCGCCCTGCACGCTGGAGAGGGTGCGAAAACCGGCGCGGACCTGACCTTTGAGGCCTTCGACCTCATGGACCGGATTGATCCAGGGCATGGGCGGCGGCAGGTAGTCCGCGCCGATGGCGCTGGCAACGGTGACCCCTCGGGGCAACACCAGCTCCCCCGAAACCACCGCCATGGCGATCAGGCGTTCGTACACCGGACGCACCATCTGGGCCACGAATTCGTAGGCAAGAACGCCGTAAGCGCCGTACTGCTCGACCAGCTCCTGGCGTTGGGCGCTGTAGGTGCCGTTGTAGTTCTTGGCCAGCGAGGAGAACGAGATGCGCATCGGCGCAGCGATCGCGCGAAGCTGCCCGTTGCGGTACGGCTCGAGGTTCGGGTTCGGCCGCTTGCTGTCGATCGACTGGACCGATTCGCCAGGCCGGAGGTCGTCGAATACCATGCCCGGCTGGAAGCGCATCTTGCGCTTGCCGGCCGTCGCGAACCCCTCGGCGTCGTAAAGCGTCGGATCACCCTTGATGATGACCGCCGCCATGCTGGCCGCGATCTTCGCGGCGATGCGCTCGGACTCCTCGTAGTCCTTCAGGTCCTCGATGCGCGTGAACGTCGACGCGAGGATGGAGACGCCGCGCACCTGGCCGATGCGATCGATCGTGCGGACGTGGCGAATGAGGTCCGCCGACACCCGCTTCGTTTCCGGACGCACCACGGCGGCGTCGCCCGGGTGTTGCTTGTACACGTGGAACGCGACCGCCCTGCCCCATGCATTGCGCTCCACGCCCTGGAGGATCCGCCGGGCGCTATCGTCCAGGTCCAGCGGCACCAGATCCGGCTCCATCAGTTCCAAGGAGAACGGAATGGCGGAGCCGTGCTCCAGGAACGGGACGAACCCCCGCACCTCCTGCGCGAACGCTTCTCCGTCACGCAACCACGTGCGGGCCAGGAGGCGCTGCACGCTTGGCCAGTCGTGCATCCACGTGACTTCAGGCCGCTTTGCCCACGCCTGGTAGAGCGGCATGATCTGGTCGACGACGGACTCGACCACGTTGCCTTCGGCGTCACGCGGCGTAGGCACGATGTTGATGCCGCTCGGCCCGATGATGTTCTGCACCAGGGTGGACAGGCCGCCGCTGATGATGTCGTGGTTGCGATCCAGGTGACGCGCCTGATTGCGCAGCGCCGTTCCTGTCAGCGAGACAATCGCGTTGCCGCTGCCCGCCTCACGCGCGTGGCCGCGAAGGTGCGTCGCTTCGGCCGCCTCATAGGCCTGCCGATAGGCGACAGCGCGGATCCGGTGCTGCGCCCGCGATGCAGCCCAACCGGGCGCCCATTGCAGGAGCGCGCGATCGAAGGCCGCCGCCATGCGCGACAGCTGAGGCCTGCGCCTCGCTACGGGCGTGCTCAACGGCGGCACCCGCTGAAATCCGCGATGGCCACACCGGCGGTTCCACCAGCGGAGGTGACCTGCTCCGCGTTCGCGCGGCGCATCCACTTGTCGAGCTCGGTGCTGATCCAGTTCGCGTCAGCCCGTGTCAGCTGTCGCTCACCCAGGCGCACTGCTTGGCCCGACACCACCTTGCGGTAGGCGTCCTGCAACAGGGCAACTTGTTCGGTGGCGAAGCTCATGGGCGGCTAGGTTGCCGACCCGAGTGCGCACAATCTCGGGGAAACGTACGCACCCCGCGTGGCGGTCAAGCCTCGCTGTCGAGTAGCCGGTATACCGTCTGGCGGCTGATGCGGTACTTGCGGCACAGCGCCCGCATGGACATGGTCTTGAAGTCGGCGCGGATCTCATCCACCGGGTATGTCACCGCAGACGGGATATAGAGATCCTGGGATGGATACTCCTCGACCAGGTATGCCACGACCGCGTCGACGATGGCCCTGATCTGATCGGCATCCGTCCGCAGGCGGATCGCCGCGCCGATGGCCAGCTCGTCCGACAACTGGTCGATCCTGGCTTTCGCGCGGACGGTGTTCCGGCTCACAGGCGACTGCTCCAGCGGCCAGAGCCGAAGGCATCTTCATCCTGCGGTGTTTCACGGGAATCCCTAGCCGTCGGTCCACGGTCGGGCGTGCGAGGTGTTTCACGGGAATCCACGGCGTGCTTCCCGATGCTGGCCAGCAGCTGCGCTGCACGCGCATCCCACTGGGCGCGCGTCCACTGGGGAAGGCGCAATTCCGGATGCAGCGTGGCGGCGTAGGCATAGACCCACGTGTCGAGGGGCTCATTGCGGGGGCTCCCCCGCTTGGCCACGTAGCGGTTCTTGCGCGGGTCGAAGGTCTCGCTGGTCAGGCCGCCGAAGTACTCCAGCGAGAGCTGGTCGGAGAAGCGCATGCGGCGGTCGTCCAGCTCGCGGTCCTCGTCGGCGCCGAGCCAGCCGTACAGCATGTTCTTGATGGTGACGGTCCCCACCTGATAGACCATCACGCCGCGCTTGTCGTACACACCGCGCCAGTTGATGTCCTGCAGCTTGCCCTTGCCGATGGCGGGCGCGTTGCTCGACTTGGCTCCGAAGATGGCCATGTGGCGGCGCCCACCGCGGCGGTCGCGCACGTAGGCCTTCACCGCCTCGGTGCGATGGCCGAGCATGTCCTGCGCGCTGGCGTCGACGCGCAGCGCCGCGCCATCCTCGCGATCGATGGGCTCGTTGAGCAGCTCGGTCAGCGCGACCCACACCTCGTCGTTGGCGGGGTCGCCCGGCAACTCCACGTAGTCGATCGTCCAGCAGCGCAGACCCCCCTTCGGTGCCCTGCCCCAGCCGATGCGGTGGACGGCCAGGCGGTTGTCCTGCGTGTCGACGCCGACGGTGACCACCATGACCCAGTGCGGGACCGGTCGCAGCGCACGCGCCTCCGCACGCTCGGCGACCAGGTTCTGCTTGACCGCGCGCATGGCCGGGTCTTCCCAGGCCTCGGCCAAACGGTCGTTGACGAAGGTCTTCAGCTTGGCCGGATCGCTCTGGGCTTCGAGCCACATGTGCACCAGGTCCAGCCAACGCGGACCCAGGCCGAGCGGGTAGTACAGGCAGTTGGCACGGTAGCCGCGGATCTTGCGTTCCGGGTGCGTCGGGACCCAGCCGATACCCAGCTCACCGGCCTGCTGCCGCGCATGCGCCTGCGCGATCATCGCGGTCTTCTGGTACTCCTCGATCACCACGCCGCACTCGCGGCACGCGTACCAGCAGCGCGAGGCCTCGGGCGTCCACTGCAAGCCACTCCATTCCAGCGGCTGCTTGGCATCGCAGTCCGGGCATGCCACGTGGAACAGGCGCTGGTCCGACTTCTCCCAGAGCGCAGTGAGGCGGCAGGTGCCGATGGTGTCCGGCGTGCCGACCTTCAGCCGCTTGTACGTGCTGGGGAACGCCGAGTTGCGGCCGTCCAGCATGGCGTCGGGATCGTCGCCGGTCTTGAGCGCGGTGGCGAAGCTGGAGAACTCGTCGACCAGCATGCGCTTGACGCTGGTGGACTTGAGGCGAGTGGGATTGCCCGCGTGCTCGATGTAGAGCTGGCCACCCTCGAAATCCTTGAAGGCGCGCCGGTTGCTGGATTCGCGACTGGCCAGGCTGGTGAGCACGCGCTGCACGGCCGGGCAGCTGTCGATCAGCGGATTGAGCTTCTGGTCGATCCACTTGTTCATCGACACTTCGCCCGGCAGCACGACCATGGTCGGGCCCGGGTCTTCGCACATGGCGTAGGCCAGGACGTTGGTCTCGATTTCCGACTTGCCGAACTGGATGGGCAGCAGCGCCACCGCCTCGTGCACCGGGCTGCGTGCGGACTGGCAGTCCATGATTTCGATCTGGAGCGGGTTCCGGTCGTTGCGCCACTGCCCCGCCATCTGGCTGCCCTTGCCGGACAGGATGCGGTTCTTCTCGGCCCACTCGCTGACGCGCATGGGGATGCGCGGCGCGATGGCTCGAGAGGCCGCAGACGCGACGACTTGCGTGGCGCTGGGGTGCCCCGCGATCGCTCCGTGCGTACTCACCATGCCTTCCGGGTTAGCATCCCTCTGATGGGCGACCTGGATGGCGCTCGCTTTCGGGGGAGGTGATTGTGGGAATAGCAGCTAAGGATATCTTCGGTAGCCGCCTTATCTTGGGTACAACTCTGTTCGCTCTTGGCTTCGGAGCCTGCGCTCTGGGCTTCGGAGTACCGGCAATTCAGCAGGCCCTGGGCACCGACACAGCAGCCAACTGGGTATCGGCAACAGCGACCCTGCTCGCTACCGTCATAGCGTTGGTGCTTGGTCTTCTGCCAATCCTGGACGCGAAAGCCGTGCGGAGAACCAAGTCGCAGGCCCTCTGCTACATCACGTATGCAACCGTCGACACTGAGGCGGGTTTCGTCCGCGCCGCCCAAGTTCTGTTTGAACGCAATCAGGATGACTTTCATTACAACGCTGCTATGGGATTTGCGCTTCGTGCAAACCGCACCATGTTCGATGGCCTCGTCGCCGCATTTGATGCACTGCCTGAAAGCGTCGCTGCGGCGGTCTCTCATGCAATAGCAGAAGTCGAACGATTTCGGCAGAACACTGCACCCAAAGGTCAACCGCTGCTGGCTCCTGACGACTTTGTGAGGTTGCCCCCGCTCCATGAAGTGATGAAGCCTATGGTCGAGGCGCTTCTCGCGGTTCGAAACGCGCTCTTCCTGCACGCGGCTGGTAAGTTGCCCCCGTCGCTCGACGAGGCGGCCGGTAGCGTTGCGACCAAGATCCACGATGGGCTTATGGAAGAGATCGCCGCAGCTCAAGCCGCGTAGCCATCGCGCAACACTCATGCGCAAAGCCCCCCGAGCCGCCGGGCGGCTTCTCTCAGTTGGTGCTCAATGGCATCGACGAGTATCGCCTTCACTCTGTCCTCGTCAGGCTCAGCGGCAAGCTGGGCCGAGAGGATATAGGGCAGCCCCTCAAGATCCCCCCTGAGCGTGGTCATTGCGCTGGATATCGCCGAGCGCACCTCGTCGACGGGCAGGAGCTGACCCAGCTCGACCGCCTCGTCACGCAGCAGCTTGCGCGCCTTCGCCTCTTCGGCCTGCGCCTGGGCGAGCGCGCGGCGCTTGGCCAGGGGATCGTCCTGGGACGGTGCCAGCGGCGCCTCCGCCTCGTCCGGCTCACCCGGCGCCGAGGCTTCAAGCGCGACGGCAGCGCCGCGTGCAGCCGCATGGCGCGCCGCCACGCCGGCTTTGGCGGGGTCCGCCGTCTCGCTCAGCAGACGGCGGCTCTCGGCCAGCAGGAAGCGCTTACCGTCGCCTGAGCGCACCAGCCGCCCCTCGCCCTTGAGCTGGGTGATGTAGGAAGGCGCCACGCCCAGGATGTGAGCCAGCTGCTTTGCCGTGACCTCGTTGGCGCAGCTCATGCCTCCCTGCCCTCCTCTTCCCTTCCTTTCAGCGAACGCGGGAGGGTCATTGGCGCGCGCGCGCGACCATGTGTGCAGGGTGTGCAGGCATCCGTGCAGGGTGGCGGAAGACGGAAATGCAGCAGGGACGGCGCCTGTGCAGGGTGTGCAGGGTGTGCAGGGGGGTCTATACGCGTGAGCGCACCGCTGCGCGTGATGCGGAAGGCGCGGCCCTCGCGCACGCACGCGCCTATATAGGGCCTGCACACCCTGCACACCCTGCACAAGCGTTGTGCCGCAAGGCTTTCAGCCATCCCACTACCCTGCACGCATGCCTGCACACCCTGCACAGCCCTGGTCATGCGGCCCCCTTGTAGGCGTTCAGGTCGGCACGAACCTGCACCGCCTGCTCGCCGAACCAGATGGATTCGCTGCTGCCATCTTCTGGCGCCGTCAGGCCCAGCATCAGGAACGAGTGAGGACCGCGCTGTTCCTGGTTGACGTAGTACCGCTTGCGGTTGTTCTTCGGTGGTGCCACGCCCCGCTTGCGCACAAGGGCATTGACGAACTTCGACGAGGGCGCGGCGCGCGTGCCAGCACGGTGGCACCAGACCTTGTAGACCTCGTACCAGTCTTCGGTCAGGCCCGGCCGCGGCTTGATGCTGTGGATCTCCTGTCCGTACAACTCATCGAAGAACCGCAGAGGCGTATCCAGACCCAAGCTGATCAGCTCGTCGCGGGCCTCGGTGTGCGGCGGCAGCGTGCCAGGCCCGAAATCGCCCAAGTCCAGCGACAACAGGTGC